>OGGD01001528.1_pt1 | contig 11047 bp, 9 predicted proteins | sample 1571091 | NCBI WGS metagenome assembly OGGD01 (sample SAMEA2582073, study PRJEB24529) | metagenome | biome: Human gut stool | place: China | collected 2011
GCGTCCGCACCCCGATGCCCATCTCCCAGATGGAAGAGAAGTTCCCCCAGGCTTACGCCGACTTCGTCAAGGTCTGCGACCTGCTCGAGGATCACTACCGCGACATGCAGGACATGGAGTTCACCGTCGAGAACGGCAAGCTCTATATGCTCCAGTGCCGCAGCGGTAAGCGCACCGCGCAGGCTGCTCTCAAGATCGCCTGTGACCTCGTGGACGAGGGCATGATCGACGAGAAGAAGGCCGTCTCCATGATCGACCCGCGCAACCTCGACACCCTGCTCCATCCCCAGTTCGATGCGGCTGTCCTCAAGAAGGCTCCCGCCATCGCCAAGGCTCTGCCCGCCTCCCCCGGCGCCGCCTGCGGCAAGATCGTCTTCTCCGCTGAGGATGCCAAAGAGTGGAAGGAGCGGGGCGAGAAGGTCGTTCTCGTCCGTCTCGAGACCTCTCCGGAGGATATCGAGGGCATGAAGGCCTCCCAGGGCATTCTGACCGTCCGCGGCGGTATGACCAGCCACGCTGCCGTTGTTGCCCGTGGTATGGGCACCTGCTGCGTCTCCGGCTGCGGCAACGACAACAGTGTTGCCATCGACTATGACGCCAAGGTCATCACCATCAACGGCCACACCTTCCACGAGGGTGACTGGATGAGCATTGACGGCTCCACCGGCAACATCTACGAGGGCCAGATTGCTACCGTTGCTTCCACCGAGAACGCCAACTTCAAGCGCTTCATGGGCTGGGCTGACGCCAACCGTCAGATGAAGGTCATGACCAACGCTGATAACCCGAAGGACGCTCAGAACGCTGTTGACATGGGTGCCGAGGGCATCGGTCTGTGCCGTACCGAGCATATGTTCTTCGCTGAGGACCGCATCAAGGCTGTCCGTGAGATGATCTGCGCACGTACCGTGGAAGAGCGCGAGGCTGCTCTGGCCAAGGTCGAGCCGTTCCAGCAGGGTGACTTCGAGGCGATGTACCGCATCATGGGTGAGCGCCCGATGACCATCCGTTATCTGGACCCGCCTCTCCACGAGTTCCTGCCCAGCAAGGACGAGGACATCAAGGAGCTGGCTGCCGACATGGGCATGACCTTTGATGACCTGAAGAACGTCGTTGCTTCTCTGCATGAGTTCAACCCCATGATGGGCCATCGTGGCTGCCGTCTGGCTGTCACCTACCCCGAGATCGCAGCAATGCAGACCCGCGCTGTTATCAAGGCAGCTCTGAACGTCTCTGCTGAGACCGGTTATATCATCACTCCGCACATCATGATCCCGCTGGTCGGCGAGGTCAAGGAGCTGAAGTTCGTCAAGGACGTTGTCGTCAAGGTTGCTGACGAGCTGATCGCTGCTGCTGGCGTTGACATGAAGTATCAGGTCGGTACCATGATCGAGATCCCCCGTGCAGCCCTGACTGCCGGCGAGATCGCCAAGGAAGCTGAGTTCTTCAGCTTCGGCACCAACGACCTGACCCAGATGACCTTCGGCTTCAGCCGTGACGATGCTGCCAAGTTCCTGGGCGCTTACTACGAGAACAAGATCTACGAGAGCGATCCGTTCCAGCATCTGGACCAGGTCGGCGTCGGCAAGCTGGTCAAGATGGCTGCACATGACGGCCGTGAGACCCGTCCCGACCTGGGTCTGGGCATCTGCGGCGAGCACGGCGGCGATCCTTCCAGCGTCGAGTTCTGCCACAATGTTGGTCTGGACTACGTCAGCTGCTCTCCCTTCCGTGTGCCTATCGCACGTCTGGCCGCTGCCCAGGCTGCTATCAAGAACCCGAGAGCGTAAGGATCTTGCAACGGCTCTCCGTTAAAAATCAAGGATAAAACAAGGCTCACCGTCAATTTTGGCGGTGGGCTTTGTTTGTTCATCTGGGCGATGAATTGTGTTTAATACTGATGCACGGAGAGTGTGCATCATAGACATACCTCCACGGTCAGGTCGGTCCACGCTGCACGGCGGAACTGGTGGGGCATTTTGTTGGCTTTCCGGTAACGCTTGGCGGTTTCAAAGTCGATGGTGAAGGTGAGAATGGGCTTTTCAGACATAGCCATCAGATCGATGATGCTTCTTCCCCACGTTCAAGATTGCGGAGATGGCGGTCACTGGTGTTCAGTTTTACAGCCATTTCTTCCTGCGTCATACCGTTGGCCTTGCGCAGGTGCTGGATACGTTTGCCGGTGGCGTAAGAATCAAAGTACATAAGCCAGCCCTCCGACCACAGAGCAGCGCAGCCAATCGCCACACCACAGGGCCGGAGAACAGACGATTGGCGGCAGCTTACTTGAGCGCGGGGGCTAGGTTTGTACTCAATCCATTTCTTTTTCAGGATTCTTCGTCCTTTCTTTGTCGATGATGGCAAGGTGGGCGGAGTATCGACCACTTCTCCATGACCTGCATTTGCTGAGACGTAAGTACTACCGGGGCAGACTCACTTCCCTCTGCCTTTGCAAAAAACTCGGAAAGCGTGATCTGAAAAGCATCGCAGATCTTTACAAGCAAAGGAATGGACGGGATCGCAAAGGTCTGAAGTCTCCAAGCGTCCAACTTACAACAAAAATGAGACAGGCGACCCACCTTTCGGGAAGCCTGTCTCATTTTTCCGTTGGGGGCTATTTGCATTGCTGAGCAACAGCCCGGTTTGGAAACTCAGTGATCGAAGGAGAACGGGGGATCACTTAAAGGCTGATATCCTTTCCGCCGTTGAGCTTGCTGAAGGCCAGCAGGGAAATGACGGTCAGGATGGTCATGATGGTGGACAATGCGGCTGCAGTGCCGTAGTTGCCGCGGATGACCTCGGTATAGATCGCTACCGTCAGGGTCTTGGTCTTGCCGGTATACAGGATGATTGCGGTAGACAGTTCACTGATCATGGTGACCCAGCTCAGGATAGCACCAGAGATGATGCCGGAAGCCATCATGGGAACCGTGATGCGGAAGAATGCCTTCATCTTGGAAGCGCCCAGCGAGATAGCAGCTTCCTCAATGCTCATGGGGATCTGCTGCAGGATAGCCACCGACGAGCGGATGGTATAGGGCAGACGCCGGATGATGAGGGCTACTACCATGATGAGCATGGTGCCGCTGATGAGGAGCGGGGGCTTATTGAAGCCGATGAGCAGCGCAATGCCGAGGACCGTGCCGGGCACGATGTAGGGGATCATCGAGAGGACGTCCACCACGTTGGTCAGGGCATTGCGGCGGCGCACCACCAGATAAGCGATAAGAACAGCCAGCAGCACGATGACGACCAGTGCCAGCAGGGGGATGATGATGGTATTCTGAATGCTGCGGCCCAGCTTGCCGATGGCGGTCTGGTAGCTCTGCAGCGAGTAGCCGTCCACAAAGATCTTACCCTGCGTGTTCTTGAACGAGGTGTAGATGACGTAGGCCTGCGGCATGATGGCGATGCCCACTACAAGGTAGACGACCAGATGCACCAGAGCGTTGATGCCCTTGCGGGCCTCCCGCTCCTCCACGGGGTGCATACTGTTCAGAGCGAAGGCGTTCTTGTTGGAAACGTACTTCTGGACGAGGAACACCAGCGTGGTGACGACGATAGCGATGACGGCGATAGCGGCTGCAAAGCCGTCGCTGCCGCCCACCTCGTTGATGAACTCGGTGTAAAGGACAACAGGGAAGGTACGGTAGCCCTCACCGATCAGCATCGGGGTGCCGAAGTCTGCAAAGGATCGCATGAACACCAGCAGAGCCGCAGCCAGCAGGGTGGGCATGATCAGGGGTACGACCACTTTGAAGAAGCAGGCAATGCCAGAGCATCCGAGGTTCTCAGCCGCCTCGATGAGGGAGTTGTCGATATTCTTCAATGCACCCTTGGCGTAGAGGAACACCAGCGGGAACAGCTGGAGCGTCATGACCAGCACGATGCCGCCGAAGCCGTAGATGTCCGGGATGGCGATGCCGAGGTTTTTGAAGAAGGCGGTGATGACACCGCTGCGACCCAGCAGCAGGATCCATGAGTAGGCACCGATGAAGGGAGCCGACATGGATGCCACCACAATGAGGATATTCAGCACCGACTTGCCCTTGATCTTAAAGATCGTGAACAGGTATGCCAGTGGGGTGCCAATGGCGATGGAGAGCACCGTCGCTGTGATGGACACCTTGAAGCTGTTGATCAGGGTATCGAAATAGTAGCTCTTGGAAAAGAACTTCGTGAAATAAGCCAGCGTGAAACCGCCGGTGTCGGGGTCCAGCACAGACTGGCGGATCAGGTATGCCATCGGGTAAAGCAGGAACAGTGCATAGAGTGCGATGGTCCCCAGCGTAATGGCTCCCCAGACATCAAGACGGAACTTATTATTGTTTTTCATAAGCGTCGCTCCTGATGAGATTGGTACCACCGTCCTTGGTAAAGACGTTGATCTTCTCTTTCTTGACCTTCAGCAGCACCTTCTCGCCCTTCTTGAGGCCCTCGCCAATGGAGGACTCCTCTACGATCTCCACCGAGTCGCCCTGATCGGTGTCAATGGTGTAGTGGGTGTTGAGACCGAGGTAGGTGCATTCCTGCACGGTGCCGTGGATGCCATCGGTGCCGTCCTTGCAGATAATGAACTCCTCCGGGCGGATGGAACAGCGCACATCCTGCTCGGCAGCCTTGTCCAGAGCGTCGATGTGCTCATGGTAGCCGTCGGCAAAGGTGATGATGCCGTCCTTGACGTGGGCATTCACGATGTTGGTGCGACCGATAAAGGTGGCAACGAAGACATTCTTCGGGCGCTGGTAGATGTCGCGGGGAGTGCCAACGTGCTGGATGACGCCGTCCTTCATAACGGCGATACGGTCGCTGATGGCCATTGCCTCTTCCTGATCGTGGGTGACATACACGGTGGTGATGCCAACGCTTTTCTGGGTGTGGCGGATGACGCTGCGCATCTCGACACGGAGCTTTGCGTCCAGATTGGAAAGCGGCTCGTCCATCAGCAGCACATCCGGCGAGATGACCAGTGCGCGAGCCAGTGCGATACGCTGCTGCTGACCGCCGGAAAGCTGGTTGGGCATACGGTCGGCATACTGCATGATCTGCATCAGGTTCAGAAACTCATCCGTCCGCTTCTTGATCTCAGCCTTGTCCACCTTGCGGTTTTTCAGACCGAATGCCACGTTGTCCCGGACGGAGAGGTTCGGGAAGATGGCATAGTTCTGGAACACCATGCCGATGTTGCGCTTGCTGGGGTCCATATCGTTGATGCGCTTCTCGTTGAAGAAGATGTCGCCGCCCTCAATGGAGTTGAAGCCTGCGATCATACGGAGAAGGGTGGTCTTGCCGCAGCCGGAGGGACCCAGCAGGGTGAACAGCTCACCATCTCCGATCTCCAGATCCAGGTCCGGGATGACCGTATTATTCCCGTAGCGCTTTACTGCGTCTTTGACTGATATTCTGCTCATACTAGCCTCCTGCTGCCCTTTGAATTACTTGCTCTGCAGATCGGTGAAGATCTCAGTGTACTTGTCCACCAGCTCTGCCTTGTGGGCGCTGACGTAGGGAATGTCCTCTTCGATGACATTGATGTCTGCCATCGGGGTCATGGCATCGTTGGTGGCAACGTCCTTCATAACAGGACGGTTGGTCAGGGTGCTGCCCCAGATGTTCTGGACTTCCTCGCTCAGGATGAAGTCAATGAACAGCTTGGCATTGTCCATGTTCTTTGCGCCCTTGATGATGGTGGCAGAAGCAGGAAGGAAGACAGTACCCTCCTTCATGTAAACGATCTTGACAGGTGCGCCGTCCAGAACCAGCTGAGCACAGGGATCCTCATAGGACAGACCCACCACATACTCGCCATCGGCAACTCCCTTGTAAACGCCGCTGGAGCTTTCGCAGATCTTGCCGTCCACATTCTCAAACAGGTCGTGGACGTACTGCCATGCCTTATCGTCCTCGTAGCCGCCCATTGCAAGCAGCATATTGGTCAGGTGTGCGAAAGCGGAAGAGGAGTTGGCGGGGTCGGCAGTGGCGATCTTGCCCTTCAGGGCCGGGTTCAGCAGATCTTCGTAGCCCTCGATCTTGATGTCACCGATGAGGTCGGTGTTGACGATGAGGACGCTGCCGTCCAGCACATTGCCGGTGATGAAGCCGCACTTGTTCTTGTAGGCGTCGATGACGTTTGCATCGTTGGCGGAAACATACGGCTCCCACAGGTCCTCGTTGGTGTACATCTGCGACCAGGAGCCGCCGAACAGGACATCTGCGTAGGGATCATTCTTTTCGGACTGGATACGCTTGACCAGTTCGCCGGTGCCGGCCTGGATCAGCTCGACATTGACGCCGTATTTCTCCTCAAACAGAGGAATGGTGGCGTTCAGCAGGCCCTCAGAGTTGGGCGAGTAGATCACGAGGTCGCCGCCGCCCTGTGCAGCAGAACCAGAAGCGGCAGTGGAAGCAGCGGTAGAACCGGCAGAAGAGGTGCTGGCGGAGGAGCCGCCGCAAGCGCTCAGAGCAGCAGAAGCTGCGATAACACCGGTAGCCATCAGGAACGAACGACGAGAAATCTTTTTCATAGTAAAAACCTCCATTTTTTACCTGAAACCTTTCGATAGTCCCATTTTAATGCTTCTAGCACAAAAATAATACTCAAATTGCAGAACAAATGGAAAAAATACCGAACAGCGGCTGTTCGGTATTTTTTCATAGACACTTATTTCAAGGTGTTCTGGTACTCCCGCACCGAGCAGCCGATGTATTTTTTGAAAACGTGGTTAAAATATTTGTACTCACCAATGCCGCACTCCCAGCCGATTTGGGAGATGGGCAGCTTTCCTTTCCGGATGAGTTCCAGAGCGTTCTGAATACGGCAGCGGTTGAGGTAGTCAATGACCGTTGTGCCAAGCTCTTTCTGAAACTTCTGGTTGATGTACCGTTCCGAGTAGTGGAACTGTTCCTGAAGGTCAGCAAGTGTTATCTTGCTCCGGTAATTCTCTTTCAGATAGGCTACGATGCGCAGCACCAGCGGGTCAGTGACCTTATCTTCGCTTAATGGCGGCAGAGCTGTCCGGCTGCGGACGGCCTCTGCCTCGTCCTCCCGCTGTTGGAGGTACTGGTTATCCCCCGCAAGGCGGACAGCCTTCTCCAGCGCAGTACGCATCTCGTCCATGTCGAGAGGCTTGAGCACATAATCCGATACGCCGTTCCGGATAGCCTGCTGGGCGTACTCAAACTCCGAGTAGCCTGTCAGGATGATGGCGATATAGTTGAATTTCTCCCGGGTGTCGGCGATCATCTCAAGACCGTTTTTTACCGGCATGGTAATGTCGGTAATGACGATGTCGGGCTGCAGTTCAGCGATCTTTTCTTCACCTGCTGCCCCATTCTCTGCCTCGCCCACCACCGAGCAGCCGCACTCCTCCCACGGTACCGAGTAGCGAATGCCCTTGCGGATGATCTCTTCATCTTCTACAAGCAGAACGCGATACATGGTTTACATTCCTCCCAGCCGGAGCTTGAGTTTCACCGTGAAGCCTTCGCCCTCGGTGCTGTCGATGGTCAGTCCGCTGTCACCGCCGTAGCCCAGCCAGATGCGGCGGTTGATGTTCTGCAGACCATTGTGCTCGATGTTCACTTCATCCGAGCGCAGGATGTCTCGCAGCTGTTCCAGCATGGTCTCGTCCACGCCTCCACCGTTGTCCTCTACCGTGAAATAGAGCGCATCCTCCCCCAGCCAGCCCCGTACTCTTATATGGATGCAGGGCTTTTTCTGGAATCCATATTTGATGCTGTTTTCCAGCAGGGGCTGTAAAAGCAGCTTCGGGATGATGAACTCCATGCAGGCGTTGTCGATGTCGATCTCGTAGGAGAAATTCGCACCGAAGCGGGTGGACTGGATCACAAGGTAATCCTGCAGATATTTCAGATCATCTTTAACGGTGACATTGTGCTTTGTGTTGTTGATGCTGTAGCGCAGGATGCCGATAAACCGCCCGATCAGCTGCTGGGCCCGCTGGGGGTCTGTCGGGATAAGATAGCGGATATTGTCCAGCGTATTATAAATAAAGTGGGGATTGATCTGCGCCTGAAGATTCTGCATCTCCATCCGGTTGTTCACTTCGGCAAGAGCGATGTTGCGCTGGCTCAGCTCCTGAATGCTGCGAACCATCTTGTTGACCTGACGGGCGATCTCCTCGATCTCATCGCCGGTGTCGATCTCGATGATGTGATCAGGGTCCTCCTTGCGGATGATGCGGATCTCCCGCACGAGAGTGTCCACCGACTTTACCATCTGCTCGGTCATAGCGTGCATGATACGGGCGAACATGGCTGCCCAGCTCAGCCCCAGCAGTACGATCAGGAGCAGACCCACCAAGAGATAACTGTAATTCGTGGGCGAGTAGATGAAGGAGTAAGCCAACACCGTGCCGTTTTCCAGCGAGCGGCTGCTGCGCAGATAGCGGTTCCCGTTCACTCGCACATACTGCGCCGCATCGGCGGGCAGATACTTGTTGGCGTTCTTCTGGGAGAGGAAGGAGGAGTTTGAACAGGCGATGACATCACCGTTGGGTTTGGTGAGGATAGCATCGTACTGGTACTGGCTGAACAGTTTTGTCCAGTCGTTCTCATTCAGATAAACTGCCGCAGCACCCTGATATTCGCCATCCCGGTAGAGCGGATGGATCATAACGTATTCTGAGCTGTTGGCTCGGAAGTGGTAGACCGTGGTGTAGACGGCCCGCATAAGATGGCAGGCGTTGTCCACGGCGATGCCGTTGAATTCCTGCCGGTGGAGATTCATCTCTCCCTCCGAAAAGGTCGTGAACCGAACATTTCCCTCAGAGTCGGTAAGGATGAGCTGTATCTCCACAAGAGCCGAGACGTTGTAATGGCTGATAAGATAACGCAGGTTGTCCTGATCCTTCCGCAGCTCGGAGAGGAACAGCTCGGTGTGTCCGGCGTCCAGCAGAAAGGCTGACGTGTTATTGTACACCTCATGGAAGGTGGAGGCGACACTCTCCAGATGATCTTCCCGCCGGGCGTTCTGGTTGAGAGCATTCACGACAGCGATCGCAATGCAGAACAAAAGACATCCCAGCAGCAGGCTTGAGATCAGCTTACGGGAGACGCTCTGCTCCAGCTCCTGCTGAAAGCGGCTCTTTTTGTAGGTGCGATCGCGGTGACTGTGATCCATACTTTTTTCGCTCCTGCTCTTCGACAAACTTTGCCATACTTCGATTATAATGCCTTGGATCAGATGAGTCAACGGGCGTGTCGCTGTCATTTTTATTGCATAACACAAAAAACTGCCCGGAACGATAGGAAAAGGTCGTTCCGGGCAGTTTTGGCAGTACATGGAAAAGAACTTTTTACAGCATTTTCACGGTCAGAGCCTCGCTGGTGAGGCCCTGCGCGGTGTTGCTATGGGCAGGGTCATCCAGCATATACCGCAGCACCAGAACTTCGCCTACATAGAGGAATGCTGCCTTGATGGGGATGCTGCCGGAGTCCAGCGGGCTTTCCTGTGCGCCGCAGAGAAGGACGACATCTGCGAGCAATGCGCCGGGGGAGTCCTCGTAATGGGTCAACAGGATGATTTTTGCCCCGGCGGCCTTGGCGGTGCGCAGTGTCTCCATCATGTCGCGGGTCGCGCCGGAGTAGGAGACGAAGAGCACAACGTCGGCCTCGTTCATCAGACTGGCAGTCAGCAGCTGTAAATGGCTGTCGCCTGCGGTGCGGAACTTGGTGGAAAGGCTGGCGAAGCGGGCGCAGATGTCGTTTGCCAGGAGCATACTGCCGCCCTGTCCGAGGCAGAACACCTGCCTGGCCTCCTGCATCAGGTGTACGGCTTCGTCCACGGCCTCGGTAGAGAGGGCGTTCTGGGTGCCGTTGATGGCGGTGAGAAAGCGGGCGTATGCGTGCTCGCAAAGTTCTGCGGTGGTAGCACCGGGCTGCAGCTCCCTCTGGCTGGAGGGTGTGCCGGTGGCGTTGGCCTGCGCCAGCGCAATGCGCATCTCATGGTAGCCGTCGAACCCCAAAGCCCGGCAAAACCGGAACACGGTCGCCTCGGCGACGTTGCACTCCCGGGCCAGCGAGGAAATGGAGAGATACTGCGCTTCGTCCGCATGCTGCAGCAGGTAGTCAGCGACCGCGTGACCGGATCTGGTCAGCTGGTCCTGTCGTTGATGCAGCAATTCCCAAAAATTTGTACCCATGGTCAAGCTCCTTCGAGCGGGCCGCAAGGCCCGCACTATTCCTTATACCTTCTTTTGCCCCCTTCCGCTGCACAGGGAAGGGGGCATCTTTATAAAAAGTATAAAAGAAGTTTGGCCGCTTGACAAGTGTGCCTTTCGCCATAATTCGGAAGAAAAAGCTGTGCAGAGCATCTAAAAAACGAGGAAAAGTAGGACTTTTTGATGAAAATAAATTTCAAAATTGCGGCAAGAAGAACGAAAATGATTTTCAAACCGAAAATGACAAACGACGCAGAAATGATTACAAAACGGCTACAGCTGGCGATAAAACTAGTGAAAGTGGCCAAAATCTGGCTGGTATCCCAGATATTTGTGCGGAATAGACAAGAAAACTTTCTGAAAATTGTGTATGCGACCGATGGACAAAATGAAAGAAGTTTTCTATAATAAGGCCAACAAGAGCGGTCAGGGATGAAGGACCGCCGATATGATGATAGGTAAGGAGAACTTATTATGAAGAACGCCATTTCTCGTCGCTCCTTCTTGAAGGCCGTTGGTATTATGAGCGCAGCGGGTGCGCTGGCTGCCTGCGGCGGCAAGTCCGCTTCTACCAGCACGGCGGCTTCTACTGCTGCTTCCACTGCCGCTTCCGGCTCTGCATCCGGCGCAAGCATCAAGCTGTGGACATACCCCATCGGCGGCTGGGGCAAGGACGAGACCGTGCAGGAGCTCATCGCCAGCTTCAACGCAAAGTATCCTGACATTAAAGTGGCCGTTGAGTATCTGGACTACACCAACGGCGATGACCAGGTGAACACCGCCATCGAGGGCGGCAGCGCACCCGACCTGATCATGGAAGGCCCCGAGCGTCTGGTGGCCAACTGGGGCGCCAAGGGTGTTATGGC
>OGGD01001530.1_pt1 | contig 11041 bp, 8 predicted proteins | sample 1571091 | NCBI WGS metagenome assembly OGGD01 (sample SAMEA2582073, study PRJEB24529) | metagenome | biome: Human gut stool | place: China | collected 2011
CATTACAGCCCCGCATATTCGGTGGGGTGTCCCCCACCGGGAAAGTGAAGTGAAAACAACCTTATCGCTGCGTTTTCATAGCGCGGTCAATATCGCGCTTGGCATCGCGCGCCGCAGCAGACGCACGCTTGTCATACAGCTTTTTGCCCTTACACAGGCCCAGTTCCAGCTTGACGCGACCTTTTTTGAAATAGAGCGACAGCGGAACCAGCGTGTAACCCTGCAGCTTGATTTGCTGGCCCAGACGGCGGATCTCTGCCTTGTGTGCCAGCAAACGCCGCGGGCGGCGCGGATCTTTATTGAAGATGTTTCCCTGCTCGTAAGGGCTGATGTGAATGCCCTTTGCAATCAGCTCTCCATCGTCAATATCGGCCCAGGAATCCTTCAGGTTTACCCCGCCGGCGCGCAGACTTTTGACCTCGGTGCCGACCAGCTCGATGCCGGTCTCCAACGCCTCAATCACAAAGTACTCATGGCGTACCTCGCGGTTGACGGCAATCATTTTTTTGCCACTTTTGTCCTCAGCCATGGGTACACCTCCTTTGCACTGGCAGGATACTCATTGTAGCGCACCTGCGCTTAAAAGTCAAGAAAAATTGTGTTACAGCTCGCCGCGGCCTGCCATGGCGCGGTAAAGTGTGGTTTCATCGGCATATTCCAGACTGGAGCCGACAGGCAGACCGTAGGCAAGGCGGGTCGTTTTGACGCCAAGCGGCTTGATAACATGGCGGGGGCTTCCCCCTCGACCGTGGGACTGGTGGCCATAATGACCTCCTTGACGGTATCATTCAGGCGGGCCAGCAGCTCCTTGATGCAGAGCTGATCGGCGCCGATGCCGTCCATGGGGGAAATTGCGCCGTGCAGTACATGATACAGACCGTTATACTCATGGGTGCGCTCGATGGCCTTGATGTCGCGGGGGGATTCCACCACGCAGATCACGCTGCGGTCCCGCTTTTGGGACGCACAGATCTTGCAGACATCACCTGTGGTGAAGTCCTGACAGATGCGGCAGCGGTGCAGATCCTTTTTGGCGTGCTCGATAGCCTGAGCCAGCTCCATCGCCTGTTCCGCAGGCATGGACATGACCTGATAAGCCATCCGCACGGCGCTTTTGCGGCCGATACCGGGAAACCGGGCGAACTGGTCAACCAGATTTTCCAGCGGCTCCGTTTTTTGAAACATGGTGTGCCTCTCAGCCCAGGCCGGGGATGTTCAGACCGCCGGTCATCTTGGACATTTCCTCCTCGGAGTCCTTATCAACAGCGGAAGAAGCACTGTTGACAGCAGCTGCGATGAGATCCTCCAGCATCTCGATGTCGTCCGGATCAACAGCCTCGGGCTTGATCTTGACGGCGGTGATCTCGTGTTTGCCGTTCATCGTGACAGTGACCATCTCACCGCTGGCGGTGCCGGTATATTCCTTGGCCTCCAGCTCCTCCTGTTTGGCGCGGATATCATCCTGCATCTTCTGGACCTGACGCATCATGGCGTTGGGATCGGGACGGCCGTAGCCTTTGGGCAGTCTTGCTTTCATAGGTTTTCCTCCAAATAAATTTACTTGTCAATGATTTTCAGGTCAACACCCAGCGCCTGCATGGTGTGCAGGGTTTCATCCAGGCTGACAGCGGGGCTGCCGTTTTCGGCGGCTTTCGGCTCTTCATAAGGGCCGATGCTGTACTTGGTTTTGGAAACGCGGTAAATCGCTTCCTTCAGCCGCTTGCTGACCTCACGGTTGCTGCGGATATAATCCCGGAAGGCATCGCTGCATTCAAACAGCACACGCTTTCCGTCACAGTAGGCTTTTGTGCCCCGCAGAAAAGAAATCAGCATGGCATCATTCTCTTCAAGGTCGGACAGCACAGCAGGCCAGAAGCCGAACGGCTCCAGCGGGCCGACAGCCCGCGCCGCCTCCCTTTTGCGCGGTGCGGGCTTAGAGGCGGCGGGCTGTGCGGCTGGCACAGCCTGCGTGGGTGCAGGTCTTAACTCAGGCTGCAGGAATGGCGGGTCGTCATCAATGGGCGGCGGCAGGTCATCCGGCTCGGCCGAAGCAGCAGGCGCAGTACTTGACTGTACAACCGGGGGCACGACGGTGGCAGCCGGCTGCACGGGCGGTGCGGATGCAAAAGCTTGCGGAGCTGTGGCAAAGGCCAGCGGCGCTGCGGGGGCTGCGGCCTGCTGCACCACAACAGGGGCGGCGGCAGTAATCTCCGGCTGCGTCAGCGAAAAGACAGCCAACTCCAGCTCAATGCGCTGGTCGGTGCCGCGGCTCATCTTCTCAAGGGCGGAGCCGAAGGCGTTGATGGCGCGGATGGCATCGCCCTGCGGGAAATCCCGGCGCTGATTGTAGGCGGTCTCCTCCTCGGGAGAGATACCGGCCAGCAGTGCTGTGCCGCCCGGCAGGGCGCTGAGCATCAGGTTTCGGTAATGGCCGGCAAGCTCTATGCAGAGACGCCGCATGTCAACACTCTGTTGGCGTAGGGCAGCAATCTTTTCAAGCGCGGCAACCGAATCCCCGGCTGCGATCGCATCACTGATCTCAAACAGGTATCCCCTGTCTGTGACGCCTGCCATTCGGCGTACCAGCGCTTCATCTACCTTATTATCCACACCGGCGCAGGTGTCCAGAATTGACAATGCATCACGCATGGCGCCATCGGCCAAGCGGCCAATCAGCTGTGCGGCGTTTTCGTCCAGATCGATCTTTTCCTGTCCGGCCACATAAAGCAGGCGTTTAGCAATGTCATCTGCCGTGATACGGGTGAAATCGTACCGTTGACAGCGGCTCAGGATCGTGACAGGAACCTTCTGAACCTCGGTCGTGGCCAGAATGAAGATGACATGCTCAGGCGGCTCCTCCATCGTTTTCAGCAGTGCATTGAAGGCTGCTGTTGAGAGCATGTGGACCTCGTCAATGATATAGACCTTGTACTTGCAGACCGAGGGCAGATACGCCACCTCGTCCCGCAGGTCGCGGATATCGTCAACGCCGTTGTTGGAGGCAGCGTCCATCTCGATGATGTCCATGACAGCGCCGGAGTCGATACCCTTGCAGATCTCACATTCGCCGCAGGGGTCAGGGCTGGAGGTATCCAGACAGTTGACCGCCTTGGCGAAGATCTTGGCGCAGGTCGTTTTGCCGGTGCCGCGGGTGCCGGTGAACAGATAGGCATGGCCGATGCGGCCCGCTGCGATCTGGTTTTGCAGGGCTGTGACGATGGCTGTCTGGCCGACAACATCTGCAAAGCGCTTGGGGCGCCATTTGCGGTATAAGGCGCGGTACATCTGCCCACCTCCCGTTAAGATACAAATAAAGCGGGCAGAGCACGCGGCTGCGCTGCTTTGCGTACAGATGCAGGCTTGACCGCGGCACTGTGCAAGCACCGCTTAATGCTGCTCGGTTCCCCGCCTGACATGGTTCACAGGCTGCCCACGCGCGGGACCTGCATCTGTACGCGAAACAGCGCAATTCAGCCCTGTCCGCTTTTAGTATTATACAATAAGTCCCGGATAAATGCAAGCGTTTTCCGTCAATCTTCCTGCAGGCGCTCCACCATCTTGTAAAGGGACTCGGCACTGTTGAAGTTCTGCGGCATAATTTCAGAGGCCGGGATGGAGATGTCATACGCCTCATTCAGTGCGGAGATGATCTGCAGGATGTCGAAGGAATCGAGAATGCCGTCATCAATCAGCGTGGTGCAGGTCGTGAAATCCACATCCTCTTTGATCTCGCTCAGGATTTCCAGTAATTGTTCCATAATAATGCTCCTTTTTGGTTTATAAACCTCCCAACGGTGTGTTGAGAGGTTGAGTTGGTGTGAAGCCGCGGACAAGCTGCGGCGCGCCGTTTTGCCACAGAACGATCTGCGGCAGGTCGCGGCTGAGGAAAAGCCCCAGTCCCTCTGTGACAGAGTAAGCGCCGGCGTTTTCAAAGACGAGCAGGTCGCCGGGCTGCAGCCCGGTCAGGGAGATGCTGCGCACCAGAACATCATTGGTCGTACACAGGCTGCCGCAGAGTGTCCAGTCCTGCTGCGTCCCCTGCTGCGCGGCAAAATGGCGCAGGTGCGGGCGCTTCATTCCCATAATTTGCCCCAGATAGTTCAGGTGGTTCATGCCGCCGTCCACTATGCAGTAATGCTGGCCGTCATGATCCTTGCAGTCCATGGCGGTTGTCAGGTAAAAGCCGCATTCGGCGGTGTAAAAGCGGCCCATCTCAACAGTCAGGTGTGCCCACCCTGCAGCCTCCTGCAGCGCAGGGGCGAGGGCTCTGGCGGGGGCAAGGGTATCGGTGAAGTCATCGCCGTCAAAGTACGGCACGGGCAGGCCGGGGCCGTATTCCAGCTCCGGCAGGCGCAGGCCGAAGGTCTGCTCGATCTCATCATAAAGAGCCTGCAGCATGGTCAGCTCTTTTTGCTGGGAGGTCAGCTTTTTGCGCTGGGTGCCGACAAAATAGTGAATGCCGATAAAGTCAAGATCCGGTGTTTCTGCGCGGTTTTTTAAGGCGGAAAAAAGATCCTGCTTCGACATGCCGAACTGACTGCCGGCGTTCAGGCGCAGCAGCACAGGCAGACGGCGTCCTGCCGCGCGGGCAGCCTCCTGCAGATAGCGGACCTGCAAAAGGGACTCTGCGGTGTAACTTCCGGCACCATCCGCGACGGCACGGGCAATGTCGGCAGGCGTTTTGTTGACGCCGGAATAGATGACGCGCGCATCCGCTGTCTGCAGGCTCTCGCATACGGACAGCTCGCCGGGGCTGCATACCTCCAGCCGCGCGGTGACGGCAGACATGGCGGGCAGCAAAAACGGATTGGCCTTGATGGAATAGCAGAGCCGGATATCAGGGCCGAAAACCGCCTGTATGGCGCGCACACGCGCCTGCAGGGCATCCACATCAAAGACAAAGGTCGGCGTGCCGTAGGCGGCCGCAAGCTGCTGTAAAATGGCATCTGTCATTTTCGGGCTCCTTTTTTGGTCAGTGCGGCCAGTGCCGTGCGGTCGATCTTGCCGTTTTTGTTCATCGGCAGCTCGTCCATCTGCAGGGCCGTGTTCGGCTGCATAAAGGGCGGCAGGGTCGTTTTGAGTGCGGCCAGCAGGGCCGCTTTCTCGCAGCTGCCGGTATAGAACAGGTGCAGCCGCTGCTTCTCTGCATCAAAGATGCAGCAGGCGCGCGTCACAGCATCGCAGCGCATAGCTGCGGCCTCGATCTCGCCCAGCTCTACGCGATGGCCCATGTGCTTGATCTGAAAATCCTTGCGGCCTATGTAATAGAATTCCCCCGCCGCATCGCAGCGTGCAAGGTCGCCGGTGCGATAGATGCGCTCATACCAGCGGGTGTTCAATGGATTTTGGGTGAAGACCTGCGCCGTGCGGGCCGGGTCGCCGCAGTAGCCAAGCGCCAGTGCCGTGCCGGAAACACACAGTTCCCCTGCCTGACCGGGCTCGGTGACAAGGCGGTCGTTTTCGTCCAGCAGAAAAACCTTTTCATTGGGGAAGGCGTGTCCGATGGGAAGCACCTCCTCCGGGGCAAAGGCACGATCCGGCAGGATGTAGTAGGTGCAGTTGCAGGTTATCTCAGTAGGACCGTAGAGGTTTACGAAACAGGCCTGCGGCAGGGCGGCCTTCCATTTATTGAGATGCTTTATGGGCATGACCTCGCCGCTGAACAGCACCTGCCGTACTGCGGAAGGCACACGGTAGCCGAAGCCGTTCATGATCGAAACAAAGCACATCGCGCTGACAGCCCAGACCAGCGTTGTGACGGCATGGTCTGCCAGATAGTCCATCAGCTTGGTGGGCTGGCTGAAATAGGCACGCGGGATGATCTGTACTTTGGCACCGGTGTATAAGGCGGTGTAGAGATCCTTGACTGAAACATCAAAGTCAAACGGAGCCTGATTGCCGAGAATATCCTGCGCTTTTATGCCAAAGATGGCGGCAAACTGCGGGATAAAGTCCAGCACCGAGCGGTGGCTGACTGTGACCCCCTTGGGAACGCCGGTGCTGCCGCTTGTAAAGTTGATGTACAGCGGGTCTACATCCACAGCCTGCGCACGGCGTGCAGCCAGCAGTGAAGGCTGTATCGCTGCTGTGAGCAGATCCTCCAGCAGGTAAACGCTGCAGGAACAGCCGAGCGCTGCGGCGGCGTCTGCATGGTCGCGGTCAGTGATGAGCAGCGACGGCTGCAGGGTGTTCAGCACCTGCTGTGTGCGGGCGGCAGGCTGGCGGGTGTCAAGCACGGAGTAGCAGCAGCCCGCATAGACAGTGCCGAGCATTGCGGCGAAAACCGGCGCGGATTTTTCCAGATAGAACGCGACCGGGCAGCGCGGTGCGGTATGACCGGCCAGAAAGCTGCCGGCGCGGCGGGCGTTTTCTGCCAGCTGCGCCCAGGTGTAGTCCTGCTGCGCATCGCCGACAGCGATCCTCTCCGGAGTGCGGGCTGCAGTAGCTTCAAGCCAATCCAGAATATTGGTCTGCATATAAAATCTCTTTTCTTAGAAGTTTGCGTAAAGAAAACCGGAGGTCTCGGTCACGCAGATGAAGCTGAGGGTGACCAGAAACATTACAAGGTAGTAAAGACCCCAGCGCAGGGCAAGCGGCAGCCGCTGAACCTCTGTATACGGCTCGCGGCCCAGCTCTGCAATCAGGCTGTGAACAAAGACCAGCACAGTGCTGATGGCAACGATGCCCCACGCCGGCCCCGTGACAGCGGCAAAGGCGGCGGGCGCCTCAGCAGTCAGCGCCTCGGGGCGGAAGCTCACAAAGGTGTTGCGCAGATAGGAGGCTCCGAGAGAAAGCCCCACCCGATCAAAATACCAGCCGATATTAACGATGACGAAGGTCCGCAGGATGCGGAAGATATGCCATGCACGGCTCTCAGCGGGGATATGCAGGGCGGTGTTCACTTTTTTGAAGGCAGGCTCGAGCAGATCGGCAAGGGCAATGACCATACCGTTATACAAGCCCCAAACAAGGTAATGCGCCTGCGGACCATGCCAGATGCCGACTACGGCGAACACCAGCAGGTTGGCAACTGCAGCCGGCAAAACACGGCCGAAGTGCTTGCCCCAGTGCCCGGTGGCCCATTTGCCGAATCGCTGCATCGGCTTGGTCAGCGCGAACGGGTAGAACAGATAATCACGCATCCATGCGCCGAGGGAGATATGCCAGCGCCGCCAGAAATCGCCCAGCGAGGTGGAAAAATACGGCTGGCGGAAGTTGGGCATCATCTCAATGCCGAACAGCTGCGCGACACCCAGCACCATGTCGATGCCGCCGGAAAAATCCGCATACTGCTGCAGCGAATAGAGCAGGATCGCCAGCAGTGCCATCGACCCGGCGAGGGTGGGATCGTTCCGGTCAAGGATCGCGGCAATCGTTGGTGCAGTCAGGTTGGCAATGGCATACTTTTTCATCGCACCGAACAGAATCACAAAGAGGGCGCGTTTGGTGCGCTCCCACTCCCAGCAATGCGCGGCGGTCAGTTGGGGCTCCATTGCTCCGTACCGGTTGATGGGGCCTTGGATCAGCTGCGGAAAAAACGAAATAAACAGCAGAAACCGAGCCGGGTTCTTTTCAGCCGGGTGGCGGCCGCGGAAGCAGTCGATCAGATAACCGACCGCCTGAAAGGTGTAAAAGCTGATGCCGAGCGGCATGACCAGCCCCAGCGCCGAGGGTGCGGTGGCGGCCACCGCACCGGCCAGCAGGCGTGCAAAATATGACCAATATTTAAAATAGCCCAGCACTAAGAAATTTGTGACCAGCACAAGCGCAACAACGCCCTTTTTGCGGCGCTGTGTCTTGGTCTTGACAGCTTTCTTTTCGTCCTTTGTGATGCCGGGCGCTTTGCGCCGTGCGGCGCAGTCCGCGTCAAGACGGGCAAGCCACAGCCCGCCGCCCCAGACTGTCAGTGCTGTAAAAAGCAGAAAGAAAATTCCCTGCCAACCGCTTGCTGCAAAAAAGACAAGGCTAAACGCCAGCAGGCAGAGCCACTGGCAGCGGCGCAGCACGGTGTAATACAGCACCAGCCCGACTGTGACGAGAAGGACAAAACTCAAGGAATACAGTTCCACACTACACCATCCATTAAATCAGTGATCGACAGAGCATTCATAATAGCGGTCAAACGCAGTATCCGTACCGGAAACGCGCGCATTGACGCGAAATTGATAGGTCCCCTGTTCTGTAAGCGGGAACTCTGTCCATGTGCGATCCGAATAATCAGAAATTTTTTGATAATCCGTATCGTTTGGTCCTTTTGCCCAGAATTCATATTCCGGCTTTACGGCAGGCCCCTGGTAGGAGGTGGCAAGCAAAACGACCTTGTCGGGATGTACCTCCGGGGTTATGTACACATTTGTGATGAAATCGGCGTTGGCCAAATATTCGTCCGGCGTTATAAAAAGACTCTCTACATCCTGTCCATGCTCCAGCAAGTCGAGAAAGGTAGCCATGCTTTGACAGAAAGCACGACCGCCCGTTCTATTCATGTGGGTTTGGTCACTGTAATAGTCTGGCTCAACGCTCAAGAACAACTCCGGCTTGGCGAGGTTGAAGTCATAGTAGGCGGCACCGTACTGCGCGCAGAGCTGCTTGAAGTAGGCGTAATCCTCAAAATAGGTTTGATAGCTGATGACATCAAGAGTCGTTTTGGGCGCAGAGATGACCATGAGCGGAACGCCCTTTTCCTGACACAATGTCATCATGTCTGTAAGCTCATCAATATGCAGCTGTTGGAAATCATGAGATGTCCAGTTCCAGGTGTTCTGGTTTCCGATAGTGTTGAAATCCACAACTGCATCGTAGCCGTTGTCCTGACGGTGTGCAATGCGTGCAGACAGGCGCTTATAGGCGCCGGCCGCCTTTTGCCGGATAGCAGCCGGCCAGTCAGTCGGCCAGCGGCCGCTTTGCCACGGGAAAAATGCATTCAGCGAACCGTCCGTTGTAAAATTGTCCCGGTTTGTTATATGGCGAAAAAATTCGATGGGGACATCCTTGAGAGAGGCTGTCTGCAGTTCAGCGTAGAAAAAAGCTTTCTGCGCCTTGGGAAAAGGATCTCCGGTCATGTTGGCAAGGTCCATTACAAGTATGACCCTCTCCGGCGCGTGCTCCCGCAGGACAGTTTCGAGTGCGATTTTTGACATATCCCAGCTTTGAGCGTTTGTCGCCATCAGGCTGACGGTCTTTCCCGTTGCTGCAGACAATTCGTTCTCCGGCAGTGAGCAGGAGGCAAGTGATGAACCGATTACAGCAATGTCGACCTGTTCCTTTTCATGGTATGCGCGCCACATGGCAAGGCTGGAACCATTGTCCGGCGGCATAAAGCAGCAGAGGATAAGATTCAAAAAGACGAAAATCGCCAGAAAAGCGGCGATTTTAGCAGCATGTTTCAAAAGAAAACTCCTGTAAACCATACAAAATAAGGAAAATGCATAAAAACGCTAGACAGACTTAGTATACCGCATTTTTACAGAAACTGCAAGGCGTATGGGGTCATACTTGTATTTTTTACAACTGATTGCGAAAAAACCGCGTTTCATCAGCGAAACGCGGCGGTGGTATTATCCCAAAAGCTGCTTGGCCAGATCGGCGCTGGCCTTGGCATCCTTGCAGTAGTAATCGGCACCGATGTCCCGGGCATAGTCCGGTGTAAGAACGGCGCCGCCCACCATGACCTTACAGTCTAACCCGGCGGCGTGCAGCGCCTCAATCGTGGCCTGCATATTGGGGACGGTGGTCGTCATCAGGGCAGACAGACCTACGAGCTTTGCACCCGTCTGGCGCACAGCCTCCACCACGCGCTCGGGGGCGACATCGCGGCCAAGGTCAAGCACATCGTACCCGTAATTTTCCAGAATGACGCGGACGATGTTTTTTCCAATGTCGTGTACATCGCCCTTGACAGTGGCAATGACAATCTTGCCCTTGCTGCCCTGTGCCTGCCCCGAGGCGGCGATTTTCGCCTTGATGGACTCAAAGGCGGCCTGTGCTGCAGTGGCTGCCTGCAGCAGCTGCGGCAGGAAAACAGTCCCCTTCTCAAAGCCATCCCCCACGGCATCCAACGCGGGGATCAGAGAGGCGTTTACGACATCAAGCGGCTCCCGCATCGTCAGGGCAGCGTCTGCGGCAGCGCGGGCCTCGGCTTTCAAGCCGCGCCGTACCGCCTCAAACAGCGCATCTCCGCCCGGGGCAGCCGCGCCGACCTCAGCTACGGTGGCGGCGGACTTGCTCGTCTGGGTGGTCTGGATCTGTACATCGGCGTAGGCGGCTACATAGTCGGAGCTTTGCTTGTCCTGACTTGTCAGCACCCGGTAGGCGCGCACGGCGGCCATCATCTCCGGCGTGTTGGGATTCATGATGGCAAGGTCAAGCCCGGCCGACATGGCCATTGTCAGGAAGGTGGTGTTCAGATAGCCGCGGCACGGCAGACCAAAGCTGATGTTGGAAACACCCAGCACCGTGCGCACACCCAACTCTTTTTTGCAGCGGGTCAGCGCTTCCAGCGTCTGAACGGCTCCCTCCTGCTGGGCGCTGGCGGTCAGCGTCAGGCAGTCGATGTAAATATCCTCATTCGGGATACCGGCCGCATTGGCGGCAGCGGCAATACGTTTTGCGATGGCAAAGCGCCCTTCGGAATCAGCCGGGATGCCATGCTCGTCCAGTGCCAGACCGACAACGGCAGCGCCGTATTTCTTACAAAGGGGCAGGATGGTGTCCAGCGTCTTTTGCTCACCGTTGACCGAGTTGACGATGGGCTTGCCGTTGTAGATGCGCAGCGCACGGGAAAGAGCCTCCGGATTGGAGGAATCGAGCTGGAGCGGCAGATCCGTGATGGCCTGCAGGTCCTTGACCAGATGCTCCAGTGTGGCGGCCTCGTCAATACCGGGCAGACCGGCATTGACATCCAGCACCTGGGCACCAGCCTCGGCCTGGGCTACGGCCTGTGCGCAGGGATAGGCGCTGTCACCGTCCCGCAAAGCCTGCTGCAGACGCTTTTTGCCGGTGGGATTGATGCGCTCACCCACCACCGTGATGCCGTCCACAT
>OGGD01001553.1_pt1 | contig 10892 bp, 6 predicted proteins | sample 1571091 | NCBI WGS metagenome assembly OGGD01 (sample SAMEA2582073, study PRJEB24529) | metagenome | biome: Human gut stool | place: China | collected 2011
CAACTGGAGAAAGGCATCGGATATCTGTTCGGGATCCGTGAGATCGCAGAAAAGATCCCGGGTTTTCTGCCGGATATCCAGTAAATACATTCCGGAAAATACAGGAATCCGGAAAAGCAGCCGGACAGTGATAGCAACGGTATAAAATAGAAAAATAAAGAATATATTTTAGAAAATAAGTCGGGGAGATACGACTGTTTATGATCACAGGAATAAAAAAACTTTTACAGCAGGCAGACCGGATCATATGGGGACCCTGGCTTATTTTTTTGTTGCTGGGAACCGGCTGTTATCTGATGCTTAGCTTACGATTTCTTCCCTTGAAGAATCTGCCTGCTGCACTCAGGCGTGCGTTTTTGCCAGAAAGCCGGAAGGGAACAGAGGGCAGGGGAGTATCTTCGTTTTCTTCCCTGACCACGGAACTGGCGGCTACCATTGGAACGGGAAATATTGTAGGGGTAGCCACTGCCATGGTACTGGGAGGGCCGGGTGCTCTGTTCTGGATGTTACTGTCCGGGATCATCGGGCTGTCGACCAAACTGGTAGAAAGCACACTGTGTGTCAGGTATCGTGTCAAAAACCAAAAGGGGGAACCGGCAGGCGGTCCGATGTATGTACTGCAAAATGCATTCCCACAGAAAACGGCAGGCAGGATCCTCGCCATGCTGTTTGCAGCATTTGCAGTGCTGCCTCCCTTAGCGATCGCAAATATGCCACAGGGAAATTCTATTGCGGAGGCACTTTCGGTGACGTTTCAGGTAAAACAGACAGTCACGGGAATTGTGTTAAGTCTGCTTACGATTCTGGTGATTCTGGGAGGGATAGGAACCATTGCGAAGGTGACGGAATATCTGGTGCCCTGTATGGCAGTGTTTTATCTGTTTGGAACGGGAATGGTGATCTTTACCCATTTTAAGAATCTTCCCGCCGGTGTGGTGCAGATCCTGTGGGGAGCTTTCTGCCCGGAGGCTATGACAGGAGGGGCGGCAGGGATGATGCTTGCAGTGGAAAACGGAATCGCCAATTCCGGAAGAATGGCGATGCGCTATGGGGTCTCCAGAGGTGTTTTCTCAAATGAAGCGGGACTGGGGGCGGCGGGAATCAGTGCTGCTGCCGCAGATACGTCAGATGCGGTGCATCAGGGATATATCAGCATGACGGGTGTCTTTATTGATACCATTGTGATCTGCTCTCTGACGGGGCTTGCCATTGCGGCCAGTGGAATGCTGGGGCAGAGGGACCCCCGGGGAGAAGTCCTGAACGGTACAGCCCTCATGATCGCTGTTTTTTCAGATACTTTCGGCAGAACAGGGGAATGGATGCTCACAATCTCCATTGTACTGTTTGCATTTGCCACGATTATCGCCTGGGAATATCAGGGGGAGAAAGCTTTTGAGTATCTGACGGGCGGCTGTGACCGAACCCAGTGGTATCGCCTGGGCTATGGACTGGTCACTTTTTTGGGAGCGGTCTGCTCGCTGGAAGCAGTGTGGGATTTTTCGGATATTTGTAACGGACTGATGGCAGTACCGAATCTGCTGGCGGTATTGACGCTGTCAAGAGGGATCTGTCGGGAAATACGGAAATATAAAATTTGAAATTAATGATTGAAGGGTTGCCGACACCATGATATGATAAATAAGATACAGTTGTCCACGTTTATAAGAGCGTAAGAGAGGACAGTTGTATTTGTGTATACGATGAGCCAGGTACAGGTTCGTGCTTGCACAAGGATCTGTATTTGGCGAATGTACATCATCGAGCTTTTAAGCGAGATGGTGTATAAGTTAAGGAGTGAGATTATGGACAAGACCATTGAAAATTTTTTACGATATGTAAAGATCGATACCCAGTCCAGTGAAGAAAGCACCACCATCCCCAGTACCATGAAACAACATGATTTGGCCAGACAGCTGGTGAGCGAACTGGAGGCCATGGGGGCCGCAGAGATCACTTATGACAAGGAGCACTGTTATGTCTATGCCACAATTCCGGCATCCGCAGGCTGCGAGAAAGCTCCGGTACTTGGCTTCATTTCCCATATGGATACCTCTCCGGCGGTGACGGATACCAACGTAAATCCCCGGATTGTAGAGAATTACGATGGAAAAGATATTGTGTTGAATGCAGCAGAGAATATTGTCATGAAGGTGGAGGATTTTCCGGAACTGTTACATTATATGGGACAAGATCTGATCGTGACGGACGGAACGACTTTGCTTGGCGCGGACGACAAGGCCGGTGTGGCTGAGATCATGACCATGGCGGAGACTTTATTAATGCATCCGGAGAAAAAGCATGGTAAGATCCGGATCGGCTTTACCCCGGATGAGGAAGTGGGTGCCGGAGCCGATCATTTTGATGTGAAGCTGTTCGGTGCGGATTATGCCTACACCGTGGACGGCGGAGCGCTAGGTGAACTGGAATATGAGAATTTTAATGCCGCAGGAGCAAAGCTTCATGTATATGGCAGAAGTGTGCATCCGGGTTCCGCCAAGGGTAAAATGAAAAATGCCATTCTGATCGCGCAGGAGTTCCAGAAGCTGTTGCCGGTGGAGCAGAATCCAATGTATACCGAAGGCTATGAGGGATTTTTCCATCTGGATGCCCTAAGCGGCAATGTGGAGGAAACTACTGCGGACTATATTATCCGTGATCATAACAGACAGCTGTTTGAACAGAAAAAAGAGCTGTTTATGTCCTGTGCGGATTTCCTGAACGGGAAATACGGAGAAGGTACGGTCGTAGTCGACATGAAGGATTCATATTATAACATGCGGGAGATCATGGAGCAGCACATGCATCTGATCGACAACGCGAAAGCTGCCATGGAAGAACTGGGAATCGAGCCCAAAGTATCTCCGATCCGCGGCGGTACAGATGGAGCCAGACTGTCCTTCATGGGGCTGCCCTGTCCGAACCTGTGCACAGGTGGAGAGAATTACCACGGCAGATACGAGTACGCCTGCGTACAGTCCATGGAGAAGACTACGGAACTGCTGATCGCCATTGCAGCAAAATATGCGAATCGATAAGATGAGAACAAAAACTGATTTGGAAAGGCAACATTTTTTTATATGACGAATGTAACACAAATGAACGAAACGGAGAGACAGTATTATTTTATGGAGAAAGCCTCCGGTCATGTGGCAAAGCTTGGAGAAAAGCTGGGCAGAAAGCCGACCTGCTGCGTGACGACTTTCGGGTGTCAGATGAACGCCAGGGATTCCGAGAAACTGGTGGGAATTCTGGAGAAAGTGGGCTATGAGATCATTGAGGACGAAAATGCGGATTTCGTGATCTACAATACCTGTACGGTCAGAGACAATGCAAATCAGCGCGTTTACGGAAGACTGGGGGTACTGAACGGTTACAAGAAGAAAAATCCCCATATGAAGATCGCCCTGTGCGGCTGCATGATGCAGGAACCTTCCGTGATCGAAAAGATCAAGACCAGTTATCGTTTTGTTGATTTGATCTTCGGAACCCATAATATTTTCAAATTTGCAGAGCTGTTATGCTCCCTGTTTGAAAATGAGGGAATGGTCATTGATATCTGGAAGGATACGGACAAGATCGTGGAAGATCTGCCGGTGGAGAGAAAGTATTCTTTCAAATCAGGTATCAATATTATGTTCGGCTGCAATAATTTCTGCAGCTATTGTATTGTCCCCTATGTCCGCGGCAGGGAACGCAGCCGTAATCCGAAGGATATCATTCGGGAGATTGAAGGCCTGGTGGCGGACGGTGTGGTGGAGATCATGCTGCTCGGACAGAATGTGAATTCCTACGGCAAGAATCTGGAGGACCCCATTACCTTTGCGCAGCTTCTGCAGGAAGTGGAGAAGATCGAAGGCCTGGAGCGGATCCGATTCATGACTTCCCATCCCAAGGATCTGTCGGAGGAACTCATTGAGGTAATGAAGCATTCGAAAAAGATCTGCAGACATCTGCATCTGCCCTTACAGTCCGGTTCCACGAAGATTTTAAAAGCCATGAACCGTCGTTATACCAAGGAACAGTATCTGGAGTTGGCGGAGAAGATCCGCAGGGAGATCCCGGATATGGCTATTACCACGGATATTATCGTAGGCTTTCCGGGAGAGACGAAAGAAGACGTGGATGAGACCATTGATGTGATCCGCCGTGTGAAATATGACAATGCGTTTACCTTTATTTATTCCAAACGTACCGGTACTCCGGCGGCAGCCATGGAACAGGTGCCAGAGGAGCAGGTGAAGGAACAGTTTGACCGGGTACTTAAGACCGTGCAGGAGACTGCCAGAGAACAGGTTAGCAGATATCAGGGACAGATTGCAGATGTGCTGGTGGAAGAGATCAACGAAAACGACCGCTCCATGGTCACCGGAAGAATGTCCAACAATACATTGGTACATTTTCAGGGGGATGCATCACTTGTGGGGAAGATAGTGAATGTATCGCTGGATGAATGCCATGGATTTTATTACACAGGTCATCAGGTGTAAAAGGAAAATAAAATGAAACAAGAGAAGGAAAAAGAACTTTGGGGAAATTGTGATATAGAGAAGGATATGTCCTGGAATATGTATCAGATTCTTGTGAACACGGCCGTAAGCGCAAACCTGATTGGGACGATTTGCAATTTCTGTATTCATGGGACGGAACTACCCACCATACTCTGCGGAGTATGCCTGTTGATGATCCTGATCATCGGATGTGCCGGATGGATTACCCAAAAGGTGCAATTACCTGCGGTTGTGATCATTTTAATACTTTCCTGGTTTGAGTTCCCTTATCTGTATTATTGCTATGGGAACACAGCCATTGTATATCTGATTCTTGGAATTGTGGGACTGGCAGTATTTTTCCCCAGAAGCATGGTGATTGCTTCTTATGCGTTCACCCTGCTGGAATATCTTGTAATCATGATGATCAGTTTTGAACGTCCTTCCAGATGGAGCAATATGGATGAAATCGGTATAATAGGAACAACTCTGGGATCTTTTATCATCGTAGCACTTTCCGTATTTACCATGATATTTGTACTGCTCAAAAGGTATGAAGAACAACGGAAACAATTGCTGACGCTCAGTGAAAATCTGGAATTTGCAGCAAATCATGATCCACTGACCAGACTGTATAATCGACGTTATCTGGTAAAACAGGTGGATGGGTGGATGCGGATACCAGGCAGGAATTTTTGGATCATACTGATGGATGTGGACGATTTTAAAGTAGTAAATGATACCTATGGACATGGATATGGTGATGATGTGCTAAGGGAAGCCGGCAGACTGATGCTGGAGGAAATGCTGGGAAAGGGAATTGCCTCCCGATTCGGCGGCGAGGAATTTATGCTGGTATTCGAAGAAGACAACCGTGAGCAGGTGCTGCAGGCGTTTCAAAATATTCAGGAGGGGTTAAGGAAATACTCTCAGGCAACCAAACAAACGGATATTACGATCAGCGGTGGAATGGAACGTTATGAGGCAGATAAACAGATGGATCTGTTGTTTACTTCTGCAGATCGTAAGCTATACGCCGCAAAAAATAATGGGAAAAATCGTATTGTAGAATAATTTGGCCAAAAAAATCTTGCCAAGAAAACGAAATAGAGATATGATAAGGCTCGTGTGACTTTATAAAAATTTTATAATTTCACACGAGTTTTGTATTATTAAGGAGATTGTTATGGAAAAACTAAAACCCAAGCTTTTCTCCGTGATGAAAAGCTACACGAAAGAACAGTTTGTAAAAGATGTGATCGCAGGTATCATTGTGGCGATCATTGCCCTGCCCTTATCCATTGCACTGGCACTGGCTTCCGGAGTAACACCGGAAAAGGGTATCTATACAGCAATCACCGCAGGCTTTGTGATCTCTTTCTTAGGGGGCAGCCGCGTACAGATCGCAGGTCCTACTGCGGCATTTGCCACCATTGTTGCAGGAATTGTAGCCAAGAACGGGATGGACGGTCTGATCATCGCGACATTGTTAGCGGGTGTGATCCTGATCCTGATGGGATTTTTACGACTTGGCAATCTGATCAAGTTTATCCCCTATACGATCACCACCGGTTTTACTTCCGGTATTGCTGTGACGATCTTTATCGGACAGATCAAGGACTTCCTGGGACTGACCATTGTCAGTGAAGAGCCGCTGATCGAGACCATGGACAAATTAAAAGCGGTATTTCAGTTTATATCCACCACCAATCTGCAGGCCCTTCTGGTGGGTGTGATCAGTCTGCTGATCCTGATCGTATGGCAGTATCTGCCGGGCTTCTGCAAGAAGATTCCCCCTTCACTGATTGCAGTACTGGTGGGAAGTGCCATGGTAGCACTGCTTAATATGAATGTAAACACCATCGGAGATCTGTATGAGATCTCCAATAAGCTCCCGACAATTTCTCTGCCGTCCTTCAGCCTGAAGACCGTACAGAATGTCCTGCCGGATGCTTTCACCATCGCTATTCTGGCGGCTATCGAGTCTCTGCTTTCCTGTGTGGTGGCAGACAGCATGGTGAATAGTAGACACCGCTCCAACATGGAATTGATCGCCCAGGGTGCCGGCAACATTACTTCCGCATTGTTCGGAGGAATTCCGGCTACCGGAGCCATTGCCAGAACCGCAGCCAACGTGAAAAACGGCGGCCGTACCCCCATTGCAGGTATGGTACATTCTGTGACACTGCTGTTAATACTGGTGGTGCTGATGCCTTATGCGGCACTGATCCCCATGCCTACCATCGCAGCGATCCTGTTCATGGTGGCATACAATATGTGTGACTGGCGGAAGTTCGTAGGACTCTGCAGGACTGCACCCAAGAGCGATATCATCGTTCTGGTGACCACGTTTGTACTGACCGTTGTGTTTGATCTGGTGGTAGCCATTGAGGTAGGTATCCTGCTGGCAGCCATTCTGTTCATGAAACGTATGAGCGATGTGACGGAAGTGGAAGGCTGGAAATATGTGGACGATGAGGATGATGCGGACAGCCTGTCCTTAAGAGTCGTACCGCACAACACTATGGTTTATGAGGTCAGCGGCCCTCTGTTCTTCGGTGCAGCGGACAAGATCCTCAAGATCACGCTGGATGAGAAGATGAATTGTCTGGTACTGCGTATGCGCAGCGTGAGCGCTATCGATGCCACAGCTATGCATAATCTGGAACAGCTATATACAGACTGCAAGAAGAAAAATATCCAGATCATTCTGTCCCATGTAGGGGAACAGCCCATGCACGTCATGGAGAAGAGCGGTTTCCTGGACAAGGTCGGCAGAGAGAATGTGTGTGCGCATATTGATGATGCACTGGAGTGCGCCGCACGGTTGGGATAAGGGGCAAAAACTATCATTTGTGGACGGGTTCTTTAATTTACAACCTCAATATTTTGTGCTAAGATAGATGCGGATACGCAAGCTTTTGCGTGTCCGCTTTGTCGTGTATTCTTTTACAGAACAGGAGAAAATCATGGCTGAATTGACACCAATGATGCAAAAATATATGGAGACCAAGGAGCAGTATAAGGACTGCATCCTTTTTTATCGCCTGGGAGACTTTTATGAAATGTTCTTTGACGATGCTATAGTAGCATCCAAAGAGCTGGAAATTGCACTGACCGGAAAAAGCTGTGGACTGGAGGAACGTGCTCCTATGTGTGGCATTCCCTATCATGCGGTGGAGACATATCTGGCCAGACTGGTCAGCAGGGGCTATAAAGTAGCCATCTGCGAACAGGTGGAGGACCCAAAGCTGGCAAAGGGACTGGTGAAGAGAGAGGTTATCCGTGTGGTGACCCCGGGGACCAACCTGGATGTCCAGTCGTTGGAAGCCAGCAAGAACAATTACCTGATGTGCATTGCCTATACCTCGGATGGAATCGGCATTTCCGCAGCGGATGTCACTACCGGAGATTATTATGTGACAGAGGTAGAAGACCTGCGGAAACTGAAGGACGAACTGATGAAATATGAGCCCTCGGAGATCATCTGCAATGAGGCCTTTCTGGTCAGCGGATATGATGTGGAGGACTTGAAGTCCCGGTTACATATGTCGGTCAGCTCACTGGAGTCTCACATGTTCGATGATGACGGCTGCCGGCGGATCCTTATGAGACATTTTAAGGTGAATACTCTGATCGGCCTCGGTGTTGAGGAATTTCCTACAGGAATTCTGGCAGCAGGAGCATTACTGCAATATTTATATGATACCCAGAAGACGGATCTGGAACATTTTACTCATATTTCTCCCTATCTTACCAGCAAATACATGCTGTTGGACAGTTCCACCAGAAGAAATCTGGAACTGACAGAGACACTGCGGGAAAAGCAGAAGAGAGGGTCTCTGTTGTGGGTACTGGACAAGACGAAGACGGCCATGGGCGGCAGACTGCTGCGAAACTATATTGAGCAGCCTCTGATTGATAAGGAAGAAATGGAGAAACGTCTGGATGCAATCCAGGAACTGAATCAGGATTCCATCTCCCGGGACGAGATCAGAGAGTACCTGAATCCGGTTTACGATCTGGAACGACTGCTCAGCAAAGTAACTTATAAGACGCCAAACCCCAGAGATCTGATCGCGTTTGGTAACTCTCTGCAGATGCTGCCGCCTATCAAGACGGTGTTGGCGGGCTTCCAGAAAGAGGAGCTTTCAGCCATCCGGGAAGAAATCGATGGATTGGAGGACATTTATCAGCTGATTGACGAGGCAATCGTTGAGGAACCGCCCATATCTATTCGTGAAGGCGGAATGATCAAGGATCAGTTCGATGAGACTATAGATCATCTGCGTGCAGCCAAACATGACGGCAAACAATGGCTGGGCCAGCTGGAGGAAGAAGACAGAGAACGTACCGGAATCAAGAATCTCAAAATCAAAAAAAATAATGTGTTCGGCTACTTCTTTGAGGTGACCAATTCCTACAAGGATCTGGTGCCGGAGGATTATATCCGCAAGCAGACCCTTGCCAATGCGGAGCGGTATACCACACCGAGATTAAAAGAACTGGAAGATACGATCTTAAATGCGGAGGACAAGCTTCAGACACTGGAGTATGATGTTTTCTGCAGAATCCGGGATACCATCGCACAGGAACTGGTACGTATCCAGAATACTGCCAAGGCGCTTGCAAAGCTGGATGTTTATGCATCCCTGTCCCTGGTGTCTGAGCGCAATCACTATGTACGCCCGAAGTTAAATGAAAAAGGTGTCATTGATATCAAGGATGGCAGACATCCTGTGGTGGAACAGATGATCACTAATGACATGTTCATTGCCAACGACACCTATCTGGATAATGGAAGTCATTGTATCAGCATCATCACCGGTCCGAATATGGCGGGAAAATCCACATATATGCGTCAGACGGCACTGATCGTCCTGATGGCACAGATCGGTTGTTTCGTGCCTGCCAGAAGTGCCAACATCGGCATTGTAGACAGAATCTTTACCCGTGTGGGTGCGTCGGATGACCTGGCCAGCGGGCAGTCCACGTTCATGGTGGAGATGAATGAGGTGGCGAATATTTTACGGAATGCCACATCCAAAAGTCTCCTGATCCTGGATGAGATCGGAAGAGGCACGTCCACCTTTGATGGCCTGAGCATTGCCTGGGCAGTGATCGAACATATCAGTAATCGAAAGCTTTTGGGAGCGAAGACACTGTTTGCCACCCATTATCATGAGCTGACCGAGCTGGAAGGCAAAATGAACAATGTCAACAACTACTGTATCGCAGTCAAGGAATGCGGAGACGATATTGTATTCCTGCGTAAGATCGTAAAGGGCGGTGCAGACAAGAGCTACGGTATCCAGGTGGCCAAACTGGCCGGTGTGCCGGATATGGTCATTGACCGTGCAAAAGAGATCGTGGAACAGCTGTCCGACAATGATATCACCGAAAAGGTGCAGAGTATCGCCATTGATAATAAGGGCGATGGGAAAGCAAAAAAACAGCCAAAATACGATGAAGTGGATCTGGCGCAGATGTCTCTGTTTGATACGGTGACAGACGAGGATGTGCTGAAGGAACTGATGGAGATCGAAGTAACGACTCTGACACCGCTGGATGCACTGAATACTTTGTACCGCCTGCAGAATAAGTTAAAGAACCGCTGGAACGGCTAGAAAGCATAAGGGAGGAGATTTATGGGAATACATGTACTGGACTCCCGGACGATCGACAGGATCGCTGCCGGTGAGGTGGTGGAGAGACCAGCCAGTGTGGTAAAGGAACTGGTGGAGAATGCCATTGATGCCGGATCTACAGCAATCACGGTGGAGGCAAAGGAAGGCGGCATTGAATTCATCCGCGTGACGGATAACGGCTGCGGTATCGAGAGAGATCAGCTTCCTACTGCGTTCCTGCGCCATGCCACCAGTAAAATAGAGGATGCGGATGATCTGAACCATATTGCGAGTCTGGGATTCCGTGGTGAGGCTTTATCCAGTATCGCGGCAGTTTCCCGGGTGGAGATCATTACCAAGCGAAAGGAAAATCTCACGGGTACCCGCATGGTACTGGAAGGGGCGCGGGAGCAATCCATTGATGAAATCGGTGCACCGGATGGCACAACGTTCCTCATGCGGAACCTGTTTTTTAATACGCCGGTACGCCGGAAGTTCTTAAAACAGCCTGCCACAGAGGGCAGTTATATCACGGATCTGATGGAACATCTGGCATTGTCGAGACCGGATATTTCGTTTAAATTCGTACTGGGAAACCAGACCAGATTCCATACCTCCGGAAACGGTGACCTGCGGGAGGTAATTTACCGGATCTACGGCAGGGAGATTGCCGCAGAGCTGGTGCCTATCCAGATCGAAGAGAACGGCATCAAAGTCGAAGGATATCTGGGCAAACCGGTACTGGTGCGTTCCAACCGCAATTTTGAGATCTATTTTA
>OGGD01001558.1_pt1 | contig 10859 bp, 10 predicted proteins | sample 1571091 | NCBI WGS metagenome assembly OGGD01 (sample SAMEA2582073, study PRJEB24529) | metagenome | biome: Human gut stool | place: China | collected 2011
ATATCGGTCGTTTTTGGTCAGGATGTGCTCAGTCTGTTAAACATGGTCTCGAAATCATGGGTATTGGACTCATTGATATTGATACCAAAGACTGCATGATGTTAAGAGCCCACCAGTCGCTAAATAATAAAGAACTGAGTCTTAGAAACAAGACTATGGTAGATTTCTATATCAGCGTCATTAAGCGTTACCGCAAGGAACTTCTTAAACTCTCAACCCTCATAGTTGCAGATACTTACTTCTCTACAAGTACATTTGTTAATGGGATAAAGAAAGAAGGTTTCTCTTTGATAAGCCGCTTTCGTGACAATGCTTGTCTCTTTTATGTCTATACTGGTCCACGTACTGGAAAACGTGGTCGCCCCAAGACCAAGGATGGCAAGATTGATATGAAGAATCTTGACCTCACTCGAATGAAGAAGATGGAGATGAAAGATATAGAAGGAACAGCTTATACTTTGATTGCCTATTCCAAGGCACTCAAGTGTAAAGTTAGACTTGTCATCTGGCAGATGCCGAATGGCAAGAAGAAACTATTCTTCTCTACAGACACCTCACTTTCGGGTGAAGAGGTACTTCTTTATTATAGAACCAGGTTCCAGATCGAATTTTGCTTTCGTGACGCCAAAGGCTATACTGGTCTTATGGACTGCCAGGCTCGCGATAAGTGGAAACTCGATTTTGCTTTCAATGCTTCGTTCACATCACTAAATGTTGCCAAGGTAACTATGAAGGAGATGGGAATGGAATATTCTATGTCTTCATTCAAGTCACTGATGACCAACATTTATCTGGTGAGACGAATTTTTAAAGCATGCGGGTACATCCCGAACCGAACTTTAATTAGCAAGATTTTCAAAGATCTCTCGTGCTTACAGCGTATAGCTGCTTAGCACATTATTGAATTATTAACGAACTATTGATTTAAGCAATGTTGACAAAATAAAAGCTTTTTTTGACGAAAAAAAATATTCTCCCGACGTGCTTGTTGGCGGTCCACCTTGTCAGGGCTTTTCCCTAGCCGGACCGCGTCAAATAGATGATTCAAGAAATGTTCTTTATCGTGCAATGGTAAAAACAGCCAAGGATTTAAAACCTAAAGTGGTTGTTCTTGAAAATGTACCAGGCATGATTCAGTTACATGGCGGTCTTGTAAAAGATAAAATTATACGTGATTTTACAGAGTTAGGATATACAATGGGAGAGCCACAGATACTTTACGCACCGGATTATGGTATTCCTCAGATACGTAAACGTGTTGTATTTGTTGGCTTATTACATTCACCAAACGAATACATTTATCCAAAACCTATTTTAACTCCTGACAAGTATATTACTTGCGAACAGGCTATAGGTGATTTGCCAGCTTTGATAGATATTGTCGGTGATAAGGTTCAAAATTACCCGATAGAAGCGCAAAGTGATTATCAGAAACAAATGCGTAATGGCTCTGGCAAAATATACAATCACGAGGGAACGATACATGACCCAAAAACAAAAAAGTTTATCGCTATGGTTCCTGAGGGTAAAAATTATAAGTCTTTGCCTCCTCAATATGCTGGGATATATAAATATCATGAAGCATTAACGAGATATCATAGCCAAAAGCCTTCGCCAACAATAAATACTGGTCACAGGTCTCATTTTCATTATAAATGGAATCGGATCCCAACTGTTAGAGAAAGTGCTAGGCTACAGTCTTTTACAGACGACTTTATTTTTTATGGTAATAAGACGCAGCAGTATAGGCAAGTAGGAAATGCTGTTCCTCCATTACTAGGTAAAGCAATTGCAATAGAAATAAAAAAATGGTTAGATAAAAATGAAGCTAAATAAAAAAATAAAAATGTTGGATCTCTTCGCTGGTTGCGGAGGATTGACTGACGGCTTCATGCAAACTAAATGTTTTGATGATATAGCCGCTGTAGAGTGGAAAGAGCCGCAAGTAAGAACTCTGAGACATCGCCTTAAAACAAAATGGGGAGAAAACGATGCAGATGAAAGAGTTTTACATTACGATGTCCAAAAAGAAACAGAACTATTTAATGGATGGTCTGATGATCCTGATTATGGTAGTAGTAAGGGGTTGGATTATTATGTGAAAAAAGCAAGCGGAATCGATATTATTATCGGAGGACCACCATGTCAGGCGTATTCTGTGGCCGGGCGTGTCCGCGATGAAAACGGAATGGCGGATGATTATAGAAATTTCTTGTTTGAACATTACCTGTCTATTGTAGATCGGTATCAACCCGATTTGTTTATTTTCGAAAATGTACCAGGTATATTAAGTGCTGCGCCTCATGGAAAGAAAGTTTCTGAAATCATACCAAAAGAGTTCTCTCGGAAAGGATATGAAATAACTCGTGATTTGAAGGTGGCTGTAGTAAATGCAGCAGATTATAATGTCCCACAAAACAGGAAACGTGTGATTCTTGTTGGTGTGCGTAGAAAATCATTCGAAGGTATTGACATTCAAAAAATGTTGGAAGAGTTCTATTTTCAGATATTGCCCTCACACAAGGGAAAGAAAAAAAAGACAGTCAAAGATGCTATCGGTGGTCTTCCAAAACTTGAACCGTATTGGGATGCTGAGCACCACGCAAAACGTGAATCTCACAGTGTACCTACTTGTAGTTTGACATGGCACGTACCGCGATATAATAATCTGCGTGATATGGGGACATTCAAGCTTCTTGCGGAAGATTTAGAATCAGGTAAGAAGGAGTATGATAGTAAAAAAATTGCTGAATTGTATGAACAAAAAGTAGGCTCTAAGTCGCCGATACATCGATATCATGTACTGAATCCTGATGAGCCTAGTACGACTATCATCGCTCATTTGCATAAAGATGGTAATCGTTTTATTCATTATGATTCCAAGCAAGCAAGAACTATTACTCCGAGGGAAGCTGGGTTATTACAAAGCTTTGATAAAGATTTTGAGTTCTTGGGATCAAGAGGTAACGTATACGAGATGATCGGCAATGCCGTTCCGCCACAGTTGGCTAAAGCATTGGCAGAATCTATCGTAGAATTATTACTTAAATATAAATCAGATAAGTATGCCTAGATATTTGTTCAGTAATGATCAACGGATTTCGGTATTAGCTGATAGGATTCAATGGGTTGCAGACTATGTGTTATCAGGGAAAAAACTGAAGGATATTCCTGATAAGTCAGACAATAATAATGCTGCAACTCTTGAATTTTACTATAACTTATACCCAAATACTGAAAATACTCAAGTTGCGATAACCTCACCAAAAGAGGTTATCCGTAACTTTGTGCTTAAATTTCAGTACCCTAATCCTCGAACACAAGAGTCTTTATGTGATACAATGTCCGAAAAGGTATATTTGGCGCCCTACAGAATGACGATTTCTCTTTTATTGGCATTAGAAAAAGTCAATAATACGGGTAGTTCATATTTAACCTTGGAGGAGGTTCTATATTATATTTTTGCAGATCCCCGTGTATGCAAGAACCCATCTGTAAATTGCATGAAAATCGCAGAATTGATATGCAAAAACAGAAAAGAAAATAAAAATCTTTCAGACTTTATTAAGAGTAATATTATCTGGAAACAGTATGATAGACAAATACGTGAGATGATGATGGTCTTATGTAAATGCTCCGAATCATTTCATTTGTCAAAAGGCGTTTTAGAATATTCGTACGTTCCAGAGGAGGATGATTTTATAGATAAAATAGTTAAATACAATTTCTTTTGGGTTCCATCTAATAAAGAAAAATTCGATTTGTCGATTAAAGAATATATAAGTTATATGAATATGGCAGATACTCCATACAATGTTGTTTCTTTTTCTAACGATGAAGAGGAAAAAAACGAAATAGTAAATTATACTGGTGAAAAATCTCTCCAGCAAATCTTCTACGGTGCCCCTGGCACCGGCAAGAGCCACGCTATAAACGAGCTTACAGCGGGCAAGGATGTTATCCGAACAACGTTCCATCCTGATACCGACTATTCCACTTTTGTAGGCGCATATAAGCCTACCACTAAGTCTGTGCCAGTAATAACTGTTATTGGCACAGAAGCCGTTCCTGTAAGGGATAAAAACGGCAAGGAAATGATGGAGGATAAAATCGTCTACGAGTATGTGAGTCAGGCCTTCCTACAGGCATACGTTGCGGCATGGAGGAAGTATTGTGACGTACAGGAGGGCGAAGAGCCTGTGGACGAATTTTTGGTTATAGAAGAGATTAACCGAGGCAACTGCGCCCAGATTTTCGGTGATCTCTTCCAGTTACTCGACCGTGGCGATGAAGGATTCTCTGAGTATCCTATCAAGGCTGATTCTGACATGAAGAAACTGCTCGAAAAAGAATTTGAAGGACTGGAAATCAAGAATAAGGAGGGTATTAACGCTCTGTTTAAAGGTGGCAAGGACATTGTAGCCGAAGTGTTGGCTGGTGACGTCCTGCTGCTTCCTAACAACCTCTATATTTGGGCAACTATGAATACCAGCGACCAGTCTCTCTTCCCGATAGATTCAGCCTTCAAGCGCCGTTGGGACTGGCATTATGTGCCAATAAGTGATGCTGGTAAGAAATGGATGATTGAAGTGAACGGAGCCCAGTATGATTGGTGGAATTTCCTTGAGGCTATTAATGACAAAGTTTATCATGCAACCTATTCTGAAGACAAGAAGCTAGGCTATTTCTTCTGCAAGGCTAAAGATGGTGTAATAAGTGCCGATAAATTTGTCAGCAAGGTTATCTTCTATCTTTGGAATGATGTGTTCAAAGACTCTGAATTTGAGGGAGATACCTTTAAAGATGAGGATGGAGAAAAACTCTCATTCGACAAGTTCTACTCTGTAGAAAACAATCAGGTCAAAGTGAATGAGAAGAAAATCGTAAAATTCCTGAGTAACTTGAATTTGAATCCTGATTCTGAAGCTGATGAAGACAACAGTGAAGAGGGGGTTGAGACCGAGAGCGGTAAGAAACTTCCAAAAACTCCTAAGGTATTTACTGTTGAATTCCCTGACGGAACCGTCATAAACGAGAAGAACAGGTTTGAAACCTATCTTAAGGTGCTTTCTAAAATCGGAATAGAACAGGTTGAAAAAATTGCGGAAGAAATGAAATATCAACGCCGTAATACGCCTCTGGTAACAAAAAGCCAACATGAGGAGATTTTGAATGACGCTGTCTATAGTTATGTTCAAGAGGGCGATTATTATATAGTCAAAGGCATAGATGCCATTACGATGTATAATATGGTAATGCTGTTGGATAACCGCTTAGACTTGCAGCTGAAAGTATGTTATGAATAAGACTTTTGTCTGCAAATAATCGATTTAAAAAAGTAGGAAAATGAGAATCCTGATAGAAGAATATCAATACAATGTATCTGATGTGCACGATGTATTATACGGCATCGATCCAATGGAGAACGTAGAGGGCAAGGTGTCCATCCATTATGTAGGGTATTATTATAATCCCCTATTAGGAGACTGCGTGTTTATTCTTCCTAAAGTATTGCTGCGTGATGTGGATGGCAAGGAACTTGCTTTTGGCAAGTACCAGCCATACGATATTATCAATCCTGAAGGTCAGGAAAAACTGACAAAAGAGGAGCGTGATTTCCTCTATGGCTTTGCTGTATGGATATATAGAGCCATCGTTGTATATAAGAACGACAAGAGCAACGACTCGACTATTGTTTATCAGAAAATGATTAATCAGGTGGGTGGTAGCAGCAAGCGAAAGAGCAATACATTCCTTGATATTCTTCTGTCGCTAATCCAGTTTAATAAGGACAATAAAAGTTTCTTCTTCTTCGTGCTGAAGAACCTCCATTCAGGCTTGAACAAGATAAACTGGACCCGCACTATCAGTACTACTTCTGCTATCATCCAGGGAGGGGATGCTATCTACTTAAACCCTGTCAACAAGAAACGCAAGATTAATTTCGATGAAGAGCTGCTTGTTATCTTCTTTTCGATTCTCAATTATATAGGTGATACATACGGATTTCCTAAAGAAATTAACTGTAATTTTGACCTGATAAAGGGTAAACAGTTTGAGAAATATAGAAACGGATATGGCAAAGTACGCTTGAATCAGATAAAGTATAAGTATTTTTCAGACAAGGCGTTGCAGCTTTGGAAGCTGTGCTATGCTTTCTTCGACAAGTCGCATCAGATATATGTAAATACCAGCCAGAAAGAGTATCTGCTCGTCAAGAGTTTTCATATCGTGTTTGAGGCGATAATTGATGCCTTGGTGGGCGATAATCCGCTGCCTGACGGAATGGACAAGAAGCAGGAAGACGGTAAGATAGTGGACCACCTCTTTACGGCGAAGAGCTTGATTAATGACGAATCAAGCAATACTTATTATATCGGTGACAGTAAGTATTATAAGATGGGCAACGAACTCGGGAAGGAGTCCATTTATAAGCAATACACCTATGCGAGAAACGTGATACAGTGGAACCTGGATATCTTCAACAGCGGCAGAAAGCCTGAATCCGGCATTAAGCTTCGTGATGAGGAAACAGAAGGATATAACATCATTCCTAACTTCTTCATCTCGGCTACAATGGATGAAAAGTTTCGCTATGCCATAGATGGTATCAAGGAAACTGACAGAAAGAACAACAGATACATTTCCAAGCAGTTTCAGAACAGATTGTTTGACCGTGATACGCTGCTCTTGTTCCATTACGATGTAAACTTTCTGTTTGTTCTCTCGCTCTATGCAAGAAATAATAGGGGAGAACAGCAGCAATGGAAGGAGAATATCAGAGCCAAATTCTGTACAGAAATACGAAACTGGCTTCAGCAGGACTTTGATTTCTATGCCATGCGTCCGCTTCCGTCTGTGAATGCAAAAGAATATGTAGAAACACATTTCAGGCAGGTTCTGGGTAAGGTGTATACCCCATTTGAGGAAGAAAATATCTTCTCGCTTGCTCTCGATAAAAAAGACGAAAAAAATAATGAAGCATTGCTTGCAGAGCTGAGGAAGAATTTTACTGTAAAGGAGTGCTGTCTGGGTACCGACCCGCATGAAGTCTTGCCTAAAGAAGGTGTTTATGAGCATGTTAAGGATGTTATCCCTCAAAAGGGACTGGTATATAAGGTCGAAAACGTATTTGTATTAGCTGTCGATAGGGATGCTTATGATGATTATGAGCATAATAGGCTTTCTATGGAAATCCCTCTGGACATCAATAAGGGTATGTTCAAGATAGATTCTATCGACTATTTTATGTTTATAGTTGAGAATGCATCTGAAGGATATTATCGGGTGACAAATTCAAGACTGAGAATAAAGGATGATAAACTGATTTTATTCCTCTCGCTAACTGATTACCATAGCTTTGAATTCGGTTTCAAGGAAGTTGCTGAGTGCGAGACGAAAACTATCGTCTCATTGCGTGATTTGATGAATATAGGATAGAGTAAAATGTCGGACCGTTTGACCATAGAACAGCGCCACAACAATATGGCGGCAATAAGGGGCAGGGATACCAAACCGGAGATTCTTGTCAGGAAATTTCTGTGGAGTAGGGGATTCAGGTATCGGCTCAATCATCCGCGGTTGCCGGGCAAGCCGGACATTGTGCTGAGGAAATATCGCACCTGTATTCTGGTGAACGGGTGCTTCTGGCACGGACATGAGGGGTGCAAATATTATGTGGTGCCGAAATCGAACACCGGGTTCTGGATGGAGAAGATCAGGAGGAACCGGGAGAGGGACCATGAGGTGCTGCACCGGCTGGCTGAAATGGGATGGCATACCATCGTGATATGGGAATGTGAACTGAAGCCGGCGGTAAGGGAGAAGACGCTGGAGTCGCTCGCCTTTACGCTGAACCATATCTATCTGGAAGATCATCATATCAGAAGATATGAATTGCCGGAAGAAGTGCCGGAAATGGTGGCGGAGCCGGAGGCGGAAAGACGAGAGGAATAGGCAGGGATTTCACGGAATTTTAAAGTGGACTCTTAACTCAAGTTTCGCATGTGGTTTAAGTACGGGCTGAAGGTCCACAAGAGGGTGTGTCATAAATCAACAGTTCGCCAACGACTCAAAAGAGTTCGCTAACTCAGAAAAACAGTTCGCCAACGACACAAAAGAGTTCGCCAACGAAAAGAAAGAAACAGCCCAAGAAGTCAAGCAAAGAAAAGAGTTCGTGAAGGCTAAAAGAGCCATCTACAAACTTATCACTTTTGGGTGAAAGTTATATTGCAATTATTGTTTTTCCTTGATAAGTTTGATGATGCTATTTAAAAAGAACTTCTTTCATCGTTTGTTAGCCCCATAAACTTACTCCTTCCTTTTCTACATTTTTATAAAATGGTGTAATCTTATATTTCTGCCACTCCTTAGCGGAATACATTACAGGATTTATTTCTTTTCCTAAATCCCAGCCTAGCTCGGTAAGAGGATAGGTTACATTATCATAATCAGAAGGAAGAAGCTGTTCCTTGTCTAAGATAACAAGAATGTCCCAGTCGCTATCATCTCTAGCGGTACCTCTAGCTTGTGAGCCAAAAAGTATCGCTTTCCCGTATGGTGGCATATTCTTTGCCAGGCATTCACGGATGGCTGTCAATGTAAGTTCTTGTTCCTTCTTCATATTGCAAAGATAAAATAAAAACCTGAAACTACCAAGTAAAAACCTTCTTTTTTATGAATTATTACACGATTTATGAGAAATTACTGATAAGCTTATATTTCCTTTGCCATCTTTTTTTCTGCAAAATAAGAAATATTTCTCCTTTATGCAAGTTTTTGGGCTTTTTCTTTTGTGTTTTCGTGAGAAAAGATTAATTTTGCCAATGAATGGTGTTAATTGATATAAGAATTGTTTCTAGAATTAAATAATATGAGTATATTGGACAAAATACCTTCTTTGGCAGGAAATGAACTCTTCCAGAAACTTGCTGCGATAGAGGACATTACTGCACTCTGCAAGGAAGATCAAGAGAAATATGATGATGCAATCAAGGTGATGCGTGACCATATTGCAGCTTATAAAGGAGCTATCATAGAGGCTAAAATTGAAGTAGCTAAGAATATGCTGATGGAAAACGAGCCTATTGATAAAATTGCAAGATATACAGGGCTTGCCAAGGAGGATATTTTAAAACTCAACTAATATTTGAACGATGTTGCTGGTAAGAGTGACCTCGTTTTTATTTCTAAGTTACGTTAAAAGAAGTCTTTGTAAATAAAGAGTATGTCGGACCGTTTAACCATAGAACAGCGCCACAACAATATGGCGGCAATAAGGGGCAGGGATACCAAACCGGAGATTCTTGTCAGGAAATTTCTGTGGAGTAGGGGATTCAGGTATCGGCTCAATCATCCGCGGTTGCCGGGCAAGCCGGACATTGTGCTGAGGAAATATCGCACCTGTATTCTGGTGAACGGGTGCTTCTGGCACGGACATGAGGGGTGCAAATATTATGTGGTGCCGAAATCGAACACCGGGTTCTGGATGGAGAAGATCAGGAGGAACCGGGAGAGGGACCATGAGGTGCTGCACCGGCTGGCTGAAATGGTGGCGGAGCCGGAACCAAGGCGTCGTGATTAGTAACTACTATTATTGGGAATAAGGTTTATGAAAGATATGGATAAATATTGGAAGAGCGTGGGTTCACTTTTCGATTCTAAAGATAATCGAAAAGTGATTTGGATAGGTTATGCAGTTGGTCTTGTATTGGTTACTGCTTCCATATTTACGCTATGCCTTAGGTTATTGAGGCATGAAGAATTTACTTTTGAGAGAATGTCTTCATTAATTTTAGTGTTAATGGTAGGTCTTTCTTTGGTTTGTTTTCTTTTTTATAGGAAGAAAATATCGATTAAAATTAAGTTTTACCTGTTGTGTCTAATTTTTGTGTGTGGTGGCATCAATATGTTTCTTCATCCAAAAGTATCAAGAAAAATTCCATCTGAAACATATTGTCAGGTAGTGGGAATAGTGGGCTGTCTCTTCTTTGGGGGAGGCGGTTTGTGGGTATTGTACAATGACTACAAGTGGCATAGGAGGCGTAGAGACGAGGAGGAATAAAGTGTACCGATGCGCAGACCTTGCGGATTTCCTTGAGTAGGAAGGGATTGAGGTGTTGGTGCTTCCGGATAATATCTACAGGGCGCAAGGCACACTGCGCTTATACCCAGGGTGTTACCCCGGGCTAGGTGCTTCTGCCCATTCTGGGCGTACCTGGATTATATGTGGAAGTTCCGTAAGTGATTATCAAATATTCCACTCAAATTTGTATGGGTAATTAGATGCCTTTGAGGCATCGTCTTTCTTTGCTTTTGCACCGATGGATGCAAGAGCGGCTTTACGAACGGCTTGTGCGTATTTGCCTTTAGCTAAAACTTTTGGTGCATTTATTCCTAACATAATTATATAATTTAAAATGTTTGTAATGCAAACGAGCGCAGAATATCAAGCTTGCTTGAATATTTCATAGAAATGCATCTTATCTGCTTGCAAAAATAAGAAATATTTCTCTTTTATCAAAGCTATCCTCGATTATCTTTAAATCTCTTTTCCAATTCCTCTATAGTCGGCATAGAAGACTTAAAGTCTTTCGGAAAGAGTTTGGATAGTTGATATTCTGATATTCCCATCGGTTCCTTGTATGATTCCAAGGCGTATTTCGCCACCACATTGTCTTTGTCCTTGCAGATGAGCAAGCCGATGGTCGGGTTGTCTATATCGGTCTTGAACTGATGGTTAATGGCTGATACATAGAAACTCAGTTGCCCCAAGAACGATGGATGGAATGACTGGGCTTTTAGCTCATATGTTGCGTAGTCAATTATGTTGGCTTCACATCAGAAAAGCTTATCCACAA
>OGGD01001562.1_pt1 | contig 10837 bp, 7 predicted proteins | sample 1571091 | NCBI WGS metagenome assembly OGGD01 (sample SAMEA2582073, study PRJEB24529) | metagenome | biome: Human gut stool | place: China | collected 2011
CTCGTACCGTTGTCATCAATGGTGTTTCCAAAGCTTACTCCATGAACGGATGGAGAGTTGGTTACGCAGCCGGAAATGCAGCTCTCATCAAAGGAATGACTTCTCTTCAGGGTCATACAACATCCAACACCTGCTCGATCGCCCAGTACGCAGCTCTCGAAGCGATCAGCGGACCGCAGGACAGCGTGGAATCCATGAGAGTTGAATTCGACAAACGCCGTAAATTCCTGGTAGAGCGCTTAAATTCCATGGATGGCATCACCTGCAACAACGCAGACGGCGCTTTCTACTTAATGCCGAATATGACTGCTTTCTATGATAAAGAGTGGAACGGAAAGAAGATCGCCGATTCCTTCGGAATGGCAGATTACCTCCTTGCCGAGGCAAAGATCGCGGTTGTTCCGGGCGGTGCATTCGAGTCTCCGGACAACATCCGTATCGCTTACTCCAACTCCATGGAAAGCCTGATCGAAGGTATGAACCGTATGGAAGCAGCTTTAAAGAAACTTGGCTGATCTGACAACCTTCCATATTCGTAAAACTCTCCCGCTCCGGCGGTGATAAGAACAGATCAAACTTAGCTTTCTTCCCATATATTCAACTAACAACAGCAAGGATTCTCCTACTGACACGAAGCAAAGCACAGTCAGTCTCCGTGAAATTACCGACTGTTGATTGAAACAATATATGTGATGAAAAATCCCTGAAAAAAGCCTGTGAATGCAGGCTTTTTTCATTTACGCGAACAACAGGACAAAGTCTGCGCTTACGCAAGACCTTGGCGACTGCCGCGATAACAAGAGGACACTCACGAAGTATGTTTTCACTTGTTTATGAGCGCCGGTCTCCCTGCCGCTATACAAATTTTCACATTTTTCACGACAGTATATGAGCCTCGCCCATGCGCTGTAACAGAATAAATATAATATATTATTAACATTTAATGGTAAAATTTGTTATTTTTCATTCGACAACAATCATTTTACATTCCGCATGATTCATGCTATAATAATCAAATGAACGGAGAAGCCGCACCAACTTCTCCCAAAAACTTTCTTCTCATTATATTTTACAACGCGATATAAAAGAAACACAGCCGCCCGGAACGATAATTGGGGTATCGTCCGTGGCGGCTGTGTTCATATAAAGATATAGCCGACATTTTCTATGTATACAAAGACCCTGACTGATCCCATTTTGCAGGAACAGCCAGGGCCTTTCTTTTTTTATTTCTCTCCGTTCAGTTCTTTCTTATAGACCTCAATGACTTTCTTCATCGCATCCGCACCCGGAGCTCCGATCGTCACACGTTTCTCCACGCAGGTCTTCATGGAGATCGCATCGTAGATATCTTCCTCAAATACCGGGCTGATCGACTTGAACTGCTCTAAAGTCAGATCGTCAAGCGCCTTGTTCTCATCGATACAGAGAAGGACCAGCTGTCCGATAATTCCATGTGCATCGCGGAACGGAACACCGTGATTTACAAGGTAATCCGCAGCGTCTGTCGCGTTTGTGAAGCCGTTCTTTGCGCTCGCCTCCATCACATCCTTGCGGAAAGTCATCGTGGATACCATTCCTGTGAAGAGTAAGAGGCAGCCCTTTACGGTATCGATCGCGTCGAAGGTCAGCTCCTTGTCCTCCTGGAGGTCTTTATCATAAGCCAGCGGGATTCCCTTCATGACCGTCAGCATGGACATCAGGGCACCGTAGACACGTCCGGCCTTTCCTCGGATCAGCTCAGCGATATCAGGATTCTTCTTCTGCGGCATGATGGACGAGCCGGTGGTGAAGGCGTCGTCCAGCTCGATGAACTTGAACTCCCAGCTGCACCAGAGGATGATCTCTTCGGACAGGCGGGACAGGTGCATCATGCAGATGGAGATGGCGTTTGCCAGCTCGATGCAGAAGTCACGGTCGGACACACCGTCAAGGCTGTTGGGGCAGGGTGCCGCAAAGCCCAGCTTCTCGGCGGTGAACCGACGGTCCAGCGGGTAGGTCGTACCGGCCAGAGCGCCGGAGCCCAGCGGACACTGGGCGTCCATCCGGGCGGTGGCGTCCTCGAAGCGCTGCAGATCGCGCAGCAGCATCCATGCATAGGCCATCAGGGCGTGGCCGAAGGTGATGGGCTGGGCGCGCTGCAGGTGGGTGTAGCCGGGCATGACGGCGGTGGTGTTCTCGGCGGCCTTCCTGCAGATGACCTTGACCAGCTCCACGATGTAAGCCTGCAGGGTGTGGCTGTAGTCCCGCAGAGTCAGGCGGATGTCCAGCGCCACCTGGTCGTTCCGGCTGCGGCCGGTGTGCAGGCGCTTGCCGGCGTCGCCGATGCGGGCGGTGAGGGTCTGCTCCACGAAGGTATGGACGTCCTCGGCGTTGGGGTCGATGGTGAGAGCACCGGAGGCCAGGTCATCCGCGATGGAGGCCAGACCGCTCAGAATATCCTCGCAGTCCTTCTCGGAGATGATGCCCTGCTTTGCCAGCATGGCGGCGTGGACGCCGCTGCCGCGCATATCCTGCGCGATCATCCGCTGGTCGAAGCGGATGGAGGAGTTGAAGTCGTTGACGCGGCTGTCCACCGCCTTGGAAAACCGACCCTTCCAGAGTTGTTCTGCCATAATATAAACTCCTTATAAAAACGGCAAAGCCGCCGCAGGGGAAAACGCTCCTGCGGCGGCGCCGCCGGCAACGATGCCGGTGTGAGAACCCGCGTGTGAAAGTGTGAAAACACACACGGTCGAAAATGTTGCGATTACTTGACCTCCGGCCAGTTCTTGGACAGCTTTGCGCGCTCCTTGATGGACAGGCCGAACAGGTTGATGAAGCCTGCGGCATCGGCCTGATTGTAGTCCTCGTCCTCACCGAAGGAAGCGGTCTGCTCGTCGTATAGGGTGTACGGAGAGGTGACGCCAGCGTTGATCATGTTGCCCTTGTAGAGCTTCAGCTTCACATCGCCGGTCACGGTCTTTTCCAGACTGTCGGCAAAGGCATCCAGTGCCTCGCGCAGCGGGGTGAACCACTGGCCGTTGTACACGATGTCGGCGTACTTCTGTGCCAGCTGTGCCTTGAAGTGAGAGCTTTCCTTGTCCAGCGTGATGGTCTCCAGCACGTCGATGGCCTTGTACAGGATGGCGCCGCCGGGAGTCTCGTACACGCCGCGGCTCTTCATGCCCACCAGACGGTTCTCCACGATGTCCAGCAGACCAATGCCGTTTGCGCCGCCCAGCTTATTCAGGTACTCCACCAGCTCCACAGCGCCCATCTCCTTGCCGTCCACGGCGGTGGGAACGCCCTTTTCAAAGTGGATGGTCACATAGGTAGGCACATCGGGTGCCTGCTCGGGGCTGACACCCAGCTCCAGGAAGCCGGGCTTATTGTACTGGGGCTCGTTGGCGGGGTTCTCCAGATCCAGACCCTCGTGGCTCAGATGCCACAGGTTCTTGTCCTTGGAGTAGTTGGTCTCGCGGTTGATCTTCAGGGGGATGTGGTGCGCCTCGGCGTAGTCGATCTCCTCGTCACGGCTCTTGATGTCCCACTCACGCCACGGCGCGATGATGGCCATATCCGGGCACAGTGCCTTGAGGGTCAGCTCAAAACGCACCTGATCGTTGCCCTTGCCGGTGCAGCCGTGGCAGATGGCATCTGCACCTTCCTTGATGGCGATATCAGCCAGTGCCTTGGCGATGCACGGACGTGCAAAGCTGGTGCCCAGCAGGTAGTCCTCGTACTTAGCGCCGAACTTCAGGGTGGGGAAGATGTAGTTCTCCACAAAGTCCTTCTTCAGGTCCAGCACATACAGCTTGGATGCGCCGGTAGCCTTGGCCTTTTCTTCCAGACCGTCCAGCTCGGTGCCCTGACCCACGTCACCGGAAACAGCAACGACCTCGCAGTTGTTGTAGTTTTCCTTCAGCCAGGGAATGATGATGGAAGTATCCAGACCGCCGGAGTAAGCCAGCACGACTTTTTTGATATTTTCCTTTTTCATGATAAACGCGCTCCTTTAATAAAAATACACTTTTGTTCTCTGATGCGCATTTCCCTTCGCATCCTCTATCCTTCGTTTGCGGTTGATGCTTTTATTATACGCGGTGCGGGTTTTTCGTCAATGCTAAAAACTGCCAAACATAGCACCCGTTTCGCTTTTCTTTTGGTTTAATCTGTATCTTTATTCAAATATTTTTAAATATATGCGTATTTTATGCAATTTGAGTGTATTTTTTCATGGGTTTTCGGAGAGGATAAACCCTCTCCGTCATCGCTGCGCGATGCCACCTCCCCCGAAAGGGGGAGGTTTTACGCTGCAAACCGGCAGATGCAAAAAGCTCCCCCCTCGGGGGAGCTGTCGAGCGTATGCGAGACTGAGAGGGTTCGTCCCCCACAAACAAAACCACCGGAGCATCCGCAGATGCTCCGGTGGTTTTACTATAACTATTTAGTTCAGCTTCAAATCGCCTTCCTTGATCCAGCCCAGCTTGCGCTCCACCTCGCAGAACACCACGCTGAGCACGGCAGGCAGCACAAAGCACAGCAGTGCCATGGCAGCCCAATCCATGGGGGTGATGGCAGCCTTGGTACCGGCGGCAATGTCGCTGACCCAGCCGGTGTAGACGCCGATCTGACCCACCAGACCGCAGGTGCCCATGCCGGAGGAGACCGCCGCGCCGTTCATCTCAAAGTGGAACAGGCAGGTAGCCAGCGGGCCGGTGATGGCACTGGCCAGCGTGGGGGCGATCCAGATGCGGGGGTTCTTGATGATGTTGCCCATCTGCAGCATACTGGTGCCCAGCCCCTGACTGACAAGACCGCCCACACCGTTCTCCTTGTAGCTCATCACGGCAAAGCCCACCATCTGGGCGCAGCAGCCTGCCACGGCAGCGCCGCCTGCAAGGCCGGTCAGACCCAGTGCGGCGCAGATGGCAGCGGAAGAGATGGGCAGGGTCAGTGCCACGCCCACGATGACCGACACCAGAATACCCATGACCAGCGGAGCCTGCTCGGTGGCCCACATAATAAGAGTGCCCACCTGACTTGCGGCTGCGCCGATGGGGGCGGCGATGAGCATGGAAAGCCCAACACCTGCAAAAATGGTCACCAGCGGGGTAACAAGGATATCCACCTTGGTCTCCTTGCTCACGGCCTTGCCCAGCTCTGCTGCCACAATGGCAATGATGAGCACGGCCAGCGGGCCGCCTGCACCGCCCAGCGCATTGGCGGAGTAGCCCACGGTGATCAGGCTGAACAGCACCAGCGGCGGGCAATGCAGTGCCCAGCCGATGGCGCAGGCCATGGCGGGGCCGCTCATAGCCGTGGCATAGCCGCCCAGATCCACCAGCAGTGCAAGACCGGTCTGCTGGCCCACCGTCTTGATGATGGTGCCGATGAGCAGGCTGGCAAACAGGCCCTGCGCCATTGCGCCCAGCGCGTCAATGAGGTAACGCTGCGGAGAGATGACGATATCCTTCCGCGCCAAAAATTCTTTCAGCTTCGACATAAAACTTGCCTTTCTATCCAAAACAGGTCATGAAGATACGAACGTATGCCCTGTATCATACCATACACCTGTCAAGACAGCAAGGGGTTGCTGGAAAAAATGTGAAATTTCGGCTTTGTGCAATGTTCTGCCCCGCCGGAACGTATTCCATTTGGAACATTTTCCGACACACTGCCCCGGTGGAGAATTTGTGTAGAAGCCCGCTGTGCCGTTGACTGCTCCCCGCGTGCGGGTGTATACTAGAGGAAGCGTAAAGTTATCATCCGCCGTCCTTTTTATCCTGAACCCATGGGCGGCGTGGAATAAAAGCAGGCCCGCCCCGGGCAAGGGGCAAAGACCCGGGGCAGCGCAGCGCTGCACCATCGGGAGATTCGGAGGCAGAGACGACAGATGAAAAAACGATTTGACCGATCCGGCACAGCCCGCCGCAAGGCGGCGGCAGCCGTTGCAGCGCTGACCATGGCGCTGGTTCTGGCTGTGGGCGGCACAGGGGCAGCGACCCTGCTGTCTGCACAGCCGGAAACTTTGACCGTGGGCGCAGTCGTGCCCCATATTACCGCCGAGACGCCGCAGGCAAGCAGCCCGGCAGCAGCCGACCCTGCCCCGGCAGCGGAGAGCGCAGCGACCGCCGCCCCGGAGCAGGAAGCGGAAAGCACCGCGCAGCAGGCTGAGCCTGCCCCGGCGCAAGCGGAAAAACCGGAAACTGCCGAAATTGCGCCGGCTGCACCGGAAGAAGCCGCCGAAACGCCGGAAACACCGGCACAGCCCGCTGAGGATGCCGCACTGGAAGAGGAGAACTCCCCTGCCATGCTGCTGGAAGAGACCCCGGAGCTGGCCGCACAGGACCCGCAGGCTCCCGCAGCGGACGGCACCGCCCAGAACGACACCGCCAGCCAGCACACCCCGGAGGACAGCGTACTGCTGACCCCGGAGCAGATCCAGCAGGCGCTGGATTCCGGCGCGCTGGAGGATGCCGAAGCGCAGTGCATCGACCTGACCGATGAAAACGGCTTTTTACGTTGGCTGTTCAACTGGCTGTTCGGCATCAAGGACAAAGAAGAAGAGCCGGTGTACTCCGGCTGGCGCACCGAGAACGGCAAGACCTACTACTACGCGCAGGGCACCAACAAAAAGGTCACCGGTCTGCGCTCCATTGACGGCAAGCTGTATTATTTCGACGCCAACGGCGTTAAACAGGACAATGTGACCTTTGGCATCGACGTGTCCAAGTATCAGTCCGGGCTGGACTGGAACAAGATCAAAAAATCCGGCGTGAGCTTTGTCATCATCCGCATCGGCTACCGGGGCTACGGCGCTGCGGGAAATCTGGTCAAGGACCCCATGTTCGAGGAGCACTTCACCAACGCCCGCAACGCGGGGCTGAAGGTTGGCGTGTATTTCTTTACGCAGGCCGTGAACGAGGCCGAAGCGCAGGAGGAGGCCGATGGCTGCAACTGGGCGCTGAACGGCCGGATGCTGGACTACCCCATCTTCTACGACACCGAGGCTTCCACCGCCCCGGGCGGCACCGGCCGCGCCGACGGTCTGGGTGTTGAGGACCGCACCAAGTGCGCCATCGCTTTCTGCGAGCGGGTGAAGGAGCTGGGCTACCAGCCCGGCGTGTACGCCTCCACCACATGGTACCGCAAGCGGGTGGATTACAACACCCTGCGCAGCCGCTACACCATCTGGAACGCCCACTACGGCGTCTCTGCCAGCCCCATCGGCTGCGATCTGTGGCAGGGCACCGAGAAAGCCCGCATCAACGGTTACAGCGGCGAGCTGGACGCCAATATCAGCTATATCGGATAAAGGGAGAAAAACGATGGCTACGGACCGCATTCGCCTGGTTGCCTCTGATATGGACGCGACTTTGCTGGATGAACACAGCTGCCTGCCTCAGGGCTTTGCCGGGATGGTGCACGCACTGGCACAGAAGGATATCCGGTTTGCCGCTGCCAGCGGACGGCCCCTGTATACGCTGGAAGAAATGTTTGCCGGGCTGCTGGATACAGTCATCCTCATCGGAGACAACGGGGGTGCCATCCGCTGGCAGGGCAAAGACCTGTTTGTTTCCGAGATGCTTGCCGCAGGCTGGCGGCAGCTGGCAAAGCTGACCCGGGAAAACCGGGACATCGGGATGCTCTGCGGGCTGGACTGCGTATATGTGGAAAAGCCCTGGCAGTGCTATGACGCTGTGTTCCGGAACTTTTACACCCGCGTGACCTATGTGGACGACCTGCTGGCCGTAGAGGCCCCGGCAGACAAATTTACCATCTATCTTCCGGCGGGAAATGCCCAGCAGGCCTTTGATGCCGTATACAGTACGGCCTGTGGCGGAGCGTTTTCGGTGGCGGTAGCCGGGAAGAACTGGGTGGATGTGATGAACCCCGGTGTCCACAAGGGAGCTGCGCTGGAGCAGCTGGGGCGGCAGTTCAACATCCCTTCCACGGGGATGATGGCCTTTGGCGATACCTACAATGATGCCGAGATGCTGACCGCCGCAAAATACGGCTTTTTGATGGAAAACGGCAGCGCGCCCCTGCGGACAAAGGTGCCGTTCCTTGCACCGCCCCATACGCAGGCCGGTGTGATGCAGGTCCTGCACAGGGTGCTTGCGCAGGATGGCTGGGTCTGCCCGGCGGATTTTATAAGAACATGAACAGCTCCCCCGGCCTACGCCGTCAGGCACCGACCGGGGGGCTTTTTGCTGTCACCGGGAGGAAGCGGACTGCTCCGGCATATCTGCCCGGTGCCCTGCATAAGCTGGTGGCAGAGTATGCAAGCGCAAATGGCGGGGAGGCATGGGGATATGTTTGTGGTCACACTGAGCAAGACGAGCCTGAAAAAACTGGGAGCAGGGGCGGCGTGCTGCGCGCTGGTGGTGTTCAGCGCCATGCTGGGGCGGTTCATCAGTACCCGGACGGTGGCGGTAGCTGCCCCGGTGAACCGTATCGAGAGCGCACAGGACATCCAGACATGGTTCACCGGCTACGGACTGGAGGTGGACGGCGCGTCCATTACAGCGGATAAGGTCAAGATCCCCCGCAAATGGGACGACAGCTTTTCCGCTTTCAACGGAGTGGTGCAGCAAAGCGGCATGGATCTTGCCCGCTACAAGGGCAAAACGGTGGAAAAATGGTCGGCGCTGCTCCCGGCGGCAAGCAACGGCGAGACCAGCCGTTACGGTGTGCTGCTGGTGTATAAAAAGAAGGCCGTGGGCGCCTACCTGCTGGAAAAGCCCTCCGGCACGGTGCTGGGGCTGCAGGACGCCCAGAACGAGCTGGCAAAGCAGACCTCCGGCGAGGATTACAGCGGCGACTGGGGCGAGCGGCACGATGAGCAGCTGACCGACGACACCGCGCAGCAGACCTCCGGTGAGCCGGATGCAGGACCCGAGGCCGCCCCGCAGGCTGCTCCCTACACCGAGCTGCCGCTGGACGCGGAGGGCTACCCTGTGGAATAGGGACGGCATTTGGGGGAAAAACGACCTTTTTTAAGCTCTTGTCCGACAGTTGCACAAACTGCCTAGTTTTTACAAACGATTCGACAAAAATTAGGCAAAACACGGATTTTTGTAGCATCCGTATGTTCAAATATAACAAAAAATTCTTGTAAAAATCGGCAATATGAAACGGTGCAAAAAAACCGGTACGGGTTTATAATAGTAGTATACCGATCCCCGTTGGCAAAGCCATGTTCCGGGGCTGAATGTGCAGCCCGGGCAGAGGGATCAAGTAAGGAGAAAATGATTATGAAGGAATTTCAGTACACTGTTAAGGATGCCTGCGGCATCCATGCCCGTCCCGCCGGTCTGCTGGTCAAGACCGTGAAGGGCTTTGCAAGCACCGCCACCCTCGAGAAGGACGGCAAGAGCTGCGATATGCGCAAGCTGATGGCTCTGATGGGCATGGGCGTCAAGCAGGGCGAGACCGTGACCATCAAGGTCGAAGGCGATGATGAAGAAGCAGCCGCAGAGGCCATCCAGAAGTTCCTGAGCGAGAACGTCTGAGCCGCGGCTTAAAAGCCGAGCCCTCGCGGGGAAACTGCGGGGGCTTTTTTTGACAACACGCCGGGCGCTGCACGCCCGGCTGTAAGTGGAAGGAGAAAGTGCTATGCAGGTAGGCACCGGCAAAAGCGTACTCAATGGCATCGCCATTGGCAAGCTGAAGATCTACAAGAAAAAAAACACCACTATTTCCACCGCTCCTGTGGCAGATACCGCCGCAGAACTGGAGCGTTTTGAAGCTGCCCGCCAGAAGGCCATTGAGCAGCAGACCGCCCTGTACGAAAAGGCACTGGCAGAAGCCGGTGAGGACATCGCCGAAGTGTTCAACATCCACGCCATGATGCTGGATGATGACGACTTTGTGGATGCCATCAAGGAGATCATCAACGGGCAGAAGATGTGCGCCGAGTACGCCGTCAAGACCGCCGGCAACAATCAGGCTGCGGTGTTCTCTGCCATGGACGACCCGTATCTGCAGGCCCGCAGCGCCGATGTGCTGGACATTGCACAGGCCATGCTGGACATTTTGCAGGGCGTGGACAACGCTTCCCTGCAGGGCACCGAGCCCAGCATTCTGGTAGCCGAGGATCTGGCCCCCTCCGAGACCGTGCGCATGGATAAAAGCCTGCTGCTGGGCTTCATCACCCGCGAGGGCAGCTCCAACAGCCACACCGCCATTCTGGCACGCAGCATGAACATCCCCGCCCTGATCCAGTGCAAGGACATTCAGGACGACTGGGACGGCAAGATGGCTGTGGTGGACGGCTACAACGCCTGTGTGTACGTAGACCCCACCCCCGATCTGCTCAAGAGCCTGAAAAAGCGCCAGCAGGAGGACCAGAAAAAGCAGGCTCTGCTGCAGGAGCTGAAGGGCAAGCCCAACACCACGCTGGACGGCAAGACCATCAATGTGTTTGCCAACATCGGCGGCATGGGCGACGTGGGCGCAGTGCAGCAGAACGACGCCGGCGGCGTGGGTCTGTTCCGCACCGAGTTCGTCTACCTGAATTGCAAGGACTTCCCCACCGAGGACTACCAGTTCGAGGCTTACAAGCAGGTGGTGGAAAGCCTTGCACCCCGCAAGGTGGTGGTGCGCACCTGTGATATCGGCGCAGACAAGACCGTGGATTACATGAAGCTGGATCACGAGGATAACCCCGCGCTGGGCTACCGCGCCATCCGCATCTGCCTGACCCGCAAGGACTTCTTCAAGACCCAGCTGCGCGCGCTGCTGCGGGCTTCTGCCTACGGCAACATGAGCATCATGTTCCCCATGATCACCAGTCTGCGGGAGCTGCAGGACGCCAAGGCTGTTCTGGAAGAGTGCCGCGCCGAGCTGA
>OGGD01001574.1_pt1 | contig 10712 bp, 9 predicted proteins | sample 1571091 | NCBI WGS metagenome assembly OGGD01 (sample SAMEA2582073, study PRJEB24529) | metagenome | biome: Human gut stool | place: China | collected 2011
CGCCCAAGTGGCAAAATCCTTCTCCTGCGCCCGCAGGGAAAAAGACGAAACACCCCATAGAACTATCGGCAAAACAAGTACTTTCGTGCATGAAGATATATTACTTACCATACGCTTATTCTGTTAAAGTGTCAAAGGTAAGGATAAATTCTGTAACAATTCTGTAATACTACAAATCTTGTCTGCACATTTCCGATTTTTCAATGATACTTAAAAAACAGAAACCAAGATACAAAAAACAACTCAAAGTTGCCATATATGTATGGCATCATATATATATTTGTAGCATGAAAAAACACCCTTATAAGCGTTTCATAGATTATTTATTTTGGGGGATTCATTTATGTGAAATCTCTTTCAAATACTCCTCCACCTTTCCGAAGAAGGAGGTCAGATGAGAACCGTCGACAAAAGCATGGTTCACATAGATGGAAAGAGGAAATACCAGACGACCTTCACGGGATACAGCCTTGCCGGCAGTCATCAACGGATAACTGCAACCGTTGCCTGCTTCGGCAAGTGTATAGGTTATCGAGGTGAAATACATTTTGGGAACTGCACTCAGATGGACCACATCGTAATCGCCTTGCCCGGCAAGAATCTTTTCGGCTCCATAAGGGTCACCGTCCTCGGGTATGTTTGTTATCAAGGCGTAAGCTTCGGCATAGAAACGCTCAAAGTCTTCGTGGTAGGGAATGCGCACGGTATAGAATGTCTTTCCGGGAACAGCTATCGGAGAAATGATGTCCACCCGGTCGTGAAAAACAACCCGGCCTTCCTTGTCGGTACGGTAACGGAGTTCATCGACTTCATTAGCCGAACGCACCACAGCATACAGATAATAAAGGAAAAAGGAGCGCTTTGCAGCCCGGGCTGCAGCACTGGCTTCCGTGCAGTCAATCTCTGTAGTGACGGAATACCAGGAATTTACAAAACTGCGGAAAAAGCCGTAGTTATCCCGACGTTCCCAAGCATCAATGTCTATAATGTGTTTCATACAAAAAGGGGATTTAGTGAAAAAAGGATGCCTTTTTACAAGCATCCTTTTTCCGATTCTATTTATTTCTCTTTCTTATAATTCTCCAGTCCGGTCTGCAGAAATTCGATATACTTAGGTATATCTTCGTCGTAGGAGTAAGACTTGTTAAGCGGCTTACCTTCGTTGTCAATCAACACATAGAAGGGCTGCGCATTGGCACCGAACTTGACACGCTGCAGATAACTCCACTTGTCGCCTACGGTACGCAGCGTACGTTCCGTGCCGTTCTCCACAATCTTCACGGGAGAAGGAAGCGGTGTCTTGTTGTCGACGTAAAGCGTGATAAGCACATAGTCGTTGTTGATAATGTCACTCACCTTAGGGTTTGTCCATACGGCAAGCTCCATCTTACGGCAGTTCACGCAACCATAACCGGTGAAGTCGAGCATCACGGGCTTGCCATGCTGACGGGCATACTCCATACCGAGGTCATAATCATCGAACTTGGCATGCACTTCATTATTGTAAAGATTGAAATCTTGCGTCTGCATGGGCGGCGCAAAAGCACTGACAGCTTTCAGCGGAGCTCCCCACAAACCGGGAATCATATATACTGCAAATGCCAGTGAGGCCAACGCCATAAAGAAACAGGGCACACTAACCTTTGAATCGTCATCATCGTGCGGGAACTTGATTTTGCCCAGCAAGTAGAAACCAAGCAGTGCAAAAAGTACAATCCACAAAGCAAGGAACGTTTCACGGTCGAGGATGCGCCAACCGTAAGCTAAATCGGCTACCGAAAGGAACTTCAGGGCAAAAGCCAGCTCCAGGAAGCCAAGCGTCACCTTGATGATATTCATCCATCCACCGGATTTGGGCATGGACTTCAACCAGGACGGGAATAAGGCAAACAGCGTGAAAGGCAATGCCAATGCAATGGCAAAGCCCAGCATGCCAATAGCGGGAGCCACCACACTACCCGTCGTGGAAACCTGAACCAGCAGGAATCCGATAATAGGTCCCGTGCAGGAGAAAGATACCAGCGACAAGGTAAACGCCATCAAGAAGATACTGAGCAAACCACTTGTCGCCTCGGCTTTACTGTCTACAGCCGTACTCCATTTGGAGGGCAACGTTATTTCGAACGCTCCGAAGAAGGAAGCCGCAAACACAACCAGCATCAAGCAGAAAAGAATATTGAATACTGCATTCGTAGAGAGTGCGTTCAGTGCGCTGGCTCCGAAAATCAGCGTAATGGCCAGCCCGAGCGTCACATAAATCACTACGATGGAAGCACCATACGTCCATGCATCACGGATGCCTTTCTTCTTATCCTTGCTACGCTTCAGGAAGAAGCTGACAGTCATCGGGATGATGGGCCATACACAAGGGGTGAAGAGCGCTAACAGTCCGCCGGCAAATCCGGTAATAAAGATATAAATCCAAGACATATCTTCCTGCGAAGTAGTTTCGCCCAAAGATTGCAATTCATTGATGACTGGCTTCCAAAGGTCCACCTTGTCCGTCACATTGATTCCCGTCGGCCCGTCCGCACCGCCAATAGCAGCCACAGAAACCGTATCGGCGGCAGTCTCCTGCTCTGCGGACTGTGTTTCGGCTTTCATTTCAGCCGTAGCCGCAGCAGCTTCTTTGGCAGCCCCTTCTGCCTTACCGGAGAATTGGAAAGCCACTTGTGTGGGCGGCAGACAATTTTCATCGTTGCAAGCGCCATACTCCAAATATCCTTCCAGCCGATAGGCACCACCCGTCAATTTTAGCTTCTGCACAAATTGGGCCGTATTTTCAAAATAGCGTACCTTCATTTCGAACAACTTATCGAAAGTAGAGATTTCCTTGCCTACAGGCTTCAGTTTGCCAACCACTTCCGCTCCGGAGATTTTCTCCACATTAAAAGTCGCCGAGATAGGACCGCCATCGCCCAAGTCGGTGGAATAGACATGCCAGCCCTTGTCAATAGCAGCCGTAAAAACGACCTCCGCTTCATCGGCAGCCAAAGTCTTCAGTTCAGACTTGAACTTGACAGGGTCTTGTATCTGTGCCTGCACTGCCACAGCGAAAAGCAACAGAAATAAAGGGAACAATAATTTCTTCATGTTCTCTGATTTAATTTTTAATTTTCAATTTTCAGTTATCTCGTAGTCCACGCAGGCACGGCTCTCTTTCACAGCAGCGATAAGCTTGCCGGCAGCCACGTGGTCGGGATGGGTGGCATAGTATTTCACGTCATCCAACGTATCGAACTCACTGTAAAGAGCAATACTCCAAGCCTCGGCTGGATTGATATTCAGCCCGACTTCAATCTTGCGGATAACGGATATTTTAGCCGGAAGCGCTTCGATAGCTGCCTTGAAACTGTTCATTGCAGCCAACTTTTCGTCAGCCGGTGCCTCATCTTTTAACTTAAATAATACAATGTGCTTTACCATAACTTTGCCATTTAAATGATTTATCACTATATTTGTCAGCCTAAGCGGCTGTTTTAACAACTGCAAAAATACTGGTTTTGTTTCAAATATACACTTAAACGGATGTTAATAATAGGAATTGCAGGTGGAACCGGCTCAGGAAAGACCACCGTCGTACGTAAAATTATCGAAAGCCTACCGGCTGGTGAAGTGGTATTATTGCCACAAGACTCTTACTACAAGGACAGTAGCCATGTGCCCGTGGAAGAACGGCAGAACATCAACTTCGACCACCCCGACGCTTTTGAGTGGAGCCTTCTTTCCAGACATGTCGCCATGCTGCGTGAAGGAAAAAGCATAGAACAGCCCACCTACTCATACCTGACGTGTACACGCCAGCCCGAAACCATCCATATCGCCCCCCGGGAAGTCATCATCATAGAAGGTATCCTTGCCTTGTGCGACAAGAAACTGCGAAGCATGATGGACCTCAAGATATTTGTAGACGCTGACCCCGACGAACGCCTGATTCGTGTAATCCAGCGTGATGTAGTGGAACGCGGACGCACGGCAGAAGCCGTTATGGAACGCTATACACGCATACTAAAACCCATGCACCAGCAATTCATAGAGCCCTGCAAACGATATGCAGACCTCATTGTACCGGAAGGCGGAAACAACCAGGTAGCCATCGATATATTGACCATGTATATCAAGAAGCACTTGGGAAGTTAATTTGTAATGGAGAATTGATAATGGAGGATTAAGAACACACTAAATCTATGAGATATGAACAGTTTATTTTCTCTCGCCAAACATAAATCATCCATTATCAATTCTCCCGTCTCAATTATCTTACTGTTGTTGTGCTGTATCGCAGGATGCCGTGGAGGACATCCTGCCGAAAAAGAAGAAGCGGATGACCTGCAACAGATAAAGGACAGCGGAGAACTGGTTGTATTGACTCTGTACAGCTCCACTTCCTACTTCATCTACCGTGGCCAGGATATGGGATTCCAATATGAGCTAAGCGAGCAGTTTGCCAAGAGCCTGGGAGTAAAGCTGAAAATAGAGGTAGCCCGGAATGTGCACGAACTCATAGAGAAGTTATTAGCAGGCAAAGGAGACCTCATTGCCTACAACCTGCCTATCACTAAAGAATGGAAAGACAGTCTGATTTATTGCGGTGAAGAGGTCATCACGCACCAAGTCATCGTGCAACGTAACGGCGGACGCACCAAACCACTGAAAGACGTAACGGAACTCATCGGGAAAGATGTATATGTGAAGCCCGGAAAATATTATGAACGGCTGGTCAATCTGGACGAAGAGCTCGGAGGAGGTATCCACATCCATAAAGTGACCAACGACAGTATCAGTGCAGAAGACCTCATCACCCAGGTGGCACAAGGAAAAATCCCCTATACCGTAGCAGACAATGACGTGGCACAGCTTAATACCACCTATTACCCTAACCTGAATATCGGACTCTCCATCAGCTTTGACCAGCGTGCATCGTGGGCAGTCCGGAAAGACTGTCCGCAACTGGCAGCCGCCGCCAACAAATGGCATGAGGAGAATATGACTTCACCTGCCTATACGGCAAGTATGAAACGATATTTTGAAATCGGCAAGGCCATTCCCCACTCTCCTATCCTCTCCCTGCGCGAAGGAAAAATTTCCCATTACGATGATTTGTTCAAGAAATATGCTCCCGAAATAGACTGGGACTGGCGTCTGCTGGCGTCTCTGGCGTATACAGAATCCAACTTCGACTCCACTGCCGTATCTTGGGCGGGTGCCAGGGGGCTGATGCAACTGATGCCTGCCACAGCCAGGGCTATGGGGCTACCCGAAGGAAAGGAACAGAACCCTGAAGAGAGCATAAAGGCTGCCGTGAAATACATAGGCGCCACAGCCAAAAGTTTTTCCAAGATACCCCAGGAAGAACGCATCAACTTTGTGCTGGCATCTTATAATTCTGGTATCGGCCATGTGCTGGATGCCATGGCACTGGCCGAAAAATACGGCAAAAACAAATATGTCTGGCGTGATAATGTAGAAAACTTCATCCTGCTAAAAAGCAATGAGGAATACTTCACCGACCCCGTCTGCAAAAACGGCTATTTCCGTGGCATCGAAACTTATAACTTCGTAAGGGATATTACGTCACGTTTCGAGCAATACAAGAAGAAGATAAAGAATAAGGATTAAGGATTAGGGATTAACATTCCTGCGGCATATATTCCTAATATTATGCGCAATTCGTTAACCCCTAATCCTTAATCCCTAATCCTTATTTTCCTTCCTTCTTAAAACAGATTCAGTTTGTTCTTTCTCGCTTCTTTCAGGGAAACGGTTGTCACTTGTTTCTCCCGGTTCTTTTCGCACAACTGCCGATACTTCTCATTCAGTTCTTCTTCCAATTCCTCCTTTGTCTTAGGGTTCATCAGTTTGGCTGCTACTGTAGCATTCTGTGAAGCGTCCTTCAGATAGATTACGGGAGCATGATAGACCGGAGCAATCTTCAGAGCAGTGTGAAGCGGTGAAGTCGTGGCACCACCTATCAGCAGAGGAATGTCCAGACCTGCCTTTTCCAGCTCAATGGCTACATGCACCATTTCATCCAGCGAAGGGGTTATCAAACCACTCAATCCTATCATGTCTACTTTTTCCTCCACGGCACGTTGCACAATGGTTTCGGCAGGCACCATGACGCCAAGGTCTATTATTTCGTAGCCGTTGCATGCCATTACTACCGAGACTATATTCTTGCCAATATCGTGCACATCGCCTTTTACCGTAGCCAGCAGCACCTTCCCGGCAGCAGTTGCACCTTCTTCTTTCTCCGACTCGATTACGGGCTGAAGAATGGCAACCGCTTTCTTCATGGTGCGTGCCGTCTTCACTACTTGCGGCAGGAACATTTTACCTGCCCCAAACAAGTCGCCAACATGATTCATGCCCGCCATCAACGGACCTTCAATAATAGAAACAGCTTTGGGATACAGCTTCAACGCTTCAGCAAGGTCTTCTTCCAAATAATCGCCAATACCCTTTGTCAAGGCGTATTTCAACCGTTCTTCCACAGAAGTCCCCTCTCTCCAGGCAAGTTGGGAATGAGCGGCAGCCTGCCGCTCTCCTCCGGAAGCTTTTGCCGCCTCTGCTTCCGCTTTCAAGCGTTCGGCAGTTTCTATCAAGCGCTCGGCAGCATCGGGACGACGGTTCAAGACCACATCCTCTATGCGCTCCAATATATCAGCGGGAATATCGGTATAAAGAACGGAGGTAGCCGGATTGACGATACCCATATCCATGCCCTCGCGGATGGCATAGTAAAGGAATACGGCATGCATTGCCTCGCGAATGTAATTATTGCCGCGGAAAGAGAAGGAAAGGTTACTCACTCCTCCACTAACATGCGCACCGGGCAGATTCTTGCGTATCCATCCGGTGGCACGGATAAAGTCTACAGCATAATTGTTGTGCTCGTCCATACCGGTTGCCACGGCAAGTACATTCGGGTCGAAAATTATATCATGGGGATTGAAACCAGTCTTGTCCACCAAAAGACGGTATGCCCGTTCGCAGACCTCAATCTTACGTTCGTACGTGTCTGCCTGCCCTTTTTCATCAAAAGCCATCACCACGGCTGCCGCACCATATTGCTTGATGGTACGCGCATGCTCCAGGAACTTATCTTCCCCCTCCTTCAAGGAGATGGAGTTGACGATGGACTTGCCTTGCAGGCATTTCAATCCGGCCACAATCACTTCCCACTTAGAGGAGTCTATCATGACGGGAACACGGGCAATCTCCGGTTCCGAAGCTATCAGATGGAGGAAAGTCGTCATCTCCGCTTGGGCATCCAGCAGTCCGTCGTCCATATTTATATCGATGACCTGCGCACCGTCTTCCACCTGCTGGCGAGCAATGCTGAGCGCCTCGTCATATTTCTTTTCATTAATCAGACGCAAGAATTTGCGCGAACCCGCCACATTGCAGCGTTCACCCACATTCACGAAGTTATTTTCCGGCTTCACTTCCAGAAGTTCAAGCCCGGAAAGCCAAAGATTTTCCGGCCGGGGAGCCGGCTGATGGGGCGTTGCACCGGCAATCAGCGAGGAGTACTCGGCAATGTAGGCATCTGTCGTTCCGCAACAACCACCGATAATATTCACCAATCCCTCATGGATATACTCTTTTACTTCATGTGCCATATCGGCAGGAGTCTGGTCGTATGTGCCCAAGCTGTTGGGCAGTCCGGCGTTGGGATAAGCGCTGATATAATAAGGTGCACGGGCAGCAAGCTGCTTCAGGAAAGGTTTCAGCTGGCGGGCACCAAAGGAGCAGTTCAGCCCAACGGAAAAAATATCGGCATGCTGCACGGAGGCGAGAAAAGCATCCAAAGTTTGTCCCGACAGAGTACGCCCTCCAATATCAGAAACAGTCACAGAGAGCATCAAGGGTACATAAACTCCTACAGTTTCCATCGCCTGCCCGGCGGCAAAAATAGCAGCCTTGGCATTCAGCGTATCAAAAATGGTTTCTATCAGCAAAGCATCCACACCACCTTCGAGCAATGCTTCCATCTGCTCACGGTAGGCATCGGCCAGTTCATCGTAGCTCAAGGCACGAAAGGCCGGATTGTTCACATCGGGACTCATAGAGCAGGTCTTGTTCGTCGGTCCTACGGAGCCTGCCACAAAACGGGGTTTGTCGGGAGTAAGAGAAGTAAACTCATCTGCCACTTTGCGTGCCAGGCGCACTGCGGCAAGATTCATCTCACGCACATAGTCCTGCACATGATAATCGGCCATACTGACGCGGGTGGAACTGAATGTATTTGTTTCGATAATATCTGCACCTGCCGCCAGATACTTGCGGTGAATGTCTTGTATCACATCGGGGCGTGTCAGACAAAGCAGGTCATTGTTACCTTTCATCTGTCCGGGAATCTGCGAGAAGCGTTCATCCCGAAAATCTTCCTCTGTCAAGTTGTATTGCTGTATCATGGTGCCCATTGCACCATCCAGAATAAGGATGCGCTCACGCACCAAACTACCAAGTTTACTCATATTGTATTAATGTGCTAATATGATGAATGTGCCAATGTGCTAATGACCCTGCGGCACAACTGCGTTTTCTATTGCGCAGCCAATTAGCACATTGGCACATTACCACATTGGCACATTAAATTATTATCTTTTAAACATACGCGCCATATCGCGTTTGTCATCTTTTTCCTTCAGTGATTCGCGCTTATCATATTGCTTCTTACCTTTGGCAAGTGCCACCACAAGTTTGGCCAGCCCTTTTTCATTGATAAACAAGCGCACGGGAACAATGGTGAAACCCGGATCTTTCGTACCGCGCATCAGTTTTTCAAGTTCCTTCTTATTCAACAAAAGCTTGCGCTCCCTGCGTGCATTGTGATTGTTGTACGAACCATAGAAGTATTCGGCCACATGCATGTTCTTCACCCACAATTCGCCGTTGGCAAAGTAACAGAACGTATCGACCAAGCTTGCTTTCCCCAACCGGATGGACTTGATTTCTGTGCCCGTAAGCACAATGCCAGCCGTATAGGTGTCCGTCAGTTCGTAGTCGAACGTAGCACGCTTATTCTTTATATTTACAGGAGCTTGTTTCATAACATTTATCAGTTTAGCACTACCGTCAGCTTATTGAATATCCATTCAATGACCACCGGACAAGCTATTAACAAAATAGAAGACAGAATGGTGAAACGCAAACGGTATTTTTCTTCTATCTGCATCACCTTTTTGCTTCCTTCCCACACTACATATACAATATAGAATTGGAGCAACAGAGCCATAATGCCGAAATTCGGCAATATGCCGATAACAATCTTCAGCATGAATACCACAACCAGTGCATAACCTGCAAACTGTTGCGCCAAAGGGACATCACTGTCCAGCATAAACATGCGGACACGCAGCCCATTGATGAGATAGGCTGCCAAAAAATATCCTCCGAACAAGGATACAGCCACCGCACAGCATTGTGTCATGGCATATTGAAAGCTTTGCGGCCCATCCCATCCCATCTTCATCAAAGAACCGATGAAAACGGACAACCCGCATAAACCAATCATAGGATAGACAAAAGCAGCAAACACTTTTCGCCTATCCTCTAAACTAATTTCCTCCCAGGCACGAGCCGGAGAGGAAATCAGTAGTATTGCTATATGAAATAAATCTTTGTAATTCAATATCTTATTTTTCAGTTTCTCCCTTTGTAACAGTATACACTTCTTCCTTAGTTTGAGAATCGTCCAACTTCAGTGAATATGAATTTACTTTCGTAACAATTTCAATAGTAGTCGGATTTTCAGAAGTGGATGTCTGACGTTTGTAACGTTCAAAAACCTTTCTTAAATCATATACTTTATAGAACAATCCCACCCCATAATAACCGCCAGTATTTGCAGTCAATGTGTAAGATGTGCTATTAGTGGATGTCGAATCACCATTAGAATTATGGCCCAAATATAATCTTAAAGTTGTTCCATTATCCTCATTCGGGTAATACACTAACGTCAAAAAATGCCTTTTATTAGTAATATAATAATTTATCGGAAGTAGAAGCGTATGATCGTCATAGAAAAACTTAGGAGCATATTTTATACCACCAGCATCATATCCTAACGAAATGATAGCAGCATTATTGGATTTACTGATGGAATCATTTGCAGCGACTCCCTTTTGTTCAACTATTTCCACTGTATTATCTAATGATTCAATAGAGTACAATTCAACCCCCTTAACATCTTTCTCATCAGCAGGTATATCTACTTGAGTAGGATCCCAACGATAATATATCTGTGCTACCTTATCGCTCATATCAGACATTTTAAAGCCATTGGCCTCTAAAGCCGAAATTGAGGCAGATGTTGGAGTTATAGTTACACCGTTCTCACCTTTAAAAGAATAAACACCCATATAGTTCTGAACTTTAACCATACCCCCTCCATAATTGTAAGGGTCACTATCCGAATTCAAACACGAAGTAAACGAAATGCCCATCAACAATGTCAAGGCAACCACCAAGAATTTTAATTGTTTCATCTTTTTTTCTATAAATATTAGAGTTTGCAAATTTAGATAAAAGAATTGAGTAATATAGTACTCTCCTCGTTTTTTCATTGTTTTTAAGATTAAATGAAAGATTAATCTAAATACTGCATATCACAGTAACATTTAACATTTACATCAGTTAATCCACACCTACACAATCTTGGCAAACAGCTCCAAATGTTCATCCACATAGCCAGCAACCAAAGC
>OGGD01001580.1_pt1 | contig 10631 bp, 5 predicted proteins | sample 1571091 | NCBI WGS metagenome assembly OGGD01 (sample SAMEA2582073, study PRJEB24529) | metagenome | biome: Human gut stool | place: China | collected 2011
CTTCTGCGACAAGCCAGGAGCTTTCCGCACAGTCGGAAGGACTGAAGAATCTGGTTGGCAGGTTTAAGCTGGCAGAGTAGGAGAACATAATAAAAAGGAATCCTGTCCGGAAAGATATCCGGACAGGGTTCCTTTTTTTGTAACCTTTCCGATTTTTCGTTTGTATTATTAGTGAAAGGCCTTTGGAAATGAAACATAAAGGAGCGGCTCATGAGACAATCCGTATAGGGTAAACGCATTTTTCCGGGTGGTCAGAATTCCTTCGTCCCGCATTTTGCCAAGCTCTTTGGAAAGCGCACTGCGGTCGACATTCAGATAGTCCGCCAGCCCCTGCCGGTCATATGGAATTACAAAAGTATTGCTGTTTTCCTGCTTCGCCTGCTGAAAGAGATAGGCAAGCAGTTTTTCTCGGGTGGTACGTTTTGCGGTGATTTCGAGTTTCTGGTGAAACAAAACATTTTTTCTTGCCAGCAATTGAATGACATTGAATAGCAACTGCTGGTGAAAACCGCAGGCATTGCAGCAGGGATGCAGAAGCTTTTCCCCCTCCAGCCATAGAATCGTGCTTTCTGTGGCTGCAATGACACTGATGGGGGCAGCATCAACACCCGCACAGACAAACGCCTCCCCGAATGGCTGTGCGGGTGACAGACTTGCAGTAATACTGCGGTTTCCGTCATAGTCCAGACGGACAAGCTGTACTTTTCCTGTGAGAACAATGCCCAGATGGTGCAGCGGTTCGCCAGCTTGTAGCAACGTCTGCTGTTTGGCGTAGGTTTGAATCGTTGGGGCAAAACATTCCAGCATGGTTTTCAGAGAATCCGGCGGAATTTCTGCAAACAGACGGCAGGTTTGTAAAATTTCCAGATATTGTTGCATGAAAATCTCCTTTTTGTTGAAAATTCAACAGACTTTTTTTCAATCCTGTTCTATAATAGACCCAGAAGAACCGAACACACACCAATAAAATCAAACGGGAACACCCGTGGAAAGGTTGATAAAATGATGAAACGAACCATTATTCGGATTGATGAAGCTGCTTGCATTGGATGCGGAGCATGTGCAGAGGCTTGCCATGAAGGAGCAATTGGCATGGTAAACGGAAAAGCAAAACTGCTGCGGGAGGATTATTGTGACGGCTTAGGCGATTGCCTGCCAGCCTGTCCGACGAATGCGATTACGTTTGAAGAGCGAGAAGCTCCGGCTTATAATGAACAGGCAGTTTTAGCGGCGAAAGCTGCCAAAGCAGCGGTAAAACTATTGGCACAGTGGCCGGTGCAGATTCAGTTGATTTCTCCAGTCGCTCCGTATTTGCAGGGGGCAGATTTGCTGATTGCTGCGGACTGCACCGCCTATGCATATCATGACTTCCACGAACAGTTTATGCGGAATCGAATCACTTTGATTGGATGCCCGAAATTGGATACCGTGGATTATGCAGAGAAATTAACTGAAATTTTTGCAACTTGCTCCATTCGGAGCATCACTGTGGTACGAATGGAAGTGCCTTGTTGCGGTGGACTGGTGCAGGCGGTACAGCGTGCATTAACGGCAAGCGGTGCAGAAATCCCTTGCGAGGTGGTGATTCTTTCCACCGATGGCAGACGAAAAGCATAAAATCAAAACAATGGGAAACCATAGATGAAAATGGAGGAATCAAAATGGAACAGAAGATGTTTTGTTATCAGTGCGAACAGACCGCAGGATGTACCGGATGTACGGGCAGCCGTGGCGTTTGCGGAAAAACAGCCCAGACAGCTCAGCTGCAAGATGAATTGACTGGGGCGTTGATTGGTCCGGCACGGGCAACCGTTGGCGATACGCTGGCAACCGAGGAAACTTGGAATGTTATGATTACGGGCTTGTTTGCAACGCTGACCAATGTTAGCTTTGACGATGCTGCCATTCGGGAACAGATTTCCGCTGTGCATCGGGCAAAAGATGCTTTAGTACCGCAGTGCCAAAGCTGTGGAGCACCTTGTGGCAGAAATGATGATTATGATTTACGGCAGCTTTGGGAAGAGCCGGATGAAGATATTCGTTCGCTGAAATCCCTGATTCTGTTTGGTCTGCGTGGTATGGCAGCGTATGCCTATCATGCAATGGTGCTGGGGTATCGAGATGCAGCGATTGACACGTTCTTTAGTGAGGCACTCTGTAAAGTTGGCGAAGCGTTTCCAATGGAAGAACTGCTGCAAACGGCTTTGAAAGTCGGTGAAGTGAACCTGCAATGCATGGCACTGCTGGACAAAGCCAACACGGAAACTTTTGGAACACCGTCCCCGAAAACGGTTTCGATGAAGATTGAAAAAGGGCCGTTTATCGTGGTAACCGGGCATGACCTGCGAGATTTACAGCTGCTGTTAGAGCAGACCAAAGACAAGGGCATTTCCATCTATACGCATGGAGAAATGCTCCCGGCACATGCTTACCCGAAACTGAATGCGTATCCGCATTTAAAGGGCAACTTTGGAACAGCATGGCAAAATCAGCAGAAAGAATTTGCAGATTTGCCAGCACCAATTCTCTTTACTACCAACTGTTTAATGCCACCAAAGGGCAGCTATGCCGACCGCGTGTTTACAACAGAAGCGGTTGCTTTTCCGGATGCCGTACACATCGGGAAAGAAAAAGACTTTACGCCCCTGATTGAAAAAGCGTTGGAACTGGGCGGTTATTCCGAAGACCGGCAGATGACTGGCATCAATGGCGGAACGACTGTCACAACCGGCTTTGGACATGGAACGATTTTGTCTGTTGCAGAGCAGGTAGTTGCAGGCGTTCGTTCGGGAGCAATTCGGCATTTCTTCTTGGTTGGCGGTTGCGACGGAGCAAAGACCGGACGGAATTATTACACGGAATTTGTAAAGCAGACCCCGAAAGATTCCATTGTCTTGACGCTGGCATGCGGAAAGTATCGGTTTAACGATTTGGATTTGGGAACAATTGACGGTTTGCCACGTCTGATGGACATGGGACAATGTAACGATGCATATGGTGCCATTCAGGTTGCTGTCGCATTGTCGCAGGCATTCGGCTGTTCTGTGAATGAATTGCCGCTGTCCTATGTGCTGTCTTGGTATGAGGAGAAAGCCGTCTGCATTCTGTTGACGCTGCTGCATCTGGGCATTCAGAACATTCGGCTTGGTCCATCGCTGCCGGCGTTTCTCTCTCCAAACGTGCTGCAATATCTGGTAGAACACTATGGCATTGCACCGATTACCACACCGGAGGCAGATTTAAAGGCATTGCTGGGAGAAGCATAATACTATAAAATGATACAAAAAACCAGTCAGAGCAGATGATCAAAAATGCTCCGACTGGTTTTCTTTTTTGGTGCGGATGACAGGACTTGAACCTGCACACCTTACGGCACAAGAACCTAAATCTTGCGTGTCTGCCAATTTCACCACATCCGCATATTAAAAATTAAATGATGCAACTTTATTAGAATAAAACCATTCCTGTACCTAACCCTGCTTCTTCACGAGTAACAAAACCAAATTTTTTATAAAATGCATCTTTGCCTTTAGAAGCACCTAAGTAAGTTCTAATACTAGGGTTATCTATTTTAAATTCATTAATCTTATTAATTAGATATTTCATAATGTTTGTGCCGATTTGTTTCCCCTGATATTCGGGCAAAACCATAACGTCCTGAACATATAAGAACATTGCAGTATCACCTATAAGTCTTCCAAAACCTATAATCTTATTATCATCATATGCACAAATTGAATAAACAGTATTTTTTAATGCTTTTTCAACGATTTTTCTATCATCACATCCCCAGCCAACTGAATCGGTCAGTATATTAAATTCATCAGCGGTTGGTGTTATTTCAATGTATTGGATCATATTATTACCTCTATCATTTATGCACTATAGTAACTCAAACGAAATCTTGCGTGTCCGCCAATTTCACCACATCGGCAGAACAAGGCGGTAAGGAGTTCTTACCGCACATGAAACAACATTATTGTAGCATAAAACGGAGCATTTGTCAACTGTTTTCTGCATATTGTTCAATTTTTTTTCGGAAGCCCTCGCTCCAGTCTGTATGACTGTCTGCAAACCGCACATGGTTCATGAAAAAGCCGGAAATATTTTCAAAGATGACATTTTCCGGTTGGCTGTGGAAAATCAAGGGCTTTTCCGTATCTGAAACGGGCAGCAGCTGAGCAAGATTCCACTGAAAAACTTTTCCATTTGCTCCGGCTGCAAATAGCGTATTGCCAGCTGTTTGCAGGTCTAAAATTGGCGTATCATGGACACATTTGAGGATGATTTTGGCGTTGGTCACTTCTCTGACAGCAAAAATCATGATTTGATAGGAATAAGTTGCAATGGCTGCATACAGTTCCCCTTGATAAGAAAGAAACAGCCCAGCAGTTACGCCGTTGTAGTTGTCCAAAGCATCGTGACGGGAAACAGAAATGGGGGTGTCTGCTTCTGGGCAATAGAGATACTGTTGATTTTGGTCGGTTTGCAGGGCAAAGAAATTATTTTGGTATTGCTGATAGGGGCTACCGCAGAACAATGCACAGCGGGTATGTCCATCTTTTAAAAGAGCAACGTCTATATCTCTTAAAATGACATTTTCTGTGACCAGTTCATCCATACTGCAACAGCGGTTCAGCTGTAATTCCTGTTGGTCGTTCTCTGTTAGCTGATAGACAACCGTTGTGTGGTTCGTCGTCCAGACTAGGAGAAACAGCAGCCAAGCACCATTTGCTTTTTTTCGCATACAGAGTTTTCGGGTGCGTGAAAAAGAACATTCCGGCATTTGTTGCAACTCAAACAGAGAAAGCGTTTCCGCTTGCTGGTGATTCAAGTCAATTCGATAGTGTCCGATGATACCATTTCGGGTAACGCCAACTACTGTACCATCGGGAAAAAATCCAACAGCAATCACCAGATAGGGCATAGAAATGGTACAGATGCAAGTTTCTGTTTTGGCGTTCCAAATGCGGATGGTGTGGTCATGGGAGCAGGATGCCAGAACCGGAATGCCATCTATTGAGAACTGTTTCACTTGATGCACCCAGTTGTTATGGGCTGGAATCGCATGCACACAGTGCCAGCTGCCTGTAAACCAGCTTTCCCGTGATAATTGATGCAGCGTACCATCATAGGAGCTGGTATAAAGAGTGTTTTCATTGACGGGAAAGAGGGAATGAATTCCGGCATCGTAGCCGAGGAACTGACAGCAAATCGTTTCTGTGCGAGTATTGATAATCTGAAGCGAACGGTCTAACGAACTGAGCATGATGGAATCAGAGTCCAGATAGCAAGCGGTTTCAATCTCAAAATTTTGTTTGCCGTAATAGGGCTTGCAAATAATCTCTTTTTCAAAGATGGAAAGCAGTACTTCGCTGATGCAGGGTTCTCGATTCCCATAGACCTTGTTACAGATGCAGAATTTAGATGTATCTGGTGACAAAATCAAATCATTAAAACCATTGAATGTGTCGGTATGTTCTTTTCGCTGAATCTCAAGGTTGCCGTTTGGCGTTGCAAGCAGGACAACAGAACGAGATTTTCCCCGTAAGTTGATGAGAAAACAAGGTTGATGCAAATAAGATAATACCTTAAAGTCATAGATAAAAGCGTCATCTGGCTCTGGAGCTTGCGTGGAAACAGTCAAAAATGGCTGAATCTGTTCGGAACAGAATGATTCTGCACGCATGGGAATCTGATACAATGTTTTCCCACAAGAAAATATCAGTAACCCTTCCACAGCAGCAAGGCGATACTTGCGGAAATTGCGGCAGTGTTCCGGATAGGGGACAAATTTCCGGTTTTCCGGATGCAGAAGCGGAATTCGCCAGATACCTTTCCCCTTGATGGCAGCAAAACAGCAGTCCTGTGCAGCGTCATATAACAAATGCTGAATGGTATTGTTCAGAGAAATGGTGCGTTCTGGCTGTTGTTGGATTGATAGTTGTTTATCTAGAAATGAAACGTTCCAAAAAGAGAGATTCCCGTTTTTATCGCCTATCAATAAGAGTCGATGTTGTGGAACAGATACCGAGGTAGAAACATATGTACCATTATAAGCGGAGAGAAACCGGAATTGTTGGGTTTGGTTGTTGTAGCACCAAATCCCGCTACCAGAAATAGAGAGCACGTTGTTTTGAATCGTGCAGAATGTATGAACAGCCGCAGAATGTCCGAGTGGCTGGAATGTATACGCATTGAGAAAGCTGCCGGAAAAATCCGCCGTGTGCAGCGTATTGCACTGGAAATCATATAGACGTGTACCATTTAAATTGACGGTTTCCAGATGCAGACCGTTGAAATGGAACGTGCTGAGGTTCTGGTGACGGGTTTGCTTGACAGCGAAGATAAGCTGTTCAATGGATTTTTGCACAGCGGAATTGGCTGGCAATTCGGATAGAATTTGCAAAGCCTGTTCCAGCAGAGAACCTTGTGGGTCGTTCATGCGAGGCTGTCCGGGCAGGTAAAGGCGTTCCAGCGTGCTTTCCCCTAAAAATTGCAGGATTTCTTCTGGAATTGGTTCTGAAAAGAACCGACAGAGCAGCTGTCCGGCAGATTGTGAAGGGGTAGCATATTGTTGCATCCAGATTGCAGTTTGAATGATTTCCAACAGAAAGTTGGCATAGAAATAATCTCGGAAATTCTGGTGGTAAAATCGGAAATCTTGGTCAGCATGCTGCGGTTCAATGAGAAAGCCCATTTTGTGTTCGATTTCCCAGAATGCAGCGGCGAACGTGTTCGGCATGGGATGCGGGGAATAAGTCTTATAAAAAGCAATGGCATCTTGAACAGTGTTCCGCATGGAAAATTCATCCATACGAAAGCTGCCGTTTCTGGTCATGCAATAGGCGATATAATAGAGCATCTGCATGGCGAAATTTGTCTGTTCCCGTTCTTCTGGCATTCCATTCAGTGTGGGCGTGCGTTTCACCTGTTCGATGAAGTTGCAAATGAGTTCTCCTGTTGTTTCCGGTAAGCGATGGGGCAGCGGTGCAGTTGGGATGACATCTTTTTTCAGCGTGTAGGCATACATCGCAAGAGCCATAGGACTTCGTAAAATATCCATGCAGTTGCTATGCGTCAAGGTCTGCCATTCCTGTTCTGCCCGTTCTGTTCCGAATAACTGCTTGAAAAAGTCTTGGATTTGCGTATCTTGTAGGGGATTCACTCGCTTGCAGAGAAACGGCAGTTCTCCGCCCGTTGAAAAGCAGTCGGCAAGATTGTTTCTGCTGGTAATCAGAAAGCGAATGGCTGGGTATTTGCGTTTCATTTCCTTGATTTCTAAGAGGAGTTGATTTTTTGCAGTTTCGCTGGAAATTTCGTTGTAGCCATCCAGTAAGAAGAAAAGAAATACATCAGATTCCGCTTGTAACATGGACAGAAATTGTTCATAAGGGAGTTGTTTTTCTTCTGAGAGAATCTGATAAAAATGGTGGAGAATCGGCGATTCTTGTTTTCCGATGGTGTTGTAGTTCAGCAGGTTTAAAGGGATATAAATTGGAATCAGCGAACTGTTTTCCCGTAAGAGAGATTCGCCCAAATCCAGCAGCAAAAAGGTTTTTCCTGCTCCCCCAGTTCCCGTTAGCATGATATTTGGATAGGGAGGATTGGAGAAAAGCATCCGGAGCGATTCGCAGTTATTCTGTTCGTTTTCCACTAGAATCGAATCAATGTGATGATTCTGAACGCCGAGAGCAGTAGAGAGAAGATTCCCAATTCCAGGCATATCAATTTTATGGGAAACGCTTTGAAATGCCAGCATTCTGCCTTGTTCTTCTGCAGCATGGTGGAGCATTTGCACGGCGGCATTTCGAATTGCCGGAATGGTTTCACAGGTATCTGTTTTGGGCGTCAGCCAACAAAATACATCAGAAATGGTTTCCTGAAAAATTGCAATGAGGACGACAACTGCAATGCTGCGAGAAATTTTATTTTGTCTATATAATTCTTTGATGTCATCAAGCAGTTCAGAACCATAGACCATTTCAGCATTGAGCATCTTAAAAATAGAAATTTGTACCGTTCGCCAGTCTGAAACTTTTGCTTCTGACATCATCGTATCGATGTTATAAGCAAGCTGGTGTAGGGTTTCATCTTGGAACAATTGCGTTCGTTCTGTTATTTCAAATATTTCTTTTAATAATTTTGTACCATGGTAGTTGGCATATGTGCGTTTTTGCTGGAGATTTCTTCGACGGTTGCCCTGCATAAATGCTTTCAGATTGGATGCAGATTTGCAGATCAATTTCTTTTGCATCACAGATTCATCGATGATATTGCAGAATAATTTTTTTAAAAACAGTGCATCGGGGCAGTTTTCTGCATCTGATTGCAGGAGTAGCGGTTTGAGCATGTGGAGTGTCAGTTCCTGTTCCAATTTTGAATCCTCCCTTTCGGAATCATATAAAAATCGTTTCCTTTATTTTACAACAAAATTGCTAGGGATTAAAGCAAAGAAATCTGAATTTCCATGACGAAAATATATTGGAACTGCAAAAATCAGCTAAAATGGATTTTTTATCCATTTTCTATTTTTTCAATAAATTTCCGAATCCATCCATGCAAAACAGAAATGAAAATCAAGCAGAGGAAATGTTGCACAAAGCACAGGAACAATTTTTGTGAAATAGATAGATTTTTCGGGCTGAAATCAAAATTCTATTGACATGCATCTTATTTTATAGTAAAATAAATCAAAAAGTATGTATGGAAATTGTGCAAATTGCAACAAAAATCCATGCAAAATTGATTGGATGGTTTAAAACCAAAAAAGAGGATTTTTGAGATGAAAATCAAAAAGAAAGTATTTGCTGCCAGCCTGGCAGCTGCCATGGCATTGAATGCCGTTTGTGTTTCTTCGTTTTTTACGGGTGTTTCCGCTGCCGGAGAAACAAAGTATGAATTTGAAAGTGGCAAGATTACCGGAACTTCTATGAAAGAAGAAGACGTGGAAGGTGCAAGCGGCGGTAAAGTCGTTCACATGAAAGAGGCTGGCGAATCCATTAAGTTGACAGTTAATGTTGAAAAAACTGGTATGTATGACCTGAACATTTGCTATGCAACCGATGGCAGTGCAAAGACCCAGAAGCTGAATGTCAATGGCAGTCCGGTGGGCGATATTGCGTTGTCGAATCATGTTGATCTCAGCGAATCAAATGTTGCTAGAATCAAATTGAATGCTGGCGAAAATGAACTGGAATTTGTCAGCTACTGGGGCTGGACACAGTTCGACTACTTCACCCTGACCGAACCGAATTATCCGGAACTCTCTGCAACGAGTGACCTGGCAGACAAGAATGCAACACCGGAAACACAGTCCCTGATGAACTATCTGGCAAGCGTTTATGGGGAACACATCATTTCTGGTCAGCAGGAAATTTATAAGTATGGCCCGCATGACTTCGACTATGAATTCAACTACATCAAGGATACCACTGGCAAGCTGCCGGCAATCCGTGGCTTTGACTTCTTGAATACCAATCCGCTGTATGGCAGTGAAGATGGTACAGTTGACCGTATGATTAGCTGGGTAAAGGACAGCAAGGGTATCGTAACTGCATCTTGGCACATTACTGTTCCGAAGGATTTCTCTAACTATAACATTGGAGATAAGGTAGACTGGGCAAACGGAACTTATAAGCCGGATGAAACAGACTTTGATACCGCTAAGGTTTTGGAAGAAGGTACAAAGGAACGGGAATATTACATGCTCTGCCTGAAGATGCTGGCAGAACAGATTCAGAAGTTGCAGGATGCTGGTGTTCCAATGATTTTCCGTCCGCTGCATGAAGCAGAAGGCGGCGGCGGTGAAGATAAATCCTGGTTCTGGTGGGGCAAGTCTGGTTCTGCTGTCTATAAAGACCTGTGGAAGCTGACTTACAAGACCTTGACCGAAGACTATGGTCTGCACAATATGATTTGGGAATGGAACAGCTATACTTTCGAAACTTCTACCAACTGGTATCCGGGTGATGAATATGTAGACTTGGTAGCTTATGACAAGTACAACTGCACCGATTATTCTACTGGCACTCCCGTTCTGGTACACAATGACAGTGCAATCGGCGGTACATTCTACAGCTTGGTGGAACAGTATGGCGGTAAGAAGATGGTTGCCATGGCAGAAAACGACAGCATTCCGACACTGGAAAATCTTCAGATGGAAAAGGCTGGATGGCTGTATTTCTGCCCGTGGTATGATGGCGGACAGGATAACACCAACTTTCTGAGCAACGAAATGTTCAATAAGAAGGAAGATCTGAAGGAAATCTACACCAGTGATTATTGTATCACATTGGATGAACTGCCGGAAAATCTGTACAGCAACAGCGGTGCAGTGATTACCACTACATCCGGCACTGGTCAGACAACCACCACGACAACGACGACAACCACCACAACAATGACCACCACAAAGATTGATGGTGCAACCATGGCGGACATTGAAAACAATGACGGCGTTGTAAATATCATCTTTGACCCAATCTTTATCTTTGGATTAAACCAGGGGGCAGCAGGAGCCGCCATGGCAACAGTTCTTGGAAATATCATTGCAGATATTTATTATGTATATGCGGTGATGAAGAAATCAAAGAGACTGACATGTTCTCCATCCCTGCTGCAGCTGAAAG
>OGGD01001582.1_pt1 | contig 10623 bp, 6 predicted proteins | sample 1571091 | NCBI WGS metagenome assembly OGGD01 (sample SAMEA2582073, study PRJEB24529) | metagenome | biome: Human gut stool | place: China | collected 2011
CAGATAACAAAATATCTTTCACACCGACATGCTGCCTGAAACGTTCCACCATTTCCTGTTTTTCTTTATTCTCCAGAAATGGATAGTCCAGCGGAATACTAAGAATCGTTTCTTTATCTTCCTGACTTAACGTATGAAATAAGGTTTCAGTCACCTTTCCTGATTGCAAAAACAGGCTGACAGTCAGCGTTACGAATATCCAGCAAATAAAGAACTGGACGCCGAGCATAAAGTTACGTCCCCACTGTTTCCCGCGACGTTTTTGACCTCCATAGATACCTGTCTGTATGGAAGACCTGCGAATACGGACGGATACCAGCAGACAGACTGCCATGCAAAGCAATGCAAGAAAAACAATGTATTGCAGAATATGCTTTAATAGTGTTTCAGGAGGGAAAGTCATTGTGAGGCCTGGCAAAGAGAAATCCATTCTATCTCCAATTAGTTCGATACCCCATATCACCAAAAATGAGGATGCAAATACAATCATCAATGACTGTGTTAATAACAGGCAAAACAGCCGTTTCCAATCAGAACCAAGCATTTTCATTATGGCGTATTCCTTAGTGCGATTCAGGAAAGAGCCGATGAGAAAATGAAAGAAATTAATCAATCCGACCAACAATATCAATATGCCGACAATTCCGGTGACCCATCCCAGAATATAAATACCTTTCTCCTGCGACCGATCTCCTATATAACGGGCAACAACGGTATAAGTCTCGTTATATAGACTATAAGTATAGTCGCGCTTGGAAAATTGTTTTTCCAAACCGGTAATGCCAACCTGCGGAGATAACAAAACGTATGTCCGGGCTCCCGTTATATCGCGACGTTTCGGACTCTGAAAAAGTCCCTCACTGTCGTTGATAACCAATGCGTCGGTATGACACATAAAATTAAAATCATTGTTCAGTGGAAGATCTTCCATCACTGCTTGGATTGTGTACACAATACCTCCTGTCTTTGGTGTACTGTCCGGAGAAGTATAAAGCCGTCTTGTAAGAGTCAGGTGTTTGCCAATGGCAGTCTCCACCTGACCAAATATCTTTATGGCAGTGGACCGGCTTATAATAACCGCGTTGGGCATCCGGCTTGCTGTCTGCCAGTTACCAACTACCATTTGCGGAGTAAAGACTTTATTGTATAGGGTATCGACTTCTATAATTTCAAGATCGTATGGCAATGATTTATCCGGAGACAGTTCAACCTGAAAAGAGCGTTCACGGGGATATGCCATACAAGAGATCGCTTCCACTTCACCCATAGCCCAAGTACGGAGTTCTTCGGATAATGCTACTTGTGTGCCGGAAAAATAGTCGCCAGTCTGTTCATTATAGAGATTTAACTCGACTATGCGGGAATAATTGTCAAAGCAATTATTGGTAGATTCTACAAAACGACTGCAATACATACATATACTAAAACACAGTAGTCCTACTGCCAATCCGATGGTGGAAATTATATTCTGTGCCTTGTACTTCCACAAGTTTCTAAATGCTACTTTGAAATAGTGTTTTATCATAATATCTTAGATTCATTCAGTTTTTATAATTTTAGCAGGATCAATATGCGCAATCTTGTTTATTTGCCAGAATAGAGTCCCTAAAGAAATACCACCAACCAATAACAAAGCTATCAAAAAGATTCCTATACCTATAGGAGCTTTCACTACAAAATCCTTTGTGTATTCATATATCAGATACCAGGATAATGGAAGAGCTACTGCAAAAGCCCCACCTAATATGACAAGATACTTGCGTCCTAGTAAAAGATATAAATCTTTCAGTGATGCTCCATTCACTTTGCGAATTGCAACCTCATGGGAACGCTGCCTAATGTCAAATAATGAAATACCAAACAAGCCAAGACAAACTATTACAATAGCTATACAAGCGAAAAGAGCATAAACAGAAGCTATCTGGCGATCATTTTTATAAAGTTCAGCCACATCGTCCTTCAACAAAGAATATTTAAAATCCTCTGTACCATACACTTTCTTTTGAATACTTTTCAAATAGTCAATAACTGCCTGTTCTTTGCCGGAGTGGCAATATATCTGATATAAATCACCGTCTAATTGACTACCAACCATAAAGACCATCGGATGGACACCTGTACTAATATGTCCGTCATAATAATCGTCTATTACAGCAACAATAGGTTGAGCCGGAAAATCCGGGACGTTTCTTTTCATCATTTCATCAACCAGCATAGCTCCCTCACATTGCGTATATCCTAAGGCTTTCAATGCCGCACGATTTACAACGGCCACTCTATTTCTTGAGTCTTCATCCATTTCCGGCAGACTTCCATCCACAAACGCAAGATTGAAAACTTTAAAGAAATCAGGAGTAACATAAGATTGCAACAACGCAACTGTTTCTCCTTTTACACTTTGAAAGTTTGTAGAATAATAGTCTCCCAAAATAGATGAATGTCCCGTCGTCCAATACTGAATATCCGGACAACTCTTCATGAGTTGGTCTATTTCAGTAATCCTCTCTTGCCGTTGTTTGATAGTCTCCATAGTGTAAACTGCGAAATCTCGTGATTCATATATCAAGTTTGCTTGAATTACAGACTCTACACGAAAACCAGGATCGGTATGTAACATAAAATTCAGTTGCTTGCTGAAATAGATTGATAATACCACTAACAGGAAAGTAATCATATATTGCAGAAAAAGAAAGATCATACGTAAACGAACCGAATGGTTATCTGTACCTACCTTCCGGATTGAAACAGCCAACAAAGAACGTTGGCACTGCACAAACGCATAAATAGATACTAACAGAGGCAAAAACAACAAAATAGAGAATGATAATATCCCATCAAATGCAGTATACATCAGCTGACTGCCAAACATGGATGATACAGGAATATTTGTCACCTCTACAATGAGCCAGGCTACTATCATGGAAGCAGCGATCAATAAAAAGTTTTCTATGAATATTTGCTTAAACAACGCTTTTCTATCAGCTCCAAAAACTTTCCGCAAGCTATACACCTTACCTCGTTTCACCATCAATACCAGATAAAGATTGATGAAATTCATCACACCTGCAAGTAATATCAACAGGCAAATTCCTCCTAAAATAAATAGTTGGGAACGGTTTCCGCTAACTAGCATATCTGGTCCGGATCGACCAATTAAAGCCCGATCCCAATACATATCACTTATAGGAACTAGAGAGAAAGTGTATTTCCGACTATCCCCGCTACGAGCATCCTGATTGATAAACCGGGGATAACTCCCGGCCTTATTGGCTTTCATTACTTCCGTTTCTGAAGTGAAACGGATAAAATCCAAAGGCATACGCTCCCATAATGATGATAGTTTTGAAGAGAGGACCAAGTCAAAATTAAACATCCGCTTATTAATTGGTTCCTCTAATATGCCTGTCACCCTAATCTCCTTTCCATTCGAATAAGTGAGAATCTTGCCAATAGGATTTTCTTTGCCGAAAAGTTTTTTAGCAAAACCCTCCATTAACAAAACTGACGCCGGATCTTCCAAGGACACTGAACCTTGTAACACACGGTAAGGGAAAAGTTCAAAATAAGCACTATCTGCTGCCATAGCTTGAACAGGAATACGATTTGACTGATAGGTCAAATAATCATTTTCGAGCAACACGATGCGTGAACGCGTCACTATGCCACTATTATCAATGTAAACACTATCCCGGCTCCCTATTTCAGCCACACTTAATACCCGATTTCCTTCAAACGTTGTCTGTACACCATACACTTGATTACGATCAATGCAATGTGTGTCTACTGTAAGCTCACGATGAATATAACGAAGCAAAATAATGCAACAAGCTAAACTAAAGGCTAACCCGAGCAAATTAATAATAGTATATGATTTTGTACGCAACAAAAAGCGTATCGCATAGTACAATGTTTTCATGTTTTATCTATTTGTTATTTTTCATTCATTTCAAGATCAATTCTTCCGCATCGCCAAAGGTATCATATCCGGTGGTAATAACCCAATCTCCCGGCTGTAAACCTTCTACTATTTCATATTGTTGCGGATTCTGTCGACCAATATTCAATGGCACGCGAACTGCTTTTGTCTTTGATGCATTTACTTTATAAATCCATTGTCCGCCTGTAAACTGATAGAAGTTGCCTCGCGGAATAATGAGCGCTTGCTCCGGCTGTCCCAATTCAATCTGTACCCGGAAGCTCTTGCCGACTCTTACATTATCGGGCATATCTCCGGTAAAAATAAGATCAATATCAAACATACGATCTTTCACTTCGGGAACCACTTTTGTTATTTTCAGCGGATATTTGTTTCCTTGATAGTTCACGGTAGCCGGTAGTCCGGTGGTGATCCGGTCGATATAATATTCGCTAAGTGAAGTATGGATTTTGTATTGATCGAGCACTTTTATTTCAGCAATGCTTTCACCGGAGGAAACCTGCTGCCCCGGAGTGACCTTTACGAAACTAAGCTGACCTTTCAGTGGAGCTGTGACCACCAAGCTATTCAGTCGTTCGCGAGTACGTTCGTACTTTTTCCGTTCCCGCTCCCGGTCGTTACGAATCAATTCCTTACGTATCATCGTGACAGCAGAATCATGTCGCAAGCTCTCTTGTTGCAGGGCTGCGTTTTTCTGTTTGTAACAATATTCATCTTCAGCTACCTGCAACTGCGCCTTACTCTTCACTCCCATCTGAAATTCTTCGCGGTCGAGAGCGATGCTTTTTTTCAGGCGTTCCAATTCGTAGCTATTTGTCAGGGCTTGCTGTTTCAAGTTCAGACTTTTTTGTTCCATTTCAATCTCCTGCTCCTGATAGGTAATCATTTGCTTTTCCCATTCGTCACGCTGGTCTTCAATATTGCGGAGCAAATCGGGATTGGAAAGAATAAGAATGGTGTCTCCCTGCTGAAGCAAACTTCCCTCTTCACCGACAATCCTTTCCACGCTTCCAGTTTCACGAGTATTGATCTTGATGGTCAGTATAGGCTGAATGAGCCCTTCCACATCTACATATTCCATGAAATCAGACTCTTTCACTTCTGCAATCTGTATATTTTCGGCATCTATCCGTAGTTTTCTGGGACCTAAAGACAAAGTAATCACATAAATCAAAAAGGCGGCAAATAAAAGCCCTCCTATCAGATAGTATCTGTAACGAATGTACCACGGTTTCTTTTCTAATTTTATATCCATGAGATTATCTGGTGTTTTACAAGTTTCTATTAATTAGGGTTCCATCACTATTCTTTACTGACTTTTCGTTGTTCTCTATTCAATCAGAAGATGGTAGTCTTCTGTCAGTATCGTATTTCGCTCAAAATCATATAGTGTCATGCTACGGAGTGTATAATATAAACTCCAATAATTATATAAAGCCGAAATATAGTTACGGCGGGCACTATCTTTCTCTGAAATGGAAGCATTCAAGTCAAGAATGGTAGATTTACCTAATAGATAGAGTTTGCGGGCCACTTCACTTCTTCGTTGGGCTGTCTCATCCGTGCGGGCAGCGATCCGGACACGTTGCGTTTGCAGATTGAATTGTTTGACGAGTTTACGAACGTTCAGTTCAAAGTCCGTCCGGCTCTGTTCGACTTGTGTGTAAACCAGATCACGATTGGAACGGGCTACTCGCACCTGTCCTTTTCCACGTCCCCAGTCTAGGATAGGAAGAGAAATGCCGATACTTACGTATTGCTGGTCCAACAAATTTCGATAAGCGTCGGGCAGTTTGTCAGCAGTCTGCGTCAATCCGAAACGGAGATAGATATCTGCTTTCAGGCCGGCATTGGCGCGGGCTTTCGCCACAGCACTCTCACTTTCCAGTTTCCGCCTTTCCATCGTCTGTATATCCGGACTGTTTTCGTAAGCCAGTGCCAGTGCTTCATTCAGGTTCACACTGAAATCCGGAATTTGAGGACTGACAAGGACACGTAATTCCCGATCTTCGTGAATACCAAGATAGGAACGGAGTTCCTGCATACAATTATCCATTTCAATAAGGGCATTCATGCGGTTTGTCTCTTCCGTCAAACGGTTAAGTTCCAGTTGCAGCATTTCATTTTCTGTGATGGTACCTATGTTATAGCGGCCTTGCGCATAACGGTAAAGTGTATCGGCATTGGCGTAATTAAAGGAAGCAATATCGTAATCGCTCTGGGCGGTGGCCAAGGCAAAGAATTTATTAATCGCATTGGCTGATACGAGTTCAAGCGTCTCTACGTAGCTTTTCTTTGCCTCCTGATAGCGCACGGGCTCTATCCGTCTATCCCATTTCAAACTATTGTAGCCAAAAAGAGACTGGCGATAACCGATCATTATGGGGGAAGTCTGCCATGAGTATTTATGTTCGCTGAACAGATCCATGCGTTGAGCGGAGGTTTCGAGAAAGAAAGAGCCACCGGTCCAGGATAAGTTCTGTGAAAGATTCAGGGTTAAATCTGTATTCAATAGATTTTGTTCGACAAACTTTACCGAACCGTCTCCCATCGTTATCTTGTTAATGGCACGGTTCAGATTCGGATCGGATGTCAGGCTTAAAGACGGCAGATAATTGGCACGATAATATTTATAGTTCCAATACGCAGAACGGAAACTGTGGCGTGCCGTCTGTGCATCGGGAGATTCCATACGGGCAATCTCTATGACTTGCTTCAATGACAGCTCTGTGGTTTGATCTTGAGCAGTCAATAGTTCTGTCAACAATAGTCCGAGAGATATGAAGATTAATTTCAGATTCATTCGTTGGTTATATTTGTTATTTATCATTCAAAAGATGTGCCATTCAGATAAACAGTTATCATTCAATAATATAGTAATATTCCTTTCATTCATTCAGTGTGCATATACGCACAAAATTAGTGCGCAATCGCACACACAACACATGAGATTTATCCATATCTTTGCTCCCGGAGTTTAAATGGATAGAAGATATGGAAGAAGTCTACAAATTAGGAAAGATACTCATAGTAGATGATAACGAGGACGTGCTCTTTGCCCTCAACCTCCTACTGGAACCGTATACGGAGAAAATAAAGGTGGCTACTACCCCCGATCGGATCGAGCATTTCATGACCACCTTTCATCCCGATCTTATCTTATTGGACATGAATTTCAGCCGGGATGCCATCAGCGGACAAGAGGGATTTGAAAGTCTGAAGCAGATATTGCAGCTTGACCCACAAGCTATTGTTATTTTTATGACTGCCTATGCGGATACGGACAAGGCCGTCCGGGCCATCAAAGCCGGTGCTACCGATTTTATTCCCAAGCCTTGGGAAAAGGATAAATTGCTGGCTACGCTTACTTCGGGTATGCGACTGCGTCAGTCACAGCAGGAAGTCAACATGCTGAAAGAGCAAGTAGAAATTCTTAGCGGGCAAAATGCTTCGGAAAATGATATTATTGGAGAGTCACCGGCCATGCAGGAAGTGTTTGCCACGATAAATAAACTAAGTAATACGGATGCCAATATACTGATTCTCGGAGAAAACGGTACGGGAAAGGATGTGATTGCCCGACTATTATATCGTTGTTCTCCACGATACGGCAAACCTTTTGTCACGATTGACCTGGGAAGTATACCCGAACAATTGTTTGAGAGTGAACTGTTCGGTTTCGAAAAAGGCGCTTTCACCGATGCCAAGAAATCAAAAGCGGGACGAATGGAAGTGGCGACCAACGGGACTTTGTTTTTGGATGAAATTGGCAATCTTTCACTTCCTATGCAGTCTAAATTACTGACTGCTATCGAAAAAAGGCAAATCAGTCGTTTGGGAAGTACGCAAACCATTCCCATCGACGTCCGTTTAATATGTGCCACCAATGCTGATATCCGTCAGATGGTGGAAGACGGGAATTTCCGTCAGGACTTATTATATCGTATCAACACGATTGAAATACATATACCTCCACTCCGTGAACGCGGCAATGACATCATCCTGCTTGCCGAACACTTTCTGAACCATTATGCCCGCAAATATAAAAAAGAAATGCACGGACTGACACGGGAAGCCAAAAACAAACTGCTGAAATATGCATGGCCTGGAAATGTGAGAGAACTTCAACATACGATAGAACGTGCTGTAATCTTGGGAGACGGCTCCATGCTAAAACCTGAAAACTTCCTTTTTCATGCGACACCTAAACAGAAAAAGGACGAAGAAATGGTACTGAATCTCGAACAACTGGAACGGCAGGCCATTGAGAAAGCGCTCCGGATCAGCGACGGAAACATCTCCCGTGCTGCCGAATATTTAGGGATTACCCGTTTTGCATTGTATCGCAAACTTGAAAAATTAGGCTTATGAAACGATTTGAGTTCAAAGTAGCATTGCACATCTTAATTATTTTTCTGCTTTCTATCGGCAGTTGTCTGCTGTATCAAAGACAGTTATGGTTCAGCACTACCGTCTGTATTCTCTTTTTGATAGGTGCCGGTATGCATCTCTACCGAATACAGTTCAAGCAAATCACCTTGTTACGACGATTGACGGATGGACTTCGCTACAACGATATGACGCAGAATCTTCATCCGCCTTTCAAAAATAAGATGATGGATGAGTGGGCACAGGAGCTTTCTAATGCATTGAAGGACTTTCGGGGAAAGTTATTGGCAGAGGAAGTCAAGCATCAGTATTACGAGAGTTTATTAAATAAAGTAGATACTGTCGTACTCGTAACCGATGCTTCCGGGCACATTGAATGGATGAATCAGGCTGCAGTGGCCCATCTGGGGCAAATATCACAACTACCGGACGTACTTCAGGAGGCTTCTATCAGCAATGATATGTCCATGATCCGCATCGAGCAGAATGGTATCGTTCTGGAAATGGCTATTTCCTGCACCACATTTGCTACACAGGGGAAGAAACAGCGGTTAATCAGTCTGAAGAATATTCATTCTGTACTGGAACGTAATGAAATGGAGGCCTGGCAAAAGCTGATTCGTGTATTAACACACGAAATCATGAACTCCATCACTCCTATTATTTCTCTTTCGGAAACGTTAAGTGAAAGGGGAATCCCCGAATCACTCGGAGAAAAGGAGTATTCTGCTATGTTGCAAGCTATGCAGACTATTCACAGAAGAAGTAAGGGATTACTAGGATTTGTGGAGAATTACCGGCGACTGACACGAATTCCGATACCTGTCCGTACTAAAGTATCTGTTGCAGAATTGTTTATGGACTTAAAGAAATTATTCCCGGAAGAGTATATTCATTTCGAAATGCCTGCATCTGATTTATTTTTATATGTAGACCGGGCACAGATAGAGCAAGTGCTTATCAACTTGTTAAAAAACGCCCGCGAAACATGCGAGCGAAAAATAGATAAAGAGATACAGATAAAGTTTTTCTCTAAAGACAACCCGACATTAACAATATCTGATAATGGCGAGGGAATTCTAACAGATGTTTTGGACAAGATTTTCGTTCCTTTCTTCACCACCAAAACATCCGGTTCGGGCATCGGATTGAGCCTGTGCAAACAGATCATGACTTTGCATGACGGAAGTATTAACGTAAAATCAGAAATAGGGAAAGGAAGCTGTTTTATTCTTACTTTCCCTAAATGAGAACCACCGAAAGCCTCCCGAATCCTTTAATACGATGATTAGTCTGGGTAGTAGAGGAATTACTTATCCTCTACTACCCAGACTATTTGTATCGGGATTTAACTCCTTAACCGCCTCTTTGACCGCTTTATTAGTTGGCTTGCGATATGCTTCCGCTTGTTGAACGGGGACAATCTCATTCACCATTCTTTCATATCCTTTTTGCTCTAACAAGTGCACTTCTTTTTCACCTGTTTCTTTTTGTTTTCTTGTTTTCATAAGGCTTTTCATTTTAAAATTCTTATTTATAAAACAGCAAACATCGAAAGATAGTTCATACTCACAGATAATTTATGTACGGGGCAACCACCCCCAATATACCATTATGAGCTTGTTCACTCCGGTACAGTTATGAACAATTTAATATTCTTTCTCTATAATAGGCACAATTCTTCCATCCCCTTCACTCTTCCTCTGTATCACCGATTAACAGGGAGTTTGCAGGTGAAGAGCCGTTCTTTCACCTTCTTTTCATCGTGAACAAAATCAAATAGCCGCTTACCCTGATTACATCATTGAGCAAGATTAGTCAAGCTATTTCGTTATTAGTTTCAACCCCATTTGAAACTAAAAGTTTCACGCCTTGAAACAAAGTGTTTCTCCTAATGAAACAAAGTGTTTCACACCGAGAAACGAAGTGTTTCAAGGATTGAAACTATTTTTGAAACCTAATCGCTTACAGGTGAAGAGGTGGTGAAGTTGTTGCCCTTCACCCGCAAACTCCCTATTCATCGAAGAGACAGAGAAAAGGTGAAAGAGGAGATGAAAAGATGAATTACGATGTCCGATGATACTTCTAATCTCTGACAAGAAAAAAAAGTGCGGTCGCAAAGTGATGAGATTCAAGGTATTGAGAAATAATAGGTAAAAAACATTCGTTTAGCTATTGTTAATTAAAAAATACTCCCTATCTTTGCACCGCTTTTGAAAAGAACAACCCTTCAAAAAAGTAGCGGGGTGTAGCGCAGTCCGGTTAGCGCACCTGCTTTGGGAGCAGGGGGTCGTGGG
>OGGD01001590.1_pt1 | contig 10590 bp, 8 predicted proteins | sample 1571091 | NCBI WGS metagenome assembly OGGD01 (sample SAMEA2582073, study PRJEB24529) | metagenome | biome: Human gut stool | place: China | collected 2011
TAATCAGGCACATCAGGATCCCAACCTACCCGTAGAACTGGAAATCCGGCGTAATGTGGTAAAAAAAATTAAATATTTATTAGAAACGAAATTCCTGAAAGATGTAGAAATTACCTATCTTTGACCCCTCAAAATGACACACATCAAAGACTACACATTAACAGGAAAGAAATTTTAAATTTGAATCCTATGGACAAAATCAAACTGAGATTATGTGCAGGAACCATGTGTTATGTCATGGGCGGAGCCCAATTAATGGAAATAGAAGAATTGTTGTCTGAAGAAGAAAAACAAGGCATTGAAATCACCTTTTCTCCTTGTCTGCAACGGTGTAACGGCAAAGATACACCTCCTTTTGCAGAGCTGAACGGAGAAATCATAACCGGTGTCAGTAAAGAAACCCTATTACGAATTATAAAAGAAGAATTAAGACATGTTGTACGATAATTTTGCGATGCTCACCAAACGGGAGTTATTAATCCGGATTGTCAAGTTATTAAAAAAAGACGAACTGATCACAGGTCTGAAATATCTCCCTGTCGAAATGCGTCCACGCAACAAGCGACCGGTGAGGTGTTGCATCCACAAAGACCGTTACATCCTCAAACACAAGATTATCTCGATTCTGGGCTTTGAAATTACAGACGAAGAGATCGACCTGATTCATCTCTCCGATTTCGCCCGCATGGCGATGGCTAATAAAAATATGAAGGAAAATATTCTTTCTGTTGTCCACGAAGCTTGTAGTGCCTGTATCCAATCACAATATGCCGTCACAAACCTTTGCCGGGGATGTGAAGGCCGGCCTTGTGTGATGAACTGCCCCAAAGCTGCGATTTCGTTTATCGGCGGCAAAGCCAGTATCAGCAGTGAGGATTGTGTCAGCTGCGGATTATGCCAGAAAGTTTGCCCCTATCATGCTATTGTATACACGCCTGTTCCTTGCGAAGACGTTTGTCCCGTAAAAGCGATCAGTAAAGATGCCGAAGGCGTAGAACATATCGATAAAGAAAAGTGTATCTATTGCGGAAAATGTATGCAAGCCTGTCCCTATGGAGCTATCATGGAACGGTCGAAAATCATCGATATACACAAAAGTATTAGTAATCCGAAGAAAAAAATCGTAGCTATCCCTGCTCCTGCTATCTATGGACAGTTCAATGCCACTCCGGGACAGATTCTTTCCGACATCAAGGCCATCGGTTTTGACGACGTGGTAGAAGTAGCTTTGGGAGCAGAAGATACTTCCCGCAACGAGGCAGCCGAATTCTTGGAACGCATGGAAGAAGGGAAACCTTTCATGACTACTTCCTGCTGCCCTTCTTACATCGAACTGGTAGAAAAACATATTCCGGGGATGAAACCATACGTTTCCACCACCGGTTCGCCGATGTATTACACGGCACGGATCGCCAAGGAGAAGCACCCGGATGCAAAAATCGTATTCGTAGGTCCATGTGTAGCCAAACGTAAAGAGGTGCGCCGCGACGAGGCCGTAGATTATATCCTGACATTCGAAGAGGTGGGTTCCATTCTTGACGGGTTGGACATCCAACTGGAGCAGACACAGGCTTTCTCCATATTGCATACTTCCGTCCGCGAAGCACACGGTTTCGCACAAGCCGGCGGTGTAATGGGAGCTGTCAAAGCATACCTGAAAGAAGAAGCGGAAAAGATAAACGCGATCCAAGTGTCGGATATCAATAAGAAGAACATAGCCCTGCTGCGTGCCTGTGCCAAGACCGGAAAGGCAGCCGGACAATTTATTGAAGTCATGGCTTGCGAAGGTGGTTGTATCACCGGACCGAGCACGCACAATGACATTGTTTCGGGACGTCGCCAACTGGCACAAGAGCTGCTCAAACGAAAAGAGAGCTATGAAACAATGGATAGATAAACTACGGCAGGAAAGAACTCTTCGACCCGAAGAATTCCGACAACTGTTGACCGGATGTGACGCGGACTCCCTGCGAATCATTAACGAACAGGCACGGGAGGTCAGCCTCCGGCATTTCGGAAACCGGATTTATATCCGTGGACTAATTGAAATAAGTAATTGCTGCCGGAACAACTGCTATTACTGCGGCATCCGGAAAGGTAATCCGCACGTAGCACGTTACCGGCTGAGTCCGGAAAGTATTCTGAATTGCTGCAAACAAGGATACGCACTGGGATTCCGGACTTTTGTCCTGCAAGGGGGAGAAGATCCTGCACTGACGGACGACCGCATAGAGACAATCGTTGCCGCCATACGGCGGCATTATCCGGACTGTGCCATTACGCTATCACTCGGCGAAAAGTCACGCGAAGCGTATGAACGTTTCTTTCACGCCGGAGCCAATCGCTACCTGTTACGGCACGAAACTTACGACGCGACGCATTACAGCCAACTGCACCCTGCCGGAATGTCCGGCAAGCAACGCCTGCAATGCCTGCAAAACTTAAAAGAAACAGGGTATCAAACCGGAACGGGAATTATGGTCGGTAGTCCGGGACAGACTGTAGAACATCTGATTCAAGACATTCTGTTTATCGAAAAACTCCGTCCTGAAATGATCGGCATCGGTCCTTTTCTGCCTCATCAGAATACGCCTTTTGCCCGATATTCCAGCGGAACGCTCGAACAGACACTGCTCTTATTGTCTATCTTCCGCCTGATGCACCCATCGGCACTGATTCCATCGACAACAGCTCTGGCTACACTGACTCCCGACGGACGGGAACGGGGGATATTGGCAGGAGCAAATGTAGTCATGCCCAATCTGTCGCCACAGGAGGAACGGAAAAAGTATACCTTATATAATAACAAAGCCTCCCTCGGAGCTGAATCGGCAGAAGGAATCAGGATATTGCAACAACAATTACATAACATCGGCTACGAGATTTCTTTCTCCAGAGGAGATTTTAAAACGGTTGACAGTTAGAAGTCAGTTAGTTGGAACTTAGAAGTTTAGAATAGATTATGACATACAAAGTAGATTCACCTGAAGCAGAAGAATTCATCCACCATGAAGAAATTCTGGAAACACTGGAATATGCACGGACCAACAAAGACAATCGTGCACTGATTGAACAACTGATTGAAAAAGCTGCTCTATGTAAAGGACTGACACATCGGGAAGCAGCCGTCCTATTGGAATGTGACCAGCCCGATCTGATAGAACACATCTTTCATCTCGCCAAAGAAATCAAACAAAAGTTTTACGGCAACCGTATCGTAATGTTTGCACCGCTGTACCTCTCGAACTATTGCGTCAACGGCTGTACCTACTGCCCGTATCATGCCAAGAACAAAACGATTGCCCGCAAGAAACTGACACAAGAAGAGATCCGTCAGGAAGTGATTGCCTTACAGGATATGGGGCACAAGCGCCTGGCACTCGAAGCAGGAGAACATCCCACCCTGAATCCGATAGAATATATTCTGGAATCTATCCGGACGATTTACGGTATCAAACATAAAAACGGGGCTATCCGCCGGGTGAACGTAAATATTGCAGCCACTACGGTAGAAAACTACCGCCGGTTGAAAGAGGCAGGTATCGGCACTTATATCTTGTTTCAGGAGACTTATCATAAAGAAAACTACGAAGCCCTCCACCCCACCGGACCGAAAAGCAACTATGCCTCCCACACGGAAGCCATGGACCGTGCTATGGAAGGGGGTATTGACGATGTAGGGGTAGGCGTTCTCTTCGGACTGAATACATACCGTTATGACTTTACCGGACTGCTGATGCACGCCGAACATCTGGAAGCCAGATTCGGCGTAGGTCCGCATACGATCAGCGTTCCGCGCATCTGCTCGGCAGATGATATTGATGCAGGGGATTTCCCCAATGCTATCTCGGACGAGATATTCAGCAAGATTGTAGCCGTTATCCGGATAGCCGTTCCATATACCGGAATGATTATTTCGACCCGCGAATCACAGGAGTCACGCAAGAAGGTCCTCGAACTGGGCATTTCACAAATCAGCGGCGGTTCGCGTACCAGTGTCGGAGGGTATGCGGAAAGAGAACTGCCGGAGAACAATTCCGCACAGTTCGATGTCAGTGACACACGGACACTGGACGAGGTTGTCAACTGGCTGCTCGATCTCGGGCATATCCCCAGCTTCTGTACTGCCTGTTACCGCGAAGGAAGAACGGGCGACCGTTTCATGTCGCTCGTCAAATCCGGACAGATAGCAAACTGCTGTGCCCCGAATGCCTTAATGACACTGAAAGAGTATCTGGAAGATTATGCCTCCGAAGACACCCGGAAAAAAGGGCTGAAACTGATTGAAAAGGAAACGGAACATATTCCGAATCCCAAAATCAGAGAAATCGCCATACGTAACTTAAAAGCAATCGCCGAAGGCAAAAGAGATTTTCGATTATGAGTTTAACAGATACCCCTAACGCCAACAGGCTTCACATAGCTCTTTTCGGCAGACGAAACAGTGGCAAGTCTTCTCTTATCAACGCTTTGACAGGACAGGACACTGCGCTCGTCTCGGATACTCCAGGAACAACCACCGACCCGGTAGCGAAAGCCATGGAAATTCATGGGATCGGACCGTGCTTGTTTATCGATACACCGGGATTCGACGATGAAGGCGAACTTGGGCGAATGCGTATTGAACGCACATGGAAAGCGGTAGAGAAAACAGATATGGCTATCTTATTTTGTGGAGGCGATACGTCTGCCGAGCTTTCAAAGGAGACAAAGGAGCCCGATTTTACAGAAGAACTTTACTGGCTGGAACAGTTAAAGGCTAAAGGGATTCCGACGATTCTGCTGATAAACAAAACAGATATACGGAAAGATTCACAGGCGTTGGCTATCAAAGTCAGAGAAAGTTTCGGAGATACTCCTGTCCTAATCAGTGCAAAAGAGAAAACAGGGATCGAACAGATCCGCCGGACTATACTGGAAAAACTCCCTCCGAATTTCGGCCAGCAAAGTATCACCGGAACGTTAGTCGCAGAGAATGACCTCGTACTTCTCGTAATGCCACAGGACATACAGGCTCCCAAAGGCCGGCTCATCCTGCCGCAAGTACAGACGATTCGTGAATTGCTGGACAAGAAATGTCTGATTGTCACCTGTACCACCGACAAGTTGCCGGAAACATTACACGCCCTTGCTCATCCTCCCAAATTGATTATTACGGATTCGCAGGTTTTCAAAACAGTCTACGAGCAAAAACCGGAAGAGAGCAAACTTACGTCCTTTTCTGTGCTTTTCGCCGGATATAAGGGAGATATTCATTATTATGTGAAAAGTGCGGCCGCTATTGAGATGCTGACCGAATCATCACGTGTGCTAATAGCCGAAGCCTGTACCCATGCCCCTCTTTCCGAGGATATCGGGCGGGTGAAACTTCCCCGCTTACTGAGAAAACGTATCGGTGAGAAACTGCAAATAGACATCGTGGGCGGAACAGACTTTCCACAAGACCTGACACCTTATTCTTTAGTGATTCACTGTGGGGCATGTATGTTCAACCGTAAATATGTACTCAGCCGTATCGAGTTAGCCCGAAAGCAAAATATTCCCATGACAAACTATGGAGTAGCCATTGCTTTCCTCAATGGGATATTAGATCGGATTGAATACTAAAAAAAGAGCTGTTTTGGTTGTATACTAAGAACATTAAGTTTACATTTGCTACCTAATTAATCATATTATTTAATTTAATACACAACACATGAAAAAGAAAGAAGTGGCTTTAGCCATTTTTCTGTTGACCGGACTCACTCTCCAGGCGCAGGAAAGAGTGACACAATACAAAGTCCGCGACGCTATTGAGGTTCGTACACCTATCATGAACGACAGTATCAACCCGAAAGGAGAAAAGCATTCAACCAAGATGTTGCTTAAAACTCCGGTAGTACTCGACCTCCCTGATGCGCCCCTGCAATCACTGACCGTTGACACGGCAGGGTATCTAACATTGGATAAGGCTGACAAAAACAGCAAGATTTATGTACTTAAAACACAGATCAGGGCGGAACGTTTCCTGAAAGGAAAATTGAAAGTTACTTCTCCCGTCCGCTGGGAAGTCTTTATCGACGAAGTTTCCAAGCAGACAAAGGACGCCGCCGAAGATAGTATCAGTTCTGCCTCCTCTCGGGATATAGCTCTTACTCTGGAACCGGAAAGAGATTATGAAATCACAATCAAATTGCTTTCCACCGCAGAAGACAAAGCTGCTCCTACCCTGAAATGCGAGTTTATCAAGGACAATAAATTCAAGGATATCGCCTGCACACTAGATCCGAATGCAAAGAAGCGTTTTTCACTGGATAATACAGTGTACGGCAACCGTGTTATCTCCGTTGCGATCTCTCCGAGTGGAAAATACCTGCTGACCCGTTATTGGAACAACCATGCTGCCAAACGCTCGCGTACATACTGTCAGCTCACGGAACTGAAAACCGGAAAGGTTCTTTTGGATAATGCAAGAGACGGTATGCGTTGGATGCCCAAAAGCGACAAACTCTATTATACCGTAACAGCGCTTAGCGGAAATGACGTTATCACGCTCGACCCTGCTACACTGAACGAAGAAACTCTCTTGAAAGGGATTCCCGAACAGAGCTTTACATGGTCGCCCAACGAAGACTTCCTGATCTATTACCCCAGAGAAGAAGGAGAAAAAGAACAAGGTGCTCTCCGCCGTATCGTCAGCCCGGCAGACCGTATTCCCAACACTCGCGGACGAAGCTTCCTGGCTAAATATAACATAGCCAACGGTGTTTCCGAACGGTTGACTTATGGTAACCATAGCACTTACTTACAGGATATTTCTCCCGATGGGAAATTTATGATATATAGTACATCGAAAGAAAACATCACTCAACGTCCGTTCTCTCTGTCTTCTCTCTACCTGGTAGATCTGGAAACGTTGAAGGTTGACACTCTTTTCCACGACGAACGCTTCCTGGGAGGTGCCAGCTATTCACCGGACGGCAAGCAGTTATTGCTTACAGCAAGTCCCGAGGCCTTCGGCGGAATCGGAAAGAATTGCGGTAATCATCCTATTGCCAATGATTTCGACACACAGGCATTTATCATGGACCTGGCTACCCGCAAGATACAGCCGATTACTAAAGACTTCAACCCGACTGTCAGCCCTCTGCAATGGAATCGCGGGGACGGATGTATTTATTTCAATACGGACGATGGCGACTGCAAGAACATCTATCGCTACTCGCCCAAAAACAACAGTTTTGAGAAGTTGAACCTGGAAACGGATGTTACCAGTGCTTTCACCTTATCGGAATATAATCCGGGAATCGCTGCTTATATCGGTCAATCCGACCATAATGCCGGAGTTGCCTATCTGTATGACATGAAGAAAAAAACTTCCCGGTTACTGGCCGACCCATTGAAGCCAATTCTCGACCAGATAGAATTAGGTAAAACCGAACCGTGGAACTTTACGGCCTCGGACGGAACGATAATCACCGGAAAGATGTGTCTGCCGCCCAACTTCGACCCGAATAAGAAGTATCCGATGCTTGTTTATTACTATGGCGGAACCACTCCTACGACACGTGGCATCAGTAATCCGTATTGTGCCCAACTGTTCGCTTCACGCGACTATGTAGTGTATGTGATTCAGCCTAGCGGTACTATCGGTTTCGGACAGGAATTTTCTGCACGCCACGTCAACGCGTGGGGAAAACGTACTGCTGACGATATTATTGAAGGAACAAAACAGTTCTGCAAGGAACACCCGTTTGTAGACGAAAAACGAATCGGATGTCTCGGTGCTTCCTACGGAGGATTCATGACGCAGTATCTGCAAACTCAAACTGACATCTTTGCCGCTGCCGTGTCTCATGCAGGTATCAGCGATGTGACCAGCTATTGGGGAGAAGGTTACTGGGGCTATTCATACAATGCGATTGCCGCTGCCGACAGCTACCCCTGGAAAAACCCGGATCTGTTTACCAAACAAGGCTCTTTATTCAATGCTGACAAGATCAACACTCCATTGCTATTGTTGCACGGAACCGTAGATACCAATGTACCCATAGGTGAAAGTATACAGCTTTTCAATGCCTTGAAGATATTAGGAAAGACTGTTGAATTCATCACAGTAGACGGTGAGAATCATTTTATTTCAGATTACGACAAGCGTATCAAATGGCACAATTCTATTATGGCATGGTTTGCACGCTGGTTGCAGGATCGCCCGGAATGGTGGAATGAGATGTATCCCGAACGTCATTTGTAACTCCCGGTAAACAGGAGTACTATTCCCAAATAATAAGGTGCCGCTGATCGAATGTCAACGGCACCTTATCTTTTTATAATCAATGTTCTTTTATCTCTTTACAGCAGCAATCAATTCTTCTGCCGAAAGAAGATTCTGTTCTCCTGTCTCCATATTCTTCAGCATAACTTTGCCCTCATTCATCTCGTTTTCACCTACGATAGCGACAAACGGAATATTCTTCGCATTGGCATAGCTCATTTGTTTTTTCATCTTGGAGGCATCCGGGAAGATTTCGGCACGGATACCTGCTGCACGCACTTTTGCCAAAACACCCATAGAGAAAGCCGCTTCCTTTTCACCGAAATTGATGAATAACACTTCTGTTCCGTTCACAGCTTCTTTCGGATAAAGTTCGAGCTGGTTCAACACATCGAAGATACGGTCTGCACCGAAAGAGATACCGACACCGGATACCCCCGACATACCGAATACTCCGGTCAGATTGTCATAGCGTCCACCGCCTGTGATACTGCCGATTTGTACGTCCAACGCCTTCACTTCAAAAATAGCCCCTGTATAGTAGTTCAATCCGCGGGCCAATGTCAGGTCAAGTTCAATTTCATTCTTCAGCCCCATTGTTTCCAATGTATTCAGAATAAACTCACTTTCCTCCACTCCCTTCAATCCTACTTCACTGGCTGACAACACTTCTTTCAATGTACCCAGTTTCTCCGCATTCGTGCCGTTAAGAAGAATAATAGGCTGCAATTTGGCAATAGCCTCATCACTGATCCCTTTCTCTTTCAGTTCGGCATTCACGTTGTCCAGACCGATCTTATCCAGCTTATCTATGGCTACGGTTATATCGACAATCTTATCAGCTTCACCGATAATCTCGGCAATACCGGAAAGAATCTTACGATTATTAATCTTGATGCATACACAAATACCGAAACGGCTGAATACAGTATCAACAATCTGCATCAGTTCTACCTCGTTCAGCAACGAATCACTACCTACCACATCCGCATCACATTGATAAAACTCACGATAACGCCCTTTCTGCGGGCGGTCGGCACGCCATACCGGCTGAATCTGATAGCGTTTGAAAGGGAACGTGATTTCGTCACGGTGCATCACTACATAACGGGCAAAAGGTACAGTCAAGTCATAACGCAATCCTTTCTCACAGAATTTGCTTGCCAACTTTGCTGCATTACGGCTCAACAATTCCTCGTCAGTGATACCGGAAAAATAATCTCCCGAGTTCTGAATCTTAAAAAGAAGTTTGTCGCCTTCATCTCCATACTTTCCCATGAGTGTAGAAAGCATTTCCATAGATGGAGTTTCTATCTGCTGGAAACCATAAAGATGATATACGTCACGAATCGTATTAAATATATAATTACGCTTCGCCATTTCTACCGGCGAGAAGTCACGAGTTCCTTTAGGAATACTTGGTTTTGCTGCCATGATATTGCTGTTTATAATTTTAATTGCGCAAATTTACTGCAAATTTCCGAGCAATGCTTACATATATACGAAAAAATCCTCCATAGTCTTCGGAAAGACTTAGTCTCTTCTACCCATGAAAATCATGATATAGTAAACCAACGTAGCCAATGAACTCAATGCAGCAACTACATAGGTATAAGCAGCAGAACGAAGAGCATCTTCAGCTTGTGCATGATTGTACGAGTTAGTAATGCCGGATGAACTCAACCATACCAATGCACGTTTACTTGCATTGATTTCCACCGGCAACGTGATAAAACTGAACAATGTAGTCATGGCAAACAAAATAATACCTGCCAGCAATAACTGCGGAAACGTGTTCACCAACAAGATACCAACCAGCAATATCCATGTCATAATGGAAGAGGCAAAGTTAACTACCGGAACCAACGCGCTACGCATCTTCAAAGGAGCATACATACGCGCATGCTGCACGGCATGACCACATTCATGAGCCGCTACGGCAGCCGCCATTATACTATCATTTCCATACACATCTTCACTCAGATTCACCGTTTTGTTAGTCGGATTATAGTGATCGGTCAACTGACCCGGCGTATGCGTCACCTGTACATCATAAATTCCATTGTCATGCAACATCTTGATAGCTACATCGCGTCCTGTCATTCCATTTCCTGTAGGAATCTTAGAATACTTTTTGAATTTGCTCTGCAAATTCATTTGTACCAGCCAACTTACTACGGCTATTCCTATAAATAATACCCAATAAGACATATTCATTTCATTTTAATTATTACTCTATATCTCTATAAACAAATTGTTTGCCAAAAATAAGGGGAAACTATCAATGTCAGAATAGTTTCCCCTTGCTTTTATGAAGAATTAGCTAAAAATTAGTC
>OGGD01001598.1_pt1 | contig 10522 bp, 7 predicted proteins | sample 1571091 | NCBI WGS metagenome assembly OGGD01 (sample SAMEA2582073, study PRJEB24529) | metagenome | biome: Human gut stool | place: China | collected 2011
ACCCCGAGCTGCGCGAGCATGACGCCTATATCAAGAAGGTCATCGGCACCGAGGAGGCAAACTTTGCCCGCACCATCGACGCCGGCATGAACATCCTGAACAACATGATCGACGGTCTGGAAAAGGCTCACGAGCACCTGCTGAAGGGTCTGGACGTCTTCAAGCTGAACGATACCTTCGGCTTCCCCCTCGACCTGACCAAGGAGATCGCTGCGGAGCAGGGCATCGAGATCGACGAGGAAGGCTTCCACGCCGAGATGACCAAGCAGAAGGAGCGCGCCCGTGCAGAGCGCCTCAAGAAGAACATCTCCGGCTGGAGCGAAGACCTGTTCGGCACTCTGACCGCTGAGCCCACCGAGTTCGTGGGCTACGACACCCTCAAGAGCGACAGCGTCGTTGTGGCGTTGAGCGACGAGGAGACTCTGACCGACGCCATCGCCACCGACGAGCAGGCCAAGGAAGGCGTGCTGGTCGTTCTCGATAAGACCCCGTTCTACGCTGAGATGGGCGGTCAGGTGGCGGACAACGGCCTGCTGACCGGTCCCGAGTGCAGCCTGCGTGTGCTGGACGTGAAAAAGACCCCCAAGGGCTACTACGTCCACACCTGCGTGCTGGAGAGCGGCATCGTCAAGGTGGGTGACCACCTGAACGCTCAGGTGGACAAGGAATACCGGATGTCCGTCTGCCGCAACCACACCGCGACCCATCTGCTGCAGGCTGCCCTGCGTGAGGTGCTGGGTGACCATGTCCATCAGGCAGGCTCCTATCAGGATGCGGAGATCACCCACTTCGACTTCACCCACTTCAGCGCCGTCACGCCTGAGGAGCTGGCCCGTGTGGAGAAGATCGTCAATGACCGCATCTTCGACGCAATGAACGTTGAAGTCAAGGAGATGCCCATTGAGGAGGCCAAGAAGCTGGGCGCAATGGCCCTGTTCGGCGAGAAGTACGGCAAGGTCGTCCGCGTTGTGAACATCGAGGGCTGGTCCACCGAGTTCTGCGGCGGCACCCACGTGAAGAACACCGCCCAGATCGGCTGCTTCAAGATCGTGAGCGAATCCTCTGTTGCCGCCGGTATCCGCCGCATCGAGGCTGTCACCGGCAAGAACCTGCTCAAGCGTGCCAACGATCAGGAAAAGCTGCTGCACACCGTGGCAGGCAGCCTGAAGGCCAACAATGTTGCAACCCTGGCTACCCGTGCCGAGGCTGTGATGGCTGAGAACAAGGCCATGAGCAAGGAGCTGGAAGAGGTCAAGGCAAAGATCGCCGCTTCCAAGGTCAACAGCCTGTTCGACAATGCCGAGGAAGTGAGCGGCGTGAAGATCGCTTCTGCCTACTTCACCGGCACCACCGGCGACACCCTGCGCGGTATGTGCGACTCCATCCGCGATAAGGCGGTGAACCCCTGCGTGGCGGTTCTGGTCGGCAAGACAGACGATAAGATCACCATGGCTGTCACCGTGAACAAGCTGGCACAGGAAAAGGGCCTCAAGGCTGGCGTTCTGGTCAAGGAGATCAGCGCTATCGCAGGCGGCAAGGGCGGCGGCAAGCCCGACTTTGCAATGGCCGGCCTGAAGGACGAGACCAAGATCGACGAGGCTCTGGCCGCTGTCAAGAGCATCGTGGAGAAGCAGCTGGGCTGATGTTTGGACAAAGGAACTGCGCGTGAAGGGCTCTCCCTCTGGGAGAGCTGTCACCGCAGGTGACTGAGAGGGCAAGCCTGTGGCCCCAGAGCTGCGGCGGCGTGATAGGCAAGAGTTTTGTCAGAGCGATAGTGTCGCTGTGCTTTTAATTTCTTGTCAGCGTCCTTGCCCTCTCCGTCTGCTTCGCAGACACCTCTCCCAAAGGGAGAGGCTTGACATCATGCAGCAGCATCCTGATAATAGATAGTAGGAAGGAGCGATTCCCATGGAAGATTGTCTGTTTTGCAAAATTGCAGCGGGGGACATCCCCTCGAAGAAGCTCTATGAGGACGAGCAGGTGGTGGCATTCTATGACATCGCCCCGCAGGCCAAGGTGCATTTCCTGGTCATCCCCAAAAAGCACATCCCCTCGGCCGCTGCGCTGACCGAGGAAGACGGCGCTCTGCTGGGCCATGTCTTTGCGGTCATCGCAAAGCTCGCCAGGGAGCAAGGCCTCGACAACGGCTACCGCGTCATCTCCAATGTGGGCGAGGACGCCGGCCAGACCGTCAAGCATCTGCACTTCCATGTTCTGGGCGGCGAGAAGCTGCCTGTCTGATTCCGAAAAAGTAAGGGAGATCGTTGAATATGGCTAAGACTTATACGCTGAATGTCGCGGGCCTGACCCGTGAGCTGACCATCTGCAAGGTGAACGACCACATGGACATTGCGGCCTTCATCATGCTGGGCGATGCCGAGCTGACGGTGGCTGCTGCCGCTGAGCTGCTCAAGAAATGCCCGGATTTTGACATCCTGCTGACCGCTGAGGCCAAGGGCATCCCGCTGGCTCACGAGATGAGCCGCCAGAGCGGCAAGCCCTACGTCTGCGCACGCAAGGGAGTCAAGCTGTATATGCCCGACCCTGTTGTTGTCGAAGACCAGTCCATCACTACTGCTGGCAAGCAGAAGCTGGTCATCGACCGCAAGGAGCTGGACAAGATGAGCGGCAAGCGGGTGCTGGTCGTGGATGATGTCATCTCCACCGGCGGTTCTCTCAAGGCTCTGGACGAGCTGGCCGAGCAGACCCAGTGTACCATCGTGGGTCAGGCTGCCGTTCTGGCCGAGGGTGATGCTGCCCAGCGCAAGGACATCATCTTCCTCGAGCCGCTGCCTCTGTTCCTCCACTAAACCGATATGCGACGCCCGCTCTGCGCGTTCTGCCTGAGTGCGCTGGGTGTGTTAGTGTTGTGCTCATTTTTGCCGCAGATGGGGCTTTTGCTGCCGTCTGCGGCAATTTTTGTTGTCTTCTGCCTGCTGGTCTGGTGGAGAGGCGGGGACGCGAGAGGGTATGCGGTCTGCCTGCTTCTGGGCGCAGTGCTGGGCGTCGGTATCATGAAAACGACCGGAGCGCGGCTTGCAAAGATACAGGACGCCTACGCCGGAAAAGAAGTGACCCTCACCGCCGAAGTGGAGAGCACAGGCCGCGCTTACACGGCGGGCCGGGTGAGCGCCGTGCTGATGGTGGAAAAAGTGGACGGGGAAACTGTCCGCTTCCGGGTGGAGTGCGCCAGTCTGCCCAAATGTGAGGCCGGAGGCCGCATCCGGGGCCGCTTTTCGCTGGATGTGCCGGACGCTACCCAGCGTCTGGACGACTACGCCGACGGCATTGTCCTCAGCGCGGAATATCTGTCCGGGATGCTTCGTCTTGGGCAGAGCGAGAGCTTCCGCGCCCGGACGGCTCGGCTTCAGGCGGCGCTGAGCCGCGCCCTGCGAAAAAGCATGGCCGAAAACACCGGCGGCGTTCTGGCCGCGATGGTGGTGGGCGACCGGAGCCATCTGACTTCGACTCTCCGCAGTGCCTACCGGGGCGCGGGGCTTTCCCATGTGCTGGTGGTGAGCGGCCTCCACGTCACCATCTTCTGCGGCCTGCTGGATGCTCTGCCCCACCGGGAGCGGGAGCGGAGCCGGGCTTACCGGCGGGCGAGGTCGCTGCTCCGGGCCGGGACGGCTCTTCTGCTGGTGGGCATCACCGGCGCGACGCCCTCTGTCCTCCGGGCGGCGGTGGCGGTCTGGGTCAGCTCCCTCGGCGTCTGGGTGGGAGGCCCGGCGGATACGCTCACCTCGCTGGGCGCGGCAGGCGTCCTCATGTGTCTGGGCAACGGGTACGCGGTCTATGACGTGGGCTTCGAGCTGTCGTTTGCGGCAGTGATGGGAACACTGGCCGGTGCAGAGTGCGCAGGGCGTGGGAGGGAACGCTATTACGACAGAAAGAAGAAACGGAAAAGCCGCCGGGAGAAACCATCCTGGGCGGTGCTCCTCTTCCGGCGCTTTGCGGGCGGCGTGTGGGACTCGCTCTGCGTCTCCCTCTGTGCCTCGGCGGCGACCTTCCCGGTGCTGGTGCTGCGGGGGATGAGCACGACGGTCTGGGCTGTGGCGTCGGGCGTGGCCGTCCTCTGGCTGGTGGGGCCGATGCTGAGCTTCGGCCTCGGTGCAGCTCTGCTGGGTCTGGCGGCAGAAGGCTTGCCTTTGTTTGAGATCATCCGCCGCCCGGTAGCCTTCCTTGCCGAAGGGCTGGCATGGCTGATGAACGAGTGGGCTTTCCGGGTGTCCGTTCTGCCGGGAGCGTCCCTCTGGTTTGATGGGACCTATGCCGCACTGGTGTGTCTTGCGCTGATCCTGCTCTGCGCAATGGCAATGCGGCGGCACATCCGCCTTCGGATAGCTCTGCCGACGGTCATTCTGCTGGCGGCGCTGGCTATCGGACTGGAAACGGCTCTGAGCTGGAATGTGGTGAACATCGAGCTGGTGGGGACCCGGGCTTCACCTGCTGTCATTATTACCCAGAGAGAAAAGGCCGTCGTCCTCTTCCGGGGCGGCAGCACCACCCGGCGGGCGGTGGAAAGCCAACTGGAAAAGCGGGGCGTAAAGACGGTGGAACTTCTGGTTGACCTGCGGATGCAGCCGGAAGAACCCTGCCGTATCGAGGCCCAAAAGCGCATCAATGCCGCTGCTCTGGCCGAGAATACCACCCGCCGTGCTTCCTGCGGCGGGGTGGACTTGGAACTTTTCCGCACCCGGCAGGGCTGCATTCTGCGGATGCGTGTCGGCGGGCAGAGGTTCATCACCCTCAGCGGAACCGTCCGGCCTGCGAAGCCCATCCGGGCCGAGTGGCTGCTGGCCTCGTCGGCAAGGCCGGAGAATATCCGGTACACCGACTGCCTGACCCTGAGCAGCAAATACCGCTGGATGGAGGAAGACGCAGAGCCTGTCTCACGTCTGCGCCTCCGTCTCAAGGAGTGAGCGCTTTTCAAAGCGGGCAGAGTATGATAAAATAAAATAATCCTAATATAAAGGAGCCGATCATTTGGCAACGGAAACGAAACTCCGGCAGCTGGCCCAGGGAGGCTGTCCGGTCTACTATTTTTATTCCAGCGAGCGCTATCTTGTCCGGCAGGCCGTGGCCCGGGCGGCAAAGCTCCTGGCCGAGGGTGAGGACGAAGAAACGACCGTTCTGGACGGTGCAGCGCCCGAAATCGAGCAGCTCATCATGGCGGCAGGCACCATCTCCTTCTTCGGGACGCGGCGCGTGGTGCTTCTGCCCGAGGTGGACCCCGCCGCCTACAGCGACAAAGACCTCGACGAGCTGTGCGCCACGCTGGCCAGCCTCGAGAATGCCGTGGTGGTGCTGGGCAGCGTGTTCGAGATGGAGCGCAATAAGCTCAAGCTGGGCAAGCGGGCGCAGAAGCTCATCGCCCAGTGTACGAAGGTCGGCTTTGCCGAAGAGCTGGCCAAGCCCAAGCCCTACGAGCTGAAGGTCATGATGATGGACCGCGCCAAGGCGCAGGAGACCACCCTCTCCGAGGGTACAGCGGCGGCCCTGCTGGAACGCTGCGGCGAAGACCCGTTCCTTCTCGAGAACGAGGTGGACAAGCTCTGTGCTCTCTCCGGCTACCAGACCGTGACCACGGCCATGGTGGCCGAGATGGGGACTGTGAGCCTCGAGGCCGACGTCTTCGAGATGATACGGATGATCACGGCGAAAAACGCCACCGGCGCCTGCAAAAAGCTGCAAACGCTTCTCCGCCTGCAGCAGGAGCCCATCCCCATCACGGCGGCCATGATCGGCAGCTATGTGGACCTCTATCGGGTCAAACTGGGCGCAGCCAAGCGGAAGAGCTACAGCACCGTGTTCAAGGATTTCGGCTACAAGGGCAGCGACTACCGGCTCAAGCGCTCTGCCGAGACAGCCAGCCACTACACGCTGCCCCAGCTGGAAGCCTGTATGCAGATCTTGCTTGAGCTGGACAAGAGCCTGAAAAGCCAGCCCGTGAGCGCGCAGACTCTGCTGGAAACGGCGCTCTGCCGTCTGGCGATGGCGGGAGGAAGAAGATGAGTGAGAAACTGGAACTGCTGCACACCGACCGTGTGCTCATCGTGGAGGGCAAATACGATGCGGCCCGTCTCTCCCATCTGACCGACGCCATGATCCTGCTGACGGACGGCTTCGGCATTTATAAGGATAAGAAGCGTCAGCAGCTCTTCAAACAGCTGGCCCACAAAAATGGCCTTATCCTCCTGACGGACTCCGACGCGGCGGGCTTCCGCATCCGCACCTACATCACAAATCTGGTGGGGGAGAAGAACGTGGTGCAAGCCTACGTTCCGGCCATCCACGGCAAGGAAAAGCGGAAGGCTCAGCCCGGCAAAGAGGGGCTTCTGGGGGTCGAGGGCGTGGACGATGCCCTCGTTTTGCAGGCGCTCCGGGACGCTCTGGGCGAAGAAGCTGGCATTGCCCCTGCAAAGCCGGAGGGGCGGCAAATTACTTATACCGACCTCTATGAGTGGGGGCTTTCGGGTACGGCGGGCTCGGCTGAGCGGAAAACAAAGCTGCTCTGCGCTCTCGGCCTGCCGCCCCGGCTCTCGAAAAAAGAGCTGGTGGAAGCCCTCAACCGCCTTTACAGCTACGAGCAGCTGGACGAAATGCAGTCGGAACTGCTCAAAACATGAAAATACAGCAAACTCTCCCAAGAAAAACGTGAAAAAGATTCAAGCGATACTTCTGGGAAATCTGCCGTAAGCTGTGATATAATCAATATACTGTGCGCCCGTCGTGGACGAAACGACGGGCGCAGATTTTTGCAAGGTGCAATAAAGGAGACAATCAATGGAACGCGAAAAACTCAAATCGAGACTCGGGTTCATCCTCCTTTCCGCTGGCTGCGCGATCGGCATCGGAAATGTGTGGAAGTTCCCTTACATGGCAGGTCAGGGCGGCGGCGGCGCGTTTGTGCTGTTCTACCTGCTGTTCCTCGTCATTCTGGGTCTGCCCATCATGACCATGGAGTTCGCCGTGGGCCGTGCCAGCCACAAGAGCCCGGTGCGCGCCTATCAGGCCCTCGAAAAGCCCGGTCAGAAGTGGCACATCCACGGCTACTTCACTCTCATCGGCTGCTACCTGCTGATGATGTTCTACACCACGGTGGCCGGCTGGATGCTCCACTACTTCTACATGACCGCTGCCGGCAAGCTGGTGGGCCTTGACGCCGACCAGGTGGCCGGTAAGTTCACCGAGATGCTGGCAAGCCCGCTGACCATGGGCTTCTGGATGGTGGTCGTTGTGGCCATCGGCATCTTCGTCTGCGCCCGCGGTTTGCAGAACGGCCTCGAGAAAGTCACGAAAGTCATGATGATCGCCCTGCTGGTCATCATGGTGGTGCTGGCAGTCAACAGCATGTTCATGCCCGGCGCAAAGGAGGGCCTGACCTTCTTCCTTGTACCCGACTTTGAGCGGATGAAGGAAGTGGGCATCGTCAACACCCTGGTGGGGGCCATGAATCAGGCGTTCTTCACCCTGAGCCTCGGCATCGGTGCAATGGCCATCTTCGGCAGCTACATCGGCAAAGAGCACGCCCTGCTGGGCGAGAGCGTCCGCGTCGTGGTGCTGGATACCTTCGTCGCCATCACCGCCGGCCTCATCATCTTCCCGGCCTGCTTCACTTACGGTGTGGACCAGACCAGCGGCCCCAGCCTCATCTTCATCACCCTGCCCAACATCTTCGCCAATATGGCGATGGGCCGTCTGTGGGGCAGCCTGTTCTTCCTGTTCATGGCCTTTGCGGCGCTTTCCACCGTGCTGGCCGTCTTCGAGAACATCATCTGCTGCGGCATGGAGCTGACCGGCTGGAACCGTCAGAAGTCCAGCCTCGTCAACTTCTTCCTCATCATCGCCCTCTCTCTGCCCTGTGTGCTGGGCTACAACGTCTGGGCCTGGGACGGCTTCGCCATCTTCGGCGGTGCGGTGCTGGATGTGGAGGATTTCCTCGTCAGCAACCTCTTCCTGCCGCTGGGCTCCCTCGTCTACCTGCTGTTCTGCGTCACCCGCTACGGCTGGGGCTGGGACAACTACAAGAAGGAAGTCAACACCGGCAAAGGCCTCAAGATGCACGACTGGATGCGCGGCTACCTGACCTATGGTCTGCCCCTCATCGTCCTGTTCATCTTCGTGTTCGGCCTGTACGATAAGTTCATCGCCTGATAAAACAAAAATACGGGATGCTGCATTTTACAGCATCCCGTATTTTTTATCGCTTTATTTCACATACCGGCCTTCGCAGATATTCTTGCAGCAGGCGCTGATGGGAAACCAGCAGCAGTCGCGGCAGATGTCGGCGAGGATCTCCGGCGTGGCCTTGGCGTCGATCTCGCGGATGAGGTCCTGGTAGACGTAATCCTTTTCCTCGAGGCCGAAGTATTCCACGGTCTTTGCATCGTAGCGCTTGACCTTTTCCTGCGTGTCGCAGAGGTCAGTCCCCAGCTTGTTGGGGCAGCAGGAGCAGAGGGTGTCAGTGGAGAAGGTGAGGTGGATGGTGGTGCCGGGAACATCCCGCAGCTGATGCACCACATCGGTCATGTGGGCCACGAAATCGTTGTCATAGCCTTTGCCGGAATAGCCCTGCGTGCAGAGCAGATGATGGGGACGAAGTACGATGCTCATGCTTTCAGCCCCGGAATGCGCTTCCGCAGATTCAGGCCGATGGCGCAGGCCAGAACTGCCTTGATGATGGCAGTGGGGATGAAGGGCAGGACGCAGGCGGTGATACCCACGGCGATGGTGCTGTGGGCGACGACCACGAACATTGCAACGCCCACCACATAGTTGACCACCGTGCCGACGATGACAGCGGTGACGAAAGCACCCTTGAAGGCGTCACGGTGCTCCACGCCGAGGCCGATGATGTAGGCCATCAGGGGGAAAGAGATGAGGAAGCCGCCGGTGGGGCCGACGAACTTATCGAAACCGCCGGAGAAGTTTGCCAGCACCGGCACGCCCACAGCGCCCAGTGCCAGGTACACCAGCGAAGCGATGGCGGAAAGCTTGGAACCCAGCACCACAGCAGCCAGCGTGATGGCGAAGGTCTGCATGGTCATGGGGACGCCCAGAGGCATCGGGATGGAGATCTGGGCCATGACGGCGATGACGGCGGCGAACAGACCTGCATAGCAGATGTCCCGCACAGAGAACTTGGACTTGGTGGCCGCAGCGGCCTGGGTGTTCTGACTCATAAGAATTGTTCCTCCTATACGTTCTGGCCCAAAGCGGCCATACTCCCAGTATGGCAGACTGCAAACGCTGCGTCAACTTTGGATTTGCGAAAAGGTTTACAATTCGAAACGAAAAACAAAACAGAAAAATACACAAAAGATGTCGCTTTTGGTTGTGAAATGTGCTATACTAAATCTTAGCTATAAGAAGCACACCAGTGATATAGAGAGAGGAGAACATCATGCAGCATGAAACCGTGATCGTGCTGGACTTTGGCGGCCAGTACAATCAGCTCATCGCGCGCCGCGTCCGCGAGAATAATGTCTACTGTGAGATCTATTCCTATAAGACGGACCTGTCCGTCATCAAGGCGAAGAACCCCAAGGGCATCATCTTCACCGGCGGCCCCAACAGCGTCTATCTGGAGGATTCGCCCACCATCGACCCCGAGATCTTCAGCTGGGGCGTGCCTGTGCTGGGCATCTGCTACGGCAGCCAGCTCATGATGCACCTGCTGGGCGGCCACGTCTGCCGCGCACCCGAGCGTGAGTACGGCAAGACCGAGGTCTTCGTGGACAACAGCAGCAAGATGTTCACCGATGTGCAGCCCTCCACCGTCTGCTGGATGAGCCACAACGACTATATCGAGCAGGCTGCGCCCGGCTTCAAAATCACTGCCCACACCGTCAACTGCCCGGTGGCCGCAGCTGAGAACGAGGAAAAGGGGCTGTACGCCGTTCAGTTCCACCCCGAGGTGCTCCACACCGCTGAGGGCAAGAAGATGCTGCACAACTTCGTGTACAACGTCTGCGGCTGCACCGGCGACTGGAAAATGGACTCCTTCGTGGAGAACAACGTCGAGGCCCTGAAAAAGCGCATCGGCAGCGGCAAGGTGCTCTGCGCCCTGTCCGGCGGCGTCGATTCCTCCGTGCTGGCTGCCATGCTGGCCAAGGCCATTGGCAAGCAGCTGACCTGCGTGTTCGTAGACCACGGCCTGCTGCGCAAGAACGAGAAGGAAGAGGTCTGCTCTGTCTTCGGCCCCGGCAACGCCAACGGCTTTGACATCAACTTCATCTGCGTGGACGCCCGTGACCGCTACTTTGCAAAGCTGGCCGGTGTCACCGAGCCGGAGCGCAAGCGCAAGATCATCGGCGAGGAGTTCATCCGCGTCTTTGAGGAACAGGCAAAGCAGATCGGCAAGGTGGATTTCCTGGCACAGGGCACCATCTATCCTGACGTTGTGGAGAGCGGCCTGGGCGGCGAATCCACCGTCATCAAGAGCCACCACAATGTCGGCGGCCTGCCTGATACCGTGGACTTCAAGGAGCTGGTGGAGCCTCTGCGCAACCTGTTCAAG
>OGGD01001600.1_pt1 | contig 10497 bp, 10 predicted proteins | sample 1571091 | NCBI WGS metagenome assembly OGGD01 (sample SAMEA2582073, study PRJEB24529) | metagenome | biome: Human gut stool | place: China | collected 2011
CAGGCCGTGCAGGCACAGGTGCGGGCCACGTTGCCGGTGTTCTGGGGGATACGCGGCTCCACCAGAACGATGTTCAGGGTCGGTTTTTCGCTCATGGCGGCCTCCTCAGTCACTCCAGCTCACCGGGCAGAGCCGGGGCAGCAGGGGCTCGAACCAGACACCGTACCGGGTGTCCTGATCGGCGGGGGTCTGCTGAATGGCCAGCGAGACGAACTCGGCGGCGTTGTCGGCAGCGGCGCTCAGGGCGTTGCCCTGGATCAGCGAGCCAATGAGCACGGCACCGTACAGGTCACCCGTGCCCGGGAAGCTGCGGCTGATGTGCAGTTTTTTGATGACGAAGCGCTCGCGGCCGGAGCCTGCGCAGCCGATGTACTTGCCCAGTGCGAGGCCGGTGACCACCGCGCTGGGAGCCAGCGTCAGCAGCTCGTCGGCCAGCGCCTGAGCGGAAGCGTCATCGAATGTGTCGGTCTGGGGCTCCCGCTCCAGCAGCAGGGCGGCCTCGGTGGCGTTGGGCAGGATCAGGTCTGCCCGGCGGCAGAGCCCGCGCATCCGGTCGATGAGAGCCGAGGTCACTGTGGAGTAGGCTTTGCCGTTGTCCCCCATCACAGGGTCCACCACCTTGCGGGCAGCAGGCCAGAGATCGAACGCCTTTTCGGCCAGCGCCACCTGCTCCTCGCCGCCTAAGTAGCCGGTGTAGATACAGTCAAACTCCACACCCAGCTCCCGGTAGTGCTCCAGAGCGGCCAGCCCGTAGGCGGCACCGTCCAGTCGTGCCGGTGTGCCCAGACCGCCCGTGTGGGTGGAGAGGACCACAGTGGGCAGGGCCACAGGCTGGCAGCCCATAACGGACAGCACCGGCAGGATGACCGCCAGGCTGCACCGGCCCATGCCGGAGAGGTCGTGAATGCAGAGAATTTTTTTCGGTTCAGTCGGTTTCAATAAAAAGGATCCTCCTTTGCGCCATCCACGGGCCGCACAGGGCCCAGTTTCTCAGCGTATGATACAGTATACCACATTTTGCGGGACAAAAAAAGCGCATACCGGATTCTTTACAGGAAATACTAGCCACAGCGGCAAAAAATCACACAGTGGAAAGGAGAGAGCCACATGAAAAACACAAATCGTCAGCCTTCCTCCGGCAGTGTTCTGCTGGGCATGGCGGCAGGCGCGGCCCTGGGAGCCGTGGGCACCATGGCAATGGCACAGAACCAGCGGCAGGTCAAGCGCACCGCACGCAAGCTGGCCAAGGGCGCGGAACGCGCCATGAGCCAGCTGGACACCATGGTCACGGATCTCGTGGAGCGCAGGATGGACCTGTGAGGAAAAACAAAAAGGCAGGGCCCGCGGGCTCTGCCTTTTTGCTTGCCATTTACTTCTGGTTCCAGATACACATCCGGGCGCTGGTGTTGATCTCACCCAGGACCTGCAGGTCCATCTGGATGTTGCAGGTCACAAGGACCGATTTGTTCACGTCGCTGCCGGTGAGCACCGAGGCGGGCAGGTTCTTGATGGTGAGCACCGCCGTGGCCTTGTTGAAATCACCGGTCAGGGTGCCGTCGTAGATCACATCGCCGATGGTCAGGCCGGACAGATAGCCGGTGACACCCAGCTTGGATACCTGCATGACCGGCAGGGTCAGGGTGTAAGTGCCGTTGGCCTGCCGGGTGAGGGTGGCGGTGCGGTCGGGATCGATGCCGCTGTTGGCCATGGATTCCTTATCGGAGCGTTCCTTCCAGAATTTCACACCGACATTCTGGCTGCTGGCGGCACCGGCACTGACAGCCAGCACCAACAGCAGCACCAGCGAGATCAGCGCTGCGCCGGAGCGTTTGAATGTATTTTTCATAAAGATCAACCTTTCCTGGCCGCGCGTGTGCGGCCTGCTCTGGTGTCCTGTTGGGGCAGGACACAGGGTTTGTCAACGCTAAAATATCACGCCAGCGATAATATGTCAATCTGCTTCGTGGGTTTTTCACAAAAAAGTTTCACTTATGAAATCAAAAGTAGAAAAAATATCCGCTTCCCTGTGCGGGAAGCGGATATTGTAAAACCTCTCAGGCTCTTTGCGCCAGATCCCCTGATCGGAGAGTCAGGATAACAGCAGCACCCGGCTTGCCTCCCCGACCGGGGGAGGTGTCACCGCAGGTGACGGAGAGATTACAGTTCAAAATTGGGGTCGTCCTTCAGAACGTGGATCTCGCTCATATAGGGGCTCTGCTCAGGGTCAGTGAAGGGAGCTTCCTTCATATACTTGTTCAGCTGGATGGCGGTGCGTGCGGGGTCGGCAATGGTGCCGGCGCCGCCGATGCAGCCGCCGGGGCAGCCCATGCCCTCCAGCAGGTAACCGTTGTACTTGCCGGCCTTGGCCATCATCATCATCTTTTTGCAGTCGGCCAGACCCTGTGCGCTCATGACCTTGACCTCGCGGTCGGGATCCATCTTCTTGATAGCGTTCACAACGGCCTGCGCAACGCCGCCGGAGGCAGCAAAGCCGCGGGCATCGGCACTGGCACTGTTGAAGGCGTCTGCCGGGTTGTCAGGCAGGGAGGCAAAGTCAACAGACTTGGCCTCAAACAGGCCCATCAGTTCCTCAAAGGTCAGAACGAAGTCAACCTCACTGCGGACGGAGCGGCGGCTGGCCTCCAGCTTCTTGGCGGCGCAGGGGCCAACGAAGCAGATGCGGGCGTTGGGCTTTTCCTTCTTGATGAGACGGGCGGTCAGAACCATGGGGGTCATGGCCATGCTGATGCACTCGGCCTGCTCGGGGAAGAGCTTCTTGGCCATAACGCTCCAGGCCGGGCAGCAGGAGGTACCCATGAACGGGATCTTGGAGGGAACCTCTTCCATAAAGTCCTTGGCCTCGTCGATGGTGCAAAGGTCAGCACCGATGGCAACCTCGTCCACATCGGCAAAGCCCAGCTGACGCATGGCTTCCTTCAGCTTGGAGGGGGTCATTCCGGGGAACTGGTTGATGAAAGCGGGGGCAACGATGGCAACGACCTCATCGCCGCGCTTGATGGACTGGATCAGCTGGAAGATCTGGCCCTTGTCAACGATGGCGCCGAACGGGCAGTTGACAAGGCACATGCCGCAGGAAACGCACTTATCGTAGTCGATCTCGGCACGGCCGTGTGCATCGGAATGGATGGCACCCATGCCGCAGGCTGCAGCGCAGGGACGCTCGGTCTTGACAATGGCGCTGTAGGGGCAGCTGTTGACGCAGCGGCCGCACTTGACGCAGAGGCTCTGGTCGATGTGGCTCTTGCCGTTGCGGAAGCTGATGGCATGCTTCGGGCAGACCTCCTGGCAGGGGTGGGCAAGGCAGCCCTGGCACATAGCCGTGACCTTGATGATCTTCTCCGGGCAGGCGTTGCAGGCAAACTTGATAACATTGATCAGCGGCGGCTCGTAGTACTTGTCGGCGATGACACTGTGCTCCAGACCCTCGCTGGCGGGTACGCTCTCGTCTAGCGGGCGCAGGGACATGCCCATGGCCAGACGGACGCGCTCAGAGATAATTGCTCTCTCCAGAAAGATGCTGCTGCGCAGGGACTTTTCCTCACCGGGAATAATTTTGAAGGGCAGCTCACGCATCAGCTTCTCGTAATCGGAAAGCTCGTTGACCTCATAGGCCATGCGGGCAACCTCAGTGAACACCTTACGACGGATATCCGTTACGGGTGTATAAATGCCTCTCATTGTTTTTGCTCCTTTTTAATTGCTCCGTTTGCTACAAAAGTGACTTGTCGGCGGGCAAACCCGCTCCTGTTAAAATTTTACCAAAAAACCGTATTTATTGCAAGAGGGCAGGCAACAAAAAAGCAGGAAAATCCCTGTAAAATCCGGAAATTTCCCTGCGGAATGGGTAGATTTCTTTTTGCTGCATGGTAGCATACTGAATTTGCAGGGGTCGATGCGAGCATCAGCTCCTACAGCTGCATAGGTTACACAATCGCTGCACGGCAGCGCTTGCCGTCCCATTCGCCGAGTATTACCTCTACAATATCGCCGGTCTTGCAGCCCGGCGCGTTGACCAGCACGGGCAGATACTGCCGGGTATAGCCGGTGAACATCGTGGCGGACAGCGGGGTCTCCAGCAGCACACTGGCGGTGCGGCCCTGTACGGCACACACCTCGGCGGCGCGCACCTCCTCCACAGCGGCGGTCATGCGGCGGCTGCGGGCCTCCTTCTCGTGCTCGGGCAGTTGGTCCGGAAAATCGTAGGCTGCCGTACCCTCGCGGCGGGAGTAGGGGAACACATGTACCTTCAAAAAACGCATCCCCGTCACAAAGGCCATGCTGGTTTCAAAGTCCTCCTCCGTCTCGCCGGGGAAACCTACGATGACATCGGTAGTAAAGCTGACATTTTCCGCGCCGAAGGCTTCGCGCAGCTTATCAGCGATCTCGGCGTACTGTGCGGTAGTGTAGGGGCGGCGCATTGCGCGCAGCGTCTTGTCACAGCCGCTCTGCAGGCTCAGGTGGAACTGAGGGCAGAGCTTTTTCACCGCGGCCATCCGATGAATATCTTCATCGTGCAGCATATCGGGGTCCAGACTGCCCAGACGGATGCGCTCGATGCCGGGTACGGCGGCCGCCTTCTCGATCAGCTCTGCAAGGCTTGTGCCGCTGTCGGTGCCGTAGCTGGGCAGACTGATGGCTGTCAGCACGACCTCCTTATAGCCGACATCCGCCAAGCGGCGCAGCTCGTCCAGTATGCTGGCCTCGTCACGGCTGCGCACCGGCCCGCGGGCACGGGGAATCACGCAGTAGGCACAGCGGCGGTTGCAGCCGTCCTCCACCTTGACAAAGGCGCGGGTGTGCTCGGCAAATTTGTCCATCGGCAGTTCCTCGAACCGCTCTCCCTTTTCGTGCGGGCGGATGTCCACCACACGCTCGGTCTCGCCGTCCAGCACCTTCTGTACATCGGCCAGAATAGCGCGGCGGTTGCCGGAGCCGGTCACGACATCGGCCTCGGCAATTTCGGCGGCCTCCTCAGGGAATGCCTGCGGGTAGCACCCGGTCAGCACCGTCACGGCACCGGGATTCTCGCGCTTGGCGCGGCGCAGCCACTTGCGGCTTTTCTGATCGCCGAAGTTTGTCACGGTGCAGCTGTTGACGATATATACATCGGCGCTTTCCTCATTGGAGACAACGGTATAGCCGTTTTCCTCAAACAGCTGCGCCAGCGCGCCGGTCTCGTTCTGGTTTACCTTGCAGCCCAAGGTATAAAAAGTTACCCGCATGGTTTGTGATTCCTTTACTTTCAATAGAGTGTACATATACAATTTATTATAATGGAATCTGCAGCAAAGCGCAATACTAATTCGGAACATGGCTGCATAGCTTTATACAAAGCGATTTGCGCCGGAGGTGTGCTGCGATGAAAAACCGTGCTGTGACCCTGCTGCTCTGTCTGATGCTGGCAGCGCTTTCGATTCTGCGCGCCTTTCCGGCCTCGGCGGCGGGCATTACACCGTCAACGGCGGCCGATTTTGACCTGCCCTGTGCGGCGGCTATCCTGATTGATGAGGACTCAGGCACTGTCTTATATGAAAAGAACGCCGATGACCGCCGCCCCATTGCCTCCATCACCAAGGTCATGACGCTGCTGGTGACCTTTGAAGCGTTGGAGGCGGGCAAGGTCCGGCTTGACGATACTGTCCCTGTCAGTGAGCACGCCTACCATATGGGCGGCAGCCAGATCTGGCTGGAGCCGGGGGAGCAGATGACGCTGAATGAGATGCTCAAGGCAATCTGCATTTCAAGCGCCAACGATGCCGCCGTGGCGGTGGCCGAATATATCGGCGGTAGCGAGGCTGCCTTTGCCGAACAGATGAATGCCCGCGCCGCAGAGCTTGGCATGACAAACACCCACTTTGTCAACGCCTGCGGTCTTGATGCAGAGGGGCATCTGTCCAGCGCCCGCGATGTAGCCCTGATGAGCCGTGAGATACTGCTTCGCCATAGCGAGGTACGGGATTACTGCTCCGTCTGGATGGATACCCTGCGCGGCGGCGCTACACAGTTGGTCAACACAAATAAGCTGCTGAAAAGCTATACCGGCATCACCGGCCTGAAAACCGGCACGACCGGCAAGGCGGGCGTCTGCATCTCGGCCAGTGCCGAGCGGGACGGCCTGCGGCTGATTGCGGTTGTGCTGGGTGCAGCCTCCGGCAAGGAGAGGTTTCAGGCGGCCACCACACTGCTCGACTATGGGTTTTCACACTTTGAAAGCGCCGAGGCAGCGCTGCCTGCCGATGCGCCCCAGACCCTCCCGGTCAAGCGCGGCGTTACGGACGCGGTGGCACTGACCTATGCAGCGCCGGGGCGCTACCTGATGCCAAAGGGGGAGGGCGGCACGCTGCAGGCGGTCGTGGAGCTGCCCGAAAGTCTGACGGCACCCATAGCGGCAGGGCAGACGGTGGGCCGCGTGACGATACGAAACGGCGGCGCTGAGCTGCAGTCCTACCCCATCACAGCGGCGCAGGACGCTGAAGCGTTAAGTTTCGGCTACTGCCTGCGCAGACTGACCGAAAGCCTCATCCTGCAAAACTGATTTTGTGCAAATTTCATGAAAAAGTCGAAAAAAGCCCCCGGGTTTTGCTTGACAATACCGACAGAAAACGGTATGATTGGGATATAAAAATAACAAAGGAGGAGTTCAAGATGGCTGTTACTTTTAACGGTAAGCATCTTACAAAATTCATCCGTCCTGAAGAATATGAGGCAATCTATCCGCAGGTCGAGTTGGCCCATAAGCAGCTGGAAACCAAAACCGGTGCCGGCAATGACTTCTTGGGTTGGCTTGACCTGCCTGTTGCTTATGACAAGGAGGAGTTTGCCCGCATCAAGGAAGCCGCACAGAAGATCCGTTCCGACTCCGATGTGCTGCTGGTCGCCGGCATCGGCGGCTCCTATCTGGGTGCCCGCGCCGTGGTCGAGGCCGTCAAGGGCCTGTACCACAATGAGGTTGATGACGGCCTGAAGATCTACTTCTGCGGCAATACCATCAGCCCGACCGCGCTCAATGACATCATCAAGCTGACGAAGGGCAAGCGCTTCTCCATCAATGTCATCTCCAAGTCCGGCACCACCACCGAGACTGCCCTCGCTTTCCGCGTGCTGCGCAAGCTGTTGGAAGATTCCGTTGGTGTCGAGGAGGCTAACAAGCGCATCTACGCTACCACCGACCGCGCCAAGGGCACGCTGAAGCAGCTGGCCACCGAGCAGGGCTGGCCGACCTTTGTGGTTCCCGATGATGTCGGCGGCCGTTATTCCGTCCTGACCGCCGTGGGCCTTCTGCCTATTGCCTGCGCCGGTATTGACATTGACGCGCTGATGCAGGGTGCTGCCGATGGCCGCGAGAAGTTCGGCAAGCTGAGCATGGATAACGATGCCTATCGCTACGCTATGACCCGCAATATCCTGTACCGCAAGGGCCGCAGCGTGGAAACGCTGGCCTGCTTTGAGCCTGACTTTACCATGATGAACGAGTGGTACAAGCAGCTGTTCGGTGAGAGCGAGGGCAAGGATCAGAAGGGCCTGATGCCCACCTCCTGCATCTTCTCCACCGATCTGCACTCGATGGGCCAGTTCCTGCAGGACGGCGCCCGCGTCATGTTTGAAACTTATGTGGATGTGAAGAACACCCGCGAGGACTTCTACATTGAGGAGCTGGAGGGCAACTTTGACGGCCTGAACTTCCTCGCTAATCAGAATATGAGCGTTGTCAACCGTAAGGCAATGGAGGGCACGATCCTTGCTCATACTGATGGCGGCGTGCCGCTGGGCCTGATTGAGATCGACAGCCTTTCCGCCCACGATGTCGGCGAGCTGATCTACTTCTTCTGGAAGGCCTGCGCAGTCTCCGGCTATCTGCTGAGCGTCAACCCGTTTGACCAGCCCGGCGTTGAGAGCTACAAAAAGAATATGTTCGCCCTGCTGGGCAAGCCCGGCTATGAGGACCGTAAGGCAGAGCTGGAAGCAGCCCTGAAAGACTAAGGAACTACGCGTTATACGCGCTGACGAATATAAGGAGGTAACCCCCTATGCTGAAACTGATTGTTGGAACCAAAGGCTCCGGTAAGACCAAGACCATGCTCGACATGATCGACAAGGCTACCAAGACCACCTCCGGCAACATTGTTGTCATTGAAAAGTGCATGAAGCTCACCACAGAGATCAATCACGCGGCCCGTCTGGTCGATGTGGACGAGTACGGTGTGGTCGGCGCTGACATGCTGTACGGCTTTGTTGCTGGCGTTTTGGCCGGCAACTACGACATTACCGAGCTGTTCATCGACGGTATCCTGCGCATCATCGACCACGATATGGACGCTGCTGTCAAGGTTCTGAACGCAATCGACAAGATCACCTCCAACATCGAGGTTGTTGTCACGGTTTCCGCTGACACAGCCGACCTGCCGGAGGAGCTGAAGAAGTTCGTCATCTGAACGGTCTGAACCACTGGATTTGAGATTTCAGGGCGGGGAAGTGCTTCCCGCCCTGATTTTGTGCGGAAAATCTTAAAAAAATATCAAGTTTTTGTGTTTTATGTGTTGACAAGACCCCTCAGCTTGTGTATACTATTTAAGCAACCTTTTGAGGTGTACTATGCAATTTGATCTTCGTTCATTTCTGGAAAGCGGCCGAAAGCCCTATGCGGCACATTATGAGGCTGACTTTTCACAGGCGGATTTCGGGGGATACCGTGTAAACACCCCGGCTATATGTGACTTTACGGCGACGCTCACCGAGGAAGGCGCAGCGTTGCTGTTGCATGTAAAGGCACATGTTGATGCCGAGTGTGCGCGCTGCCTTGAGCCGTTGAGCCATGATTACGATTTTGAGCGCGAGTATTTTGTGCGGGATCGTGATTTGGATGACCCTGATTTTGAACTGCCGTGCAATGAAAAGGATTGTATCGACCTTGAAGAACTGGCTTATCAGGAGCTGATCTTTGAGGTCCCTGCAGTGCTGCTGTGCAGTGCTGATTGTCAAGGTCTATGCCCCATCTGCGGCAAGAAGAAGGCGGCAGGGTGTTCCTGCCAACCGGCAGACAATGCTGCCCCTGCAGATGCAAGGCTTAGCATATTAAAACAACTATTAAGTTGAATTTCACCAAGGAGGTGTCCGATTATGGCTATCGTACCCAAGAGAAAGCATTCTCAAGCCCGCCGCGATAAACGTCGCTCTAATGTCTGGAAACTGGAGGCGCCTACGCTGGTGAAGTGCCCGCAGTGTGGCGAACTGAAGGTTCCCCATAAGGTTTGCGGCAAGTGTGGCTACTACAAAGGCCAGGAAGTCATCAAGAAAGAGGCGTAAGTCTCTTGCGTGGGGAGGGCGATGCCTTCCCCATTTTTTGTTGAATAACCATCGGAAAAGGAGTGTGACGAATGGCCCTGTATGTGACGGCAGTAGATGAAAATTCCCCCGCAGAAAGGCTGGGTATTTCCGTGGGCTGCGCCCTGCTGGCCATCGACGGCCACCCCCTGAGCGATGCACTGGACTATCAGTTCTATACAACACCGGCTCACTTTGCGCTTGTACTGTGTGAGCATGAGCAGCACCGCACCGTACAGGTAGAAAAAGGGGAGTATGAGCCGTTTGGCTGCAACTTCAAGACCTATCTGGGCGATGAAAAGCACAGCTGTTCCAATCACTGTATGTTCTGCTTTATTGATCAGCTGCCGCCCGGCATGCGGGAACCGCTCTACTTCAAGGACGATGACGAGCGGCTCAGCTTTCTGTTTGGCAACTATATCACACTGACAAACCTGTCAGAGCATGAGATCGACCGCATCATTCAGATGCACATCAGCCCCATCTTTGTATCGGTTCACACCACCAACCCGCAGCTGCGGGTGCGGATGCTGGCCAATAAGCGCGGCGGTGAGGTGCTGCAGTATCTTCCCAAGCTTGCGGCGGGCGGCATTGAGCTGAACTGTCAGCTGGTGCTGTGCCGCGGCATCAATGACGGGCAGGAGCTGCGCCGCACCCTGCAGGATCTTTTGGCGCTGCATCCCCGGGTGGGCAGCATCGCCGCTGTACCGGCCGGCGTGACCAATTACCGCAAGGGCCTGTACAAGCTGACTGCTTATGATAAGGAAAGCGCCGCCGCCACGCTCGATATACTGGAAGAATTCGCAGCCCGATGCCGCGCCGAGTACGGCCGCAGCATCGTCTATCCCAGTGACGAGTGGTATCTCACCGCTGAGCGCCCGATCCCCCCGGCAGAATTCTACGATGAATTTGCCCAGCTGGAGGATGGAGTCGGCATGTGGCGGCTTTACCATGACACCTTCATGGAAGAACTGGATAACTACGCGGGCCTTGTGCTGCCGCACAGCCTTGATGTTGTAACGGGCACGCTCGCTGCACCGCTCATCCGGGACTGCGCCGAGGCCCTGATGCGGAAATATCCGCAGGTGCAGGTCACGGTCCATGCGATCCGCAATGAATTCTTCGGCGGCAAGGTCATTGTGGTCTGCGTCTCAG
>OGGD01001606.1_pt1 | contig 10445 bp, 7 predicted proteins | sample 1571091 | NCBI WGS metagenome assembly OGGD01 (sample SAMEA2582073, study PRJEB24529) | metagenome | biome: Human gut stool | place: China | collected 2011
TGATGCCTGCAAATTTCTCTGCTGTGTCTGAGAACGAGATGACCTACGTTATGGGTGGTAGCGTTGCTGACTACCTGGCTCCTGTCATGACCAAGAAGGAGTGGAGCAACTTCAGCAAGAACCTGGTGACCATCATTGGTAACCACTACGTTGCTAGCTTCCTGGGCAACACCGTTGGTCAGGTCTTCACCGGCACCTACGTCCCCGGCGCTGTTCTGGGCGCTTTCAAGGGCGACATCGTGGGTATCTGGGACAAGAACTACACCGGTATCACCGATGAGTCCGCGTGGACCGAGAAGGCTGGCAAGGGCGCTCTGGGCGCTCTGAACGTTGGCCTGAACATCGTTGGCAACCTGGCTGCTATCTACAACCTGGGCTTCGGCACCGCTAAGAACGTCGTCAACGACACTTACGGCGATTCCACCAAGTTCGAGTTCTAATCAGTTTCAACTGACTAGGTAATGCTTGCGTGACTGTACCCTTAGGGGTGCAGGGAACATAACAGCATAATAACACCCCCGTGGGCTTACGCCTGCGGGGGTGTTTTTTTACCCCTTCAGTCTCGCTGCTGCATACCCCCTCAGGCGCTAACGCGCCAGCTCCCCCAAGGGGGCGCCTTATGGAGGTGCCGCAAAGTTTCCCGCTGCCGCAAGACGGAAGGGGTACGTTCACACTTCTTTTACCAGTCTGTTACTTTCCGTTTTGTGCGGTTTGTGGTATACTATGGTCAACATGGGTCACCATGGCAACATTGAAACAGACAGGATGTGAAATCCTCTTATGAAAGATGGTTTTTTGAAGGCAGCTGCCTTTTCGCCCGCGCTGCGGGTGGCAGACTGCACCTATAACGCACAGCAGGTGCTGGAGCAGCTGCAAGCTGCCGCGCAGCGGGGGGTAAAGCTGGCGGTTTTCCCGGAATTTTGCCTTACCGGCTACACCTGCGGCGATTTGTTTTTGCAGCGCACTTTGCAGCAGGGCGCACTGGATGCGCTGGAGTGGCTGCTTGCGCAGACCCGCACGCTGGATACCGTGACGCTGGTGGGCTTGCCGCTGCTGGTGCACGGCAAGCTGTACAACTGCGCCGCCGTGCTGTGCCGGGGGCAGCTGCTGGGCATCGTGCCCAAGACCTACCTGCCCAACTACGGCGAGTTTTACGAAAAGCGGCAGTTCACCCCCGGCAGCACCGAGGTGCAGACGGTGACCGTCTGCGGGCAGCAGGTGCCCTTTGGCACATCGCTGCTGTTCCGCTGCCGTCAGATGCCCAGCTTTGTGCTGGGCGTGGAGCTGTGCGAGGATTTGTGGAGTGCGCTGCCGCCCTCCACCTTCCACGCGCTGGCGGGCGCGACCGTCATTGCAAACCTTTCTGCCAGCGATGAGACCGTGGGCAAGGCGGAGTACCGCCGCGCACTGGTGGCAAACCAGTCTGCCCGGCTGCTGTGCGGCTACCTGTACGCCTCGGCAGGGCACGGCGAAAGCACCACCGATATGGTGTTTGCCGGGCACGACCTGATTGCCGAGGACGGCAGCATTCTGGCAGAGACCGCGCCCTTTGCGAGTGACCACGCCGAGACCGAGCTGGACTGCCAGCGCATGGAAGCCGAGCGTGCCCGCAATACCAGCTTTGAGCACAGCGCCGAGGGCTACGTCACGGTGGAATTTGACCTTGCACCGGAAGAAACGGTGCTCACCCGCCGCATAGACCCCGCCCCCTTTGTGCCCGGCGACCCGCAGCGCCGCGCCGCCCGGTGCGAGCTGATTTTGAAGATGCAGGCTGATGGCCTTGCCAAGCGCTTGGAACACGCCCACGCAAAAACAGCGGTCATTGGTATTTCCGGCGGCTTAGACAGCTGCCTTGCCCTGCTGGTGGCAGTGCGCGCCATGAAGCAGCTGCACCGCCCCGCCGCCGATGTGCTGGCAGTGACCATGCCCTGCTTTGGCACCACCAAGCGCACCCGCAGCAACGCCGAGATTTTGTGCGGGGAGTTGGGCGTGAGCTTTCAGGAGATCCGCATTGCCGACACCGTGCGCAGCCACTTTGCGGACATCGGGCAGGATGAGACCGTGCTGGACGTCACCTTTGAAAACGGGCAGGCGCGTGTGCGCACGCTGGAGCTGATGGACCTTGCCAACCGCACCGGCGGCCTTGTGGTGGGCACGGGCGACCTTTCGGAGCTGGCGCTGGGCTGGGCGACCTACAACGGCGACCACATGAGCATGTACGGCGTAAACGCCGGTGTGCCCAAAACGCTGGTGCGCTATCTGGTGCAGTACGAAGCCGAAGCCGCCGCTACCCCCGCTTTGCACGATGTGCTGCTGGATATTCTGGCTACCCCGGTCTCGCCGGAGCTGCTGCCCGCCAAGGACGGCGAAATTGCACAGATCACCGAGGATTTAGTGGGCCCCTACGAGCTGCACGATTTTTACCTGTATTATGTGCTGCGCTGCGGCTTTGGCCCGGCTAAAATTTATCGGCTGGCAAAGGCTGCTTTTGCGGGCAGGGCAGAGTACACGGATGCCGTGCTGTACAAGTGGCTGCGCAACTTCTACTGGCGCTTTTTTGCCCAGCAGTTCAAGCGCAGCTGCCTGCCGGACGGCCCCAAGGTGGGCAGCGTGACCCTTTCGCCCCGGGGCGACTGGCGGATGCCCAGCGACGCCTGTGCCACCCTCTGGCTGGCAGAGCTGGAGCAGCTCAAGCCCGGGGAGCAGTAAGCCATGAAGAACAAAAAGCTTTTGACCAATATCCTGTTTGCAGTGGTGGTGCTGGCCATCGCAGCGGTGCTGCTGGCCGTGCGCAGCCACAACGCCACCGGCGGAAAACTGACTGCCCAGCTGATTTACGGCGACAACAACGCCGTGATGGACATTCCGCTGGAAAAGGACGAGACTTACAGTGTGGACACCGGTTATTATACGGTGCATATAGAGGTAAAGGACGGCAGAGCGCGGTTTATTGAATCGCCCTGCCCGGATCACATCTGCGAGGGCTTTGGCTGGCTGTCGGCGGAGGATCAGACCGCCACCTGCCTGCCTGCCCGCGCCGTGCTGACCATCGTTCCGGTGGGCTAAAAAAGGAGTATTCTCATGTTGGACGAAAACGAGCATTCCCGCAAGGAGGACGGCCGTTCCTTGCACCGTCTTTTGCACAAGGCTGAGCAGCAGGACGCCACCGTGGAGGTGGACAGCGCCGCGTTTTTCTCGGAGCTGCCGCCGGAGCAATCCGCTCCGCCGCCCCGCCGCCCGCAGCAAAACACCCCCCGCAGCACTGCTGGCGGGGCAAATGGGGCGTACCTGCCCCCGAAACGAGGGAAGATCTTGCTGGTCGTACAGGCAATTTTAAGCGTTCTGGCGCTGGTGCAGCTCTGGCGCACCCAAATGCTGCCGGTGCTGTATCTGGTGGTGCTGGCGGCGCTGCTGTGGCTGCTGTGGCTGCTGGTCAAGCGCTGTCAGGAGTACAAAACTGCAGGCACGGTGTCCCGGGTGTTCTCGGTGGTGCTGTGCGCTGCCATGGCGCTGGGCTGCGTGTGGGCGCAGCAGGGTCTGACGGCGCTGGGCGATATGACCACCGGCTTTTTGAGTGACGCCGAGGCGAAAAAAATCGCAAAGGAGCCCTTTGTGGTGTACCTGAGCGGTGTGGATACCCGCGGCGAGCTGACGGAAAAAGCCCGCAGCGATGTGAATATCCTTGCCGCAGTGAACCCCGTTACCAAGCAGGTGGTGCTGATCAACACCCCGCGCGATTACTATGTGGACCTTGCCGGAACAAACAGTAAGGATAAGCTGACCCACGCCGGGCTTTACGGCGTGCAGACCAGCATGGACACCCTTGGCAACCTGTACGGGGTGGACGTGCAGCACTACATCCGTATCAATTTTGCAGGGTTCATTAACATCGTTGATGCGCTGGGCGGTGTGGACGTGTACTCCGATCAGGCGTTCACCTCGGTGGGCAGCCCCGGCTACTACGACCCCACCACCTTTGCCGAGGGCTGGAACCATCTGGACGGCAAAGCTGCGCTGGCCTTTGCCCGCGAGCGCCACGCCTTTAAGACCGGCGATGTGCAGCGCGGCATCAACCAGATGAAGGTGATCGATGCCATGCTGAACAAGATCAAGTCCCCGGCGCTGCTGATGGGATTTTCCAAGATCATGGATTCTGCTGCCGATTGCTTCGTCACCAGCCTTTCCCAGAACCAGATCAGCGCACTGGTGCGGATGCAGCTGAGCGATTTTGCGGAGTGGAATATTGAAAGCTACACCGTTACCGGCTCCTCCGGCAGCAGCACCAAGTGCTACTCGGCCAAGGGGCAGAAGCTCTACGTCATGAAGCCGGATGAAAGCTCTGTGGCAAAGGCCAAAGAGATGATCGCGGCGGTGCTGGGCGGCGAGGGCACGGTAAGCTCCACCACTCAGACCCCGGAAAAGACGGACGTGTACACCCCCACCGCCGACCCCGATGCCGCTGTCTCAGTGCCCGAGACGCCCGCCGACAGCGTGATCGTGGAAGAGCCTGCGGAGAGCGTGCCCGAACAGCCCGCTGAGCAGCCCGCCGAACAACCGGCAGAGCAGCCCACAGAAACGCCCGCCGAGCAGCCCGCTGCTACCGAGACGCCCCAGCCGGAGACCACTCCCGCCGAGGGCGGCAGCACTGAGATGCCCGCCGTCAGCCTGCCCACGCAGGAGCAGGTAGAGCAGGCCGCCGGCTCGCTGTACAGCGCTGCCTCCACTGTGCTGGACGCCATCCTTGGCGCAGGCGGGAACTGAGCAACTCTTTTGCGTGAAAAGGCATTTCGGGAAGATCCGCAGATCTTCCCGAAATGCAATTAAAAATAATCATTCCGCTGAATATGCCCAAAGCGCACGCGGCGGGCATTTTCAATGGTCTTGCTAACAACAAAGAGGTCACTGCACAAATCCTGTGCGGTGACCTCTTTTTACGTTGCTGCAACAAAAAAACGCTGCCTGCAACCGCAGACAGCGCAAAACCACAAAAGGGAAAACGAGATAGACCGTAAGCCGGGTTCTGTATTAAACGACGATCTGTCTAGGCCTGCCATTGCTGACAGGCTCGTGCCGCCTTCGGGACACGCGAGCAGCGCTGTACGTCCCATATAGGCGTTGCTTCCGGTAGGGTTTACAAAGCCGCATGGTCACCCATGCGCTGGTGAGCTCTTACCTCGCCGTTTCATCCTTACCGCATTGCTGCGGCGGTTTGTTTTCTGTTGCACTTTCCCTAAGGTCACCCTCGGCTGCCGTTAGCAGTTACCGTGCTCTGTGAGGCCCGGACTTTCCTCAGAGCGGTCAAAGCCGCCCCGCCGCCGTATGTTCCACTCGTTTTCCGTTCCTCATGATACCATAAAAAAGTAAGATTTGCAAGTGAAACGGATTTTTGTTATAATATCATTTGTGTTTTTGTAAATTTTGCAGGGGAGGGACAGGCCATGCAGCTGTATTTTGCCGTGCCGGATACGGCTGCTACCCACGATGGGGTGCTGGTGCGCAGCTTTCTGCGCCAGTGTGCCGTCTCTACCGACCTTGCCCGGGCGGTCAAGTTCCGGGGCGGCGGCTTTTTTGCGGACGGCGTGCCTATTCTGGCAAACCGGCGCGTCTTCCCCGGGCAGGTGCTCTCTTTTGCCCTGCCGCCGGAGGGGGACGGCGTGACCCCGCAGCCGGAAATTCCGGTCAAGGTGGTCTACGAGGACGCCTTTGCGGTGGTGCTGGAAAAGCCGCCGCAGCTGGCGGTGCACCCCACCCTGAACTACCCCGGTGGTACGCTGGCAAACGGCTACGCCGCGTGGGCGGCAGAACACGGCCACAGCCCGGTGTTCCGTCCGGTGAACCGCATTGATAAGGACACCAGCGGCCTTGTGCTGGCAGCAAAAAACACCTACGCAGCGCCGCTGCTGGCGAGCGGGGTGGAAAAGCTGTACTATGCCATTGCGCAGGGTGCGCTGCCGCTGGGGGAAGGGGCCATCGATGCACCTATCGGCCGCCGGGGCGACAGCATCATCGGGCGCTGCGTTACCCCCGAGGGCAAGCCCAGCTGCACCGAGTATACTATTATAAAGGAAGAAAACGGCCTTAGTCTTGCGGCCTGTGTGCCGGTGACCGGCCGCACCCATCAGATTCGGGTGCATTTTGCGTCCATCGGCCATCCGCTTGCGGGGGACGACCTTTACGGCGGCAGTCGGGAGCACATTGGCCGACAGGCGCTGCACTGCGCGAAGCAAAGCTTTGCCGTACCGGTATACACCCCACTGCCGAACGGTATCCGGGTGGAAATGCCCTTGCAGCTGCGCACAGTCACGGTGGAAAGCCCGCTGCCGCCGGATATGGAAGCGCTTTTTTCGTGAAAACTGCGTGAAAAAAGTAGCCAAATTTTATATAAGCGCTTGTTTCAAACCATGCAAAGTGTATAATAAAAAGAGAGCGTATTGTGTACAGGCCCTGTTGGCCTTTTGAACAGGGGAACGTACACCATCTAGCTGCTGTGTTCCGGGCCGAAAAAATGCCCTGCAGCGGCGCAGGAAGGAGAAAATCCCGTTGATTGAAGATAAAACAAAGGAGCAGCAGCCCGCTGCGCAGCCGGTACGGCAGCCCCGCCGCCAGAAGCTGCGCTCGCTGTGGGCGCAGTTCCAGTGCCGGGGTGTGCTGCGGCGGCACAGGCTGCGCCGCAAGCGTCAGCACCGCCGGGAAAAGTGGCTGCATAAGCTGCTGCACAACCCCGTAGCCCCTGTTGTGGGCGAGGAACTGTATGCCGTAGGTTTTTCTGCCGAGTATGCGGTCGTCCGCACTGGGCGCCGCTTACAGCACGGCTTGCAGCGTCTGCTGCAGACGGTCAAAGAACTGCTGAAAAATATCGCATCCATGGCGTTCCCCGGGGCGGCGCAGCTGCTGCGGGATCTGTTTGGCCCGGTGGTGCTTGCCCTGCGGGGTACTTGGGCGCTGCTGCGCCACGCACATCGGGTGCGCAAAGAAAAAGGCTTTGGCGCTGCGCTGCGCGCAAGCGGACACTTCCTTACCCATGGCATCGCCGATAACATCCGCCTTGTGCCCCGCATGGCCATGTATGTGCTGCCGGTGGCGGCGCTGGCTGTTATGGTGACCGTGTTCCAGACCACCATCCGCCAGCCCTACGCCTTGCAGGTGCAGGTGGACGACAAGACCGTGGGCTATGTGGCCAACGAAGAGGTGTTCAACTCTGCGCTGGAAGCTGTGCAGCAGCGTATCAATTATTCCGGCGCAGAGCAGGCGCGCTTTACCGTGGAGCCTACTTATTCCGTGACCGTCGCCCATGACGTGATGGACGAAAATGACGTGGCCGACGCCATCCTCAAAAATTCCAGCGACCAGATCAGCGAGGGCACAGCTTTGTATCTGGACGGCGAGCTGACCGCTGTGTGCGCGGACGGCACCAGCCTGCAACGATACATCAGCAGCCTGCTGGAGCCCTACGAGAACCCCGATGACCCCAACACCACCGTGGGCTTCAACAAGGATGTCACGCTGGAAAACGGCATCTACTTCAACGAGAGCTTCCAGGAGGAAGCCGAGGTGGAGCAGTTGCTCTCCGGCGTACAGCAGGCAGAAAAATCCTATACGGTCCAGAGCGGCGATACCATCTGGTCCATTGCCCAGAAAAACGGCCTGACCGTGAAGGAACTGTGCGAAATGAACACCGGCTTTACCGCTAATGGAGAAAACGGTCTGACCCAGAACTCCAAGATCCTGCCCGGCGATGCACTGACTGTGGTGCGGGAGGAGGAGACGTTGGAGGTGCGCATCACCAAGGTGGAAAGCTGGGAGGAAGAGATCGCCTACACCACCGAGACCACCAAGTCCAAAGAGCTGAACTCCGGTACCAAGCGCGTTACCCAGAAGGGTGAAAACGGCGTCCGCACTGTGACGGCACAGCGGGTGTACGATACAAACGGCAACCAGCTTTCCCAGCAGATCCTGAGCACCGTGGTGACCAAGGAGCCTGTGACTGAAAAAGTTACGGTGGGTACCAAAAAGGTGTCCTCCGGGGCATCTTATATCACCGGCAGCGGACGGTTCATCTGGCCGGTGCCCGGCTACCGGTACTGCTCCCGCTGGTACGGCGGCAGCCACAAGGGCGTGGATATCTGTGCCGCCGCCGGTACGCCCATTTACGCTTCGGCAGGCGGTACGGTGACCAAGGCCGGCTATAACCGCGCCGGTGCGGGCAACGGCTACGGCAACTCCATCATCATCAACCATGGCAACGGCTACACCACCGTGTACGCCCACTGCCTGTCGCTGGTGGTGCACGCCGGTCAGTCGGTCAAGCAGGGTCAGCTCATCGGCTATGTGGGCAGCACCGGACGTTCCAGCGGCAACCACTGCCACTTTGAGATCCGGCGCAACGGCGCTTATGTTTCGCCGCAGACCGTGTTCAACCGCAGCAGCTATCGCAACCGATAAATTACAATAAGATAAAAGGAGAGATCATCTATGTCTACCCCTCACATCAGCGCAGAAATGGGCGATTTCGCTAAGACAGTCCTTATGCCGGGTGACCCCCTGCGTGCCAAGTTCATTGCCGACACCTTTTTGCAGGATGTCCGGCAGGTGACCGGTGTGCGCGGGATGCTGGGCTTTACCGGCACCTACGAAGGCCGCCCCATCAGCGTGATGGGCAGCGGTATGGGGATGCCCTCCATTGGCATCTACTCCTACGAGCTGTTCAGCTTCTACGGCGTGGAGAACATCATCCGCATCGGCTCTGCCGGCAGCTACACCGAGAAGGCCAAGCTGTTCGATACCGTGCTGGCCACCGGCGCTGTGAGCGAGAGCAACTACGCCCGGGTGCAGAGCGGCTTTACCGGCAACGTCACCCTGCCCAGCGCAGCTTTGAACGAAAAGCTGCGTGCCTCCGCTGCAAAGCAGGGCATCCCCCTGATCGAGGGCAACATCCACTCCTCGGATGTGTTCTACCGCCAGCCCTCGGACGCAAAGCCCACCTACTGGGAAAAGCTGCGGGACGAGGATGGCTGCCTGTGCGTGGAGATGGAAAGCTTTGCTCTGTTCGCCAACGCGCAGGTGCTGGGCAAGAACGCCGCCTGCCTGCTGACCATCTCGGATAGCTTTGTGGCTCCCGGCATCACCACCGCCGAGGAGCGCCAGAAGAGCTTTACCGACATGATGAAGGTTGCTCTGGGCGCAGAGTACTGATCGCATAACTTTCCAGCGCGGCTGCCGCCCCAAGGCTCAGCCGCGCTGTTTTTGCCCGTAAAAGGAGGGAGCAGCATGACAAAACTGACCATGGAAGAAAAACAGCAGCTGATCCGCATGGCACTGGCCGCGCGGGAAAAGGCCTATGCGCCTTACAGTGATTTTATGGTGGGCGCTGCACTGCGCGCTGCGGATGGACGCATCTTTACCGGCTGCAACGTGGAGAACGCTGCCTTTACTCCCACCAGCTGCGCCGAGCGCACCGCTTTGTTCAAGGCGGTGGCAGAGGGCGTGACCGCGTTTACCGACATCGCCGTGGTGGGCAGCCGCCGGGGCGAAGTGAACCGGCAGATCACCTCGCCCTGCGGGGTATGCCGTCAGGCACTGTTCGAGTTCGGCGGGCCGGAACTGAACGTCATTATGGCAAAGACCCCGGAGGATTTCATCGAGCGCAGCATGGACGAGCTGCTTCCCTTCGGCTTTGGCCCCTCCAACGTGGCGGGCAACAGCGCCGTGGAAGGAAAGTAACTGTCTTTCTATGAAAAACAGCGCAAACAGGGGAAAATTGGTGAATAAGCATTACTATTTTATAAATTATACAAAGGATTTGTAAAGAATTTGTAATCGGAAATTGCTTGCATCTGTCACTTCCACCCGCTATACTTGAGCCAGTAAATGTGCCAGAGTGCACATTTCATTCATTTGACGCAATTTTTTAAAATAAAAGGAGAGTTTCTTATGAAGATTTCTCGTCGTAACTTTCTGGCTGTGGCCGGTGCTGCTGCCGCTGCCGCTGCTCTGACCGCCTGCGGCGGTTCTTCCGCTTCCTCCACCAGCACTGCTTCTTCCGCAGCTGCCAGCTCTTCCGCCGCAGCAGACGGCGCTGAGAAGATCGCCAAGGTCGCTCTGACCTGCGATACCGGCACGATCGATGATGAGAGCTTCAACCAGGCTTGCTGGGCTGCTGTTTCCAGCTACATGGGCGACAACTGCCAGTACTACATCCCCGAGTCCGATGCTTCCGATGAGGATCGCGAGACCATGATCCGTCAGGCTGTCAACGATGGCGCTGACGTTATCGTCTGCGTTGGCTACCTGTACGGCGCCTCTCTGGCATGGGCTGCTGAGCAGTACCCTGATATCAAGTTCATTGCTATCGACGTGACCCAGGGCGATATCGGCACCGACAGCATCCCCGCCAACTGCTACTGCATCACCTTCAAGGAGGAGCAGGCAGGCTATCTGGCAGGTTA
>OGGD01001609.1_pt1 | contig 10439 bp, 9 predicted proteins | sample 1571091 | NCBI WGS metagenome assembly OGGD01 (sample SAMEA2582073, study PRJEB24529) | metagenome | biome: Human gut stool | place: China | collected 2011
CGGAAGCCGTGTGCGCCGCTGCGCCACGCGCTGATCGAGTGCAGCACATCGTAGCCATGCTGCGGTGCGCCGTTGACATAGCCCGCGTTGGCCGCATCAAAGACGTTGCCCTTGATGCCGTCCCGCGTGTCATCGCAGAAAAATCCGATGCGTTCATGCAGTGCGTCGAGGGCGCGCTTGTCGGCGGGGCGTGCGCCGCCTTCAAGGTTTGTGCCGCCGCCCATCCAGGGCTCGCCGTACAGTAAAATGCTCTCGCCGCTGGGCAGACTGTCCAGCGCGGCGCGGATGGCGTTCATCGTGTCCACATCTTCCAGCGCCATCAGGTCAAAGCGGAAACCGTCGATGTGGTAGGCTGTGGCCCAGTACAGCACCGACTCGACCACGTATTTGCGCACCATCGGGCGCTCGCTGGCCAGGTCACAGCCGCAGCCGGAGCCGTTGGTCATCATGCCGTTGGGCCAGCGGCGGTTCCAGTAGCCGGGGACTGTCCGCTCAAGGCAGCTTTCACTGTGATAGGTGTGGTTGTAGACCACATCCATGATAACGCCCAGCCCCGCGCGGTGCAGGGCTGCCACCATGGCGCGGCACTCGCGCACGCGAACCTCGCCGTGGAAAGGGTCCGTGGCAAAGCTGCCCTCCGGCACATTGTAGTTCTGGGGGTCATAGCCCCAGTTGTAGCCGCCGTCAGGGCGGGTCTCGTCCACGGTGGCGTAGTCAAAGATCGGCTGCAGCTGCACATGGCTGACGCTCAGCCCCTTCAGGTAGTTCAGGCAGGTCGGATGCGCGCCGTCATCGTCCAGCGTGGTGTCAGGCTGGGTAAAGCCCATGAATTTCCCGCGCCACTCGGGGCGCACACCGCTGCGCGCATCGGCGGAGAAGTCCGCCACATGCACCTCCCACACGCTGCGGGCGTGGGGCGGGATGGCGGGGCGCGCGTCTGCGTCCCAGCCCTCGGGGGCGGTCCGGGTCAGATCCAGCACCATGCCGCGCTGGCCGTTGGCACCGGCGCTGCGCGCGTAGGGGTCCACGACCTCCTGCATGCGGCCGTCCGGGAAGTAGACGCGGTAGAGATAGTAGGTCCCGTGCAGGTTGCCCGGCAGGGTGATGGCCCACACGCCGTCGGCCTCGCGGTGCAGCTCATGCACGCCGCGCTCCCCGGCGCCGGGCTCGGCATCGGTGCCGGTTGCATACAGGCAGACTACGACCCCGCAGGCCGTGGGTGCCCATAGCTTGAAAACCGTTTCCTCCGCCGCAGGATTTGCACCGAGGTCGCTGCCGCCGTAATAGGGCAGTTCACACGCCTGCTGCCAGTTCATGGGTGATCGCTCCTTACAAAGTAGTATGAACATATTGTAACAGGCAGAGCGACAGTTTGCAAGGCGTAATCCGCAAACCGGCTGCTGTTTGCAGGTTCACAAAACCATCAGCAGCGTGCCTGCGCCGATAAGTGCGCAGCCCAGCAGCGATTTGACGGTGAACTGCTCATGCAGAAAGACGAAGGCCAGCACCAGCGTGATGACAACGCTCAGCTTGTCGATCGGCACGACCTTGGAGGCGTCCCCGATCTGGAGCGCGCGGTAGTAGCATAGCCACGAGGCACCGGTCGCAAGGCCCGAGAGGATCAGAAACAGCCAGCTTTTGCGGCTGATCCCGGTAATACCACCCTGTGTGTTGGTGAGAAACACCATGCCCCACGACATGACAAGGACTACCACTGTGCGGATGGCCGTTGCCAGATTGGAGGCAACCCCCTCGATGCCTATTTTAGCCAGTATGGATGTAAGCGCCGCAAAGACAGCGCTCAACAGTGCAAAGACGAACCACATGAGAAGTCCTCCGCAGAGTCCGCATCGTTTTGCGCGGCAGTTATGCCTTTTTGCTGTAATCCCGTGCGCCGTAGATGGCGGTGCCTACACGGACGATGGTGGCACCCTCGGCAATGGCGGCGGCGTAATCGTGGCTCATCCCCATCGAGAGGATGTCCATCTGTGCGCGGTCATAGTGCTGCGCATCGGCTTTGGCCAGCAGCTCGCGCATCTGTGCAAAAAAGCGGCGGGTCTCGTTGTCATCGGCATCTGCAGGCGGGATCGCCATCAGCCCGCGCAGCCGCAGATTCTCTTTGGCAGCAGCGGCCTCCAGCAGGGGGAACAGGCTGTCGGCGTCCACGCCGCTCTTGCTCGTTTCCTCACCGATGTTGATCTCCACAAGGATGTCCTGCACCAGCCCCAGACGGGCGGCAGCGGTGTCAATCTTGTCCAGCAGCCGCGTGCTGTCCACGCTTTGGATCAGGGCGGCGCGGCCCACGACCTTGTTGACCTTGTTCGTCTGCAGATGGCCGATAAAATGCCCCGGCTTGCCGTTGTAGGCACCAGCATCGGTTTTCTCAACCAGCTCCTGCACATGGTTCTCGCCAAAGAGGTCGATCGGCAGTTCGGCGCTGCAGCGCACCTCCTCGACCGTGCGGGTCTTGCAGGCGGCGCAGAGCTTTACCTGTGCGGGGTCGCGGCCGGCAGCTCTGGCAGCCGCAGCCATTGTCTCGCGGATATGGGCAACGGCCTCGGCCATCTGCTGCTTTTGTGCTTGCGGGATCATCGTACTTCCTCCTGACTGTAGACGGCGCGCGCACCGCCGATGAACGGCGGGCGGGTGCGGGCGCAGAGCAGGATCGCCTGCCCGATATGATCCAGCGACAGGCGCACCGGCACGGCCACCCGGCGCAGATGCATACCGATGAGCGTGCCGCCGATGTCCATGCCTGCAGCGGCGCGGACCTCCTCGACAAGGACAGGGTCCTTAAAGGCGCGCCAGCAGCTTGTGGCCCAGCTGCCGCCGGCATGGGGCTGCGGAATGGCCGCAACGATCTGGCAGCCGTAGGCCTTGGCAGCCTCGCGCTCAAGGACGATGGCGCGGTTGAGATGCTCACAGCACTGGGCGGCCAGATAGACACCCTGCTCTTGCAGCGGCGGCAGCACACCCGCCAGCACAGCGGCTGCGGCCTCCATGCTGGAGTCATGGCCGATATGCCCGCCCATGATCTCACTGCTGGAGCAGCCGACCACAAAAATATCCCCTGTTTCAAGGTGCGCAGCTTCAAGCAGTTCTTCCGTGGCCTGCCGTGCCTGCGCGGTAAGTTGCGTGTAATCCATGGATAAAGCCCCCTTTGGTTACTATTATAGCAGGGGTGTCAATAACAAAAAAGCCTTCCCCTGTGGGGGAAGGTGGCCGAAGGCCGGATGAGGGGCGGGCTTGCCGATAGTACCCGCTCATGGGATATAGTGATAAAGCCGCCCCTCATCAGTCCGCTTCGCGGACAGCTTCCCCCGCAGGGGAAGCCTTTACGCCGAGACATCCTCAAACTGGCTGTTGTACAAATCGGCGTAGAAGCCGCCGGCTTCGATCAGCTCGTCATGGGTGCCCTGCTCGACAATGTCGCCGTCCCGCATGACGAGGATCAGATCCGCATCGCGGATGGTCGAAAGGCGGTGGGCGATGACAAAGCTGGTGCGGCCCTCCATCAGGCGGTCCATTGCGGTCTGGATGCGCTGCTCGGTGCGGGTGTCCACGCTGGAGGTCGCCTCATCCAGAATCAGGATGCGGTTGTCCGCCAGAATCGTGCGCGCAATCGTCAGCAGCTGCTTCTGCCCCTGACTGACATTGGAGGCATCCTCGTTCAGCTCCATCTGGTAGCCGCCGGGCAGGGTGCGGATGAAGTGGTCGGCATTGGCGGCCTTGGCGGCGGCAATGACCTCTTCGTCGGTGGCATCCAGACGGCCATAGCGGATATTCTCCATGATGGTGCCCTTGAACAGCCAGGTGTCCTGCAGCACCATGCCGAAGCCCTCGCGCAGGGCACTGCGGTCAAAGTCGCGGATGTCGTGGCCGTTCAGGGTGATGGAGCCGGAATCCACATCGTAGAACCGCATAAGCAGCTTGACCATGGTGGTCTTGCCGGCACCGGTGGGGCCAACGATGGCGACCTTCTGGCCGGGCTGCACCTTACAGCTGAAATCGTGGATGATGGTCTTTTCGGGCACATAACCGAACCGGACATGGTCAAAGGTGACCTGACCATCAATGCAGGCGGGGTCTGCCCGGCGGGCAGCGTCGGCCAGCTGATCCTCTTCGGGCTCGTTCAGGAACTCGAACACGCGCTCGGCAGCGGCGGCCATGCTCTGCAGCATGTTGGACACCTGTGCCAGCTGCTGGATGGGCTGGGTGAAATTGCGGACATACTGGATAAAAGCCTGGATATCGCCGATGGTGATGATGCCGTTGGCGGCAAAGATGCTGCCGACGATGGCAACAGCCACATAGCCCAGGTTGCCCACAAAGTTCATAATGGGCTGCATCAGGCCGGAGAGGAACTGGCTCTTCCAGGCGGATTCAAACAGCTTGTCGTTGGCGGCGTTGAAGTCCTCCAGCACGGCGGCCTCCCGGTTGAAGGCCTTGATGACATTGTGGCCGGAGTAGACCTCCTCCACCTGACCGTTCACAACGCTCAGGGTGGCCTGCTGGGCCTTGAAGTATTTCTGGCTGAACCTGACCACCAGCATCACCAGCACCAGAGAGACGGGCAGGATGAGCAGTGCGATCAGGGTCATTTTGGGGCTGATGGACAGCATCATGATCAGCACGCCGATCATGGTGGTAATGCTGGTGATGAGCTGGGTCACGCTCTGGTTCAGGCTCTGGCCCAGGGTGTCCACATCGTTGGTGATGCGGGAGAGCACCTCGCCGACTGTCCGCTTTTCAAAGTAGGCCAGCGGCAGGCGGTTGATCTTTTCGCTGATCTGGCGGCGGAAATCATAGCAGACCTTCTGGGAAAGGCCGGTCATCAGCCAGCCCTGAATGAAGCTGAATGCGGCGGAGCAGAGGTACATGGCCAGCAGGATGAGCAGGATCTTGCCGATGTAGGCAAAGTCGATGCCGCCGATCCCCCGCAGCTTGGCGATCCAGCCGGTGGCAAGGGCCGTGGTGGCCTTGGCCAGAATTTTGGGGCCTGCGATATTGAAGATGGTGGAAAGGATGGCAAAGACCATCACAACGATGAGGGAGAGCTTATACTGGCTCAATGCGCTGAGGAGCTGCCGCAGAGTGCCCTTGAAATCCTTGGCGCGCTCGGTGGTCTGTTTTCCGGGTCTCGGCATATCACTCATCCTCCTTTCCGGTGTTCAGGTCTTGCAGGTTGAGCTCCTTCTGGCTCAGCTGGCTCCTGGCGATCTCCTGATATTCAGGGCAGGTGGCCATGAGCTGCGCGTGAGTGCCCTTGCCCACCAGCCTGCCGTCGTCCAGCACCAGGATCTGATTGGCGTGGAGGACGGTGGAAATGCGCTGTGCCACAATGATCACAGTGGCGTTGTCGGTCTCTTCCTTCAGCGCACGGCGCAGGGTGACATCCGTCTTGTAGTCAAGGGCAGAGAAGCTGTCGTCGAACAGATAGATCTTCGGCTCCTTGGCAATGGCACGGGCGATGGAGAGCCGCTGCTTCTGGCCGCCGGATACATTGGAGCCGCCCTGTGCAATGGGGCTTGCATAGCCCTCGGGCTTTGCGTCGATGAACTCGGTGGCCTGTGCGATGGAAGCCGCCTTCTTCATGCCCGCATCGGTGATCTGCGCACCGCCGAATTTCAGATTGCTCTCGATGGTGCCGCTGAACAGAATGCCCTTCTGGGGAACATAGCCCAAAAGGCTGTGGAGCTGCTCCTGCGGCATCTCCCGCACATCGATGCCATCAATGGTCACGCGGCCGCCGGTGACATCATAAAAGCGGGGGATGAGGTTGAGCAGGCTGGATTTGCCGCAGCCGGTGGAGCCGATGATGGCTGTGGTCTCGCCGGGGTTTGCGGTAAAGCTGATGTGCTCCAGCGCATCGCTGTCGGCACCGGGGAAGCGGAAGCTGACATCCTCGAACCGGACCACGCCATCCCAGTCCTTCTTTTCAAGGGCGGGCTTTGCGGCGGCAGCGTCCGGATCATGGATGGAAGCCTTGGTGCGGCAGACCTCGTCGATACGGTCAGCGGCCACACCGGCACGGGGAAGCATCACGGCCACCATGGCCAGCATCAGGAAGGACATGACGATCTGCATGGTGTAGGTGATGAATGCGATCATCTCGCCCACCTGCATGTTTCCTGCATCCATGGCCTTGCCGCCGAACCAGACGATGAGCAGGCTGGTGCCATTCATGATCAGGGTCATAAAGGGCATCATGGCCACCATGGCACGGTTGGTGAACAGCTGGGTGCCCATCAGCTCCCGGCTGGCAGCATCAAAACGCTTTTCCTCAAAGGATTCGCGGCTGAACGCACGCACCGGCATCACGCCGGTCAGGATCTCGCGGCTGACGAGGTTCAGCTTGTCCACCAGGGTCTGCATGATTTTGAACTTGGGCATGGCGACGCTCATCAGAACCGTGATGCGCAGAAGCAGAGCGGCCACGTCCAGCACGATGATCCAGGCAAGGCCGGTGTTGCCCTGGGTGACGTGCATCACGCCGCCGATGCCCAGAATGGGAGCGTAGGCCACCATGCGCAGCAGGATGACACAGGTGAACTGCACCTGCTGGATATCGTTGGTGGTGCGGGTGATCAGGGAAGCGGTGGAGAAATTCTCGATCTCTGCGTTGGAAAAATGGATGACCGAGGAGAAGGTCTCTCTGCGCAGTTCCCGGCCGATGGAAGCCGAGACGCGGGAGGCAATCAGGCCCACCAGAATGGCAACGACCACCATCAGCAGAGTCAGGGCCAGCATCTGGCCGCCCACCCGGAAGAGGTAGGCCATCTGTACATCATGGGAAACGCCCTGTGCCTCATATTCCAGGCTGACCAGCAGGGTGGCCTGACTTGCCATGCTGGAAAGGGTGGTCTCGTCCACCTGTTCCATGGCGCTGGCCAGCTGCTGCTGGATCATTTCCCGGGAAAAACCGGGCATCTGGGCCATGGCTGCGAACTGGGCACAAACGGCATCCAGATCTTCCGCCGTGGGAGCAGCGGTCATGGTCTCTGCTTCATCCCCGGCAGGGGCGTTGGCATTCTGCGCCGCCGCCATATACAGCACGATATCCGGTGTGGTGACGGCCTCCTCCAGAGCGGTGCGCTCGGCATCGGTCAGGTCACTGCGGAGCTTCAGAACACCGTCGTCCTGAAGATAATATCCGTAGGCATTCTGCAGCGCGTCTGCATCCTCTTCGCTCATCAAAAGCGAGAGGGCATCCAGTGTGCTTTGGCGCACAGTCTCCGGCAGGGGGCTTTCAATGCCGCCCTGCTGGATGCCGGTGTCCACGATCTTGCTCGTGTAATCCGGCAGGGAAAGGTCGCAGTAGGCCTGCACGAACAGCAGAGCCACCACGGCAAGGCAGGCAGCCCAGTGGCGGGCCAGCTGCTTGAAAATTTTACCCATTTTCGTTTTCTCCCTTCAATTTTGCTTGTTGCTCCGCATTTTCCGCTTCCACAGCCTCCAGCAGCACACCGGTCAGGGAGAACAGCTGCTCCCGCTGCTCTTCCGGGATGCGGCAGATGACCCGCTCAAAGTAACGGCTGATGGCAGTTTCGACCTGGCGGCTGGCATCCAGCCCCTTTTCCGTGGGGCGCACCAGCGTTTTGCGGCGGTCATTGGGGTCTGTGATCCGCTCAATGAGTCCATCCTGCTCCAGCTGGCGCAGCGCGCGGGAAACAGCGGGCAGGGGCTGTTTGACGGCGGCAGCCAGATCGGAAACATAGATGGTGCCGTTTTGGCCATGCTCTTCAATGGTCATCAGCACGCCTTCCAGCATGATGAAATGACACTTGGGGCAGCTTTCCAGTGTCATTTTGGCACCGCGTTTGCCTTCCGTGCTCAGCCGATGCAGATAATGGACCACAGCGAACAGTTCCGGCGCACTCTTCTGCGGCATACGAATCCTCCCTATCACTTGACAGATGTAAATACTTAACGCATGATAACTATTTGCTGATGACAATAATATACCCGCCTGCATCGGAATGCAAGCGGGTAAAAATGAACTTTTTGAAAACTCTGAAGATCCTGCGCATCAAGGAGAAAAAATCACTCGTGGAGCTGACGTTCTTCCATCAGACTCTCTCGTTTGCTGCTGATACGTCCCAGCCCGTAGGCCAAAAACGTGGCGCAAAGCAGGTTCAGCCATGCCAGCGATGCACCACTGAAGGTGTTGGTAACGCCTATGAGAAGGTTTGCCAGACAGAGCAGCCTCACCATCTGTCCAATTTTGTTCAGGTGGGAGATACGGGAATCCACATCCGAAAACATATCAAAGGGACCTAGCTGGGCGCTGCGGCGGAAATATCCCCAACTGAAGCAATGCCCAACGCTCTGTGCTTCCAACTCTCCCATGAAACTTTCAAAATCCGGGGAACTGTCCAGCATGGCAAGCCGGATGATGTACTGGCCGGGTTCCGTCTTTTCAAAGGTGTAGGTGCAGAACCCGGCATTCTGCAGGGCCCAGCCCTCCTGCGCCATTTCGTTGAGCCAGCGTTCTTCTTTTTCAAATTCCCAGACCCAGAAATTTCGATGCAGCGTTTTTGTTTCACTCATACCTGTTCCTCCTGTAAAATGGCGCGGCCATTGGCAGCAAGCTCCTCCAGCCGGACCAGCTCCTGTTTGAGCACCTTCAGCCCGGCGGAGGTCAATTGGTATTCTTTTTTGCGGCTTCCGCTTTCCATGGGCAGGGGAGAGATCCACCCCTTTTCGCACAGGGCATTCAGGGCACCGTACAGGGTTCCGGCAGCCAGCCGTACCCTTCCGCCGGAGAGCTGCTGGGTCTCCTGCATGATGCCGTAGCCATGCCGCGGATGATAGAGGGAAAGCAGGATGTAGTAGGTGGTTTCCGTCAGTGCCGGATTTTCCATTATATCACCTCGCTTTGTATCGCTATGCGATATATCATGGATGTATTATATCGCTTCTCGATATAACTGTCAAGGGGCTGAAAATAAAAAAGCTCTCCCGGAGGGGAGAGCAAAGACAAACAACCAGAGAAAACCGGTCAACGATCGTGGAACAGTCGGTTATCCACCCAGATGCAGACGCAGGCACCCAGTACCGAGATAACAAAGGAGCTGATGCTGCCGGTGGCATGGATGCCGATGAGGCCGAACAGAAACTCACCCACAAAGCTGCCAAGAATGCCCAGCACAATGTTGCGGCCGGTGGAAGTCTGGGTGCCCATAAAGCGGTTGGCGATGTGACCGGCCAGAGCGCCTACCAGCACGCCCACGAGCAGGGAAGCCAGCAGGCCGATCAGAGAGAACAGGCCCATCAGCACGCCCACCAGAGCGCAGATCAGGGCAAGGACGATCAGAATAGACAATGTAATCATACAGAAGCCTCCTTGGTTTCTTTTGTAAGAACGGCGTTTTCTGCCGCGTACCGGCAGATATCGTTCAAACAGCACTTTTCACATTCGGGTTTGCGGGCATTGCAGACAGCCCGGCCATGCATCACAAAGCGGTGGCACAGGTCACTGCCTTCCTCCGGCGGAATGATCTTCCACAGGGCCATCTCCACCTTCTGCGGCTCCTTGATGCCATCCACCAGCCCGATTTTATTGCAAAGCCGGATGCAGTGGGTATCCGTGACGATGGCGGGCTTGCAGAACACATCACCCATGATCAGGTTGGCGCTCTTGCGGCCCACGCCGGGCAGTGCCAGCAGCTCTTCAAAGGTGGTGGGCACTTTGCAGTTGTATTTATCCCGCAGCACTCGCATACAGGCCGAGATATCCCGGGCCTTGCTGCGGCCCAGCCCACAGGGCTTGACGATGGCTTCGATTTCCTCGGGCTCTGCCGCAGCCAACGCTGCTACATTGGGGTATTTTGCAAACAAGTCCTGTACCACAATGTTCACCCGGGCATCAGTGCACTGAGCCGCCAGCCTGACGCTGACCAGCAGCTGCCAGGCGTGGTCGTAATCCAGCGTGCAGGCTGCATCCGGATATTCTGTTTTCAGCCGGTCGATGACCTGGAGCGCCAGCTCCTTTTTGGCAGAGAGATCTTCTGCCGCAGCGGCTTTCTTCATCTGTACCCCTCGTTTCTCGTAAATGTACTATGATAATAGCATGTTTCGACCTTTTTGTAAATGGGATTTGCAGCATCCATCTGAGAATGATTTTCATTATTGCTCTTGCTGTTCGTGTAAAAATGAGGTATACTATTTCTATATAAGGCCCATGCAGAACAGCAGGGCAGTACAGGAGGGAACGCCCGATGAATGAACCGCTGGCGCAGCGTATGCGCCCCAAAACGCTGGCCGAAGTCTGCGGCCAGCAGCATCTGCTGGCCCCGGGGCGGGTGTTCCGCCGCACCATCGAGAGCGGGCATATCCCCAATATGATCTTTTACGGCCCATCCGGCACAGGCAAGACCACCGTGGCCCGGATCATTGCCGAGAACAGCGGCATGACGCTGCACAAGCTCAACGGCACC
>OGGD01001611.1_pt1 | contig 10404 bp, 9 predicted proteins | sample 1571091 | NCBI WGS metagenome assembly OGGD01 (sample SAMEA2582073, study PRJEB24529) | metagenome | biome: Human gut stool | place: China | collected 2011
GCAAACCGTATCTTCGTTGTTTCGACATTTGGTCTCTTCACCAACGGTCTTGAGCGTTTCGACAAGGCAGTCGCAGATGGTACTATTTACAAAGTAGTTACCACAAACCTCACTTACCAGACACCGGAACTTCTTTCCAGACCATACTACATTAACTGTGATATGAGTAAATACATCGCCTATATTATTGATACTTTGAACCATGATTCTTCTATCAGCGATCTGTTAAACCCATATGACAGAATCCAGAAACTGGTATCCAAATACAAAGAAGAACATAAATAATATCTCTGAAACACAAAAAAGGAATTGCAAGATGCAATTCCTTTTTTGTGTTTATAACTACTTTGTTGTTTTCTGATCTTATGTATTAAAATAAGTCTACTCTTCCAGCATGTTTCTGGTTGATCACATAATATGCTGCATACTCTTCCGGTTTTAAGTATACCTGAATGCTCTTAATGGAAGATGCTCTGTGACCTTCTGCTTCGAACTGTTTCTTTGCTTTCTCGATCACGTCAGCAACAACTGCTTCCTGTCCCTGGAACTGGATAAATACTTCTGGTTTCAGTTCTTCTTTCTTAGGAGCTGCTTTCTTTGCTGCGGCTTTTTTCACTACCGTTTTTGTTGCTGCTTCCACTTTTTCTGTTGCTTTCTTTGCAGTATCTTTTACTGTTTCTTTGGTCTCAGCGACCTTTTTCTCAACTTCTTTGGCAACTGCTGCTGCCTTTGCTTCTGCTGCTGCCTTTGTCTCTGCTACAGTCTCTTTCACAGATTCTTTTGCCGGTGCAGATTTTACTGCTGCTGTCTCTTTTACAGCACTCTTAGATGCTTCTTTTTCTGTTGTTTTTACTACTGGTTTTGCTGCTGTTGTCTTCTTTTCCATAATTGGTTCCTCCTTCAGACAAAAACTACTCACAAACTAAAAACTTCTCCATTGCTACTAATGCTTCCTGCTCATCTTCACCGTTTGCCTCGATATTAACTGTCATTCCTTTTGATGGGTTGAATGCCATAATTCCCATGATACTCTTGGCGTTGATCCTGCGATTATCACTTTCTAAAATAATCTCGCTATCAAAACGACACGCAACCTGAACTAATTCAGCAATTGGGTTATTATGTTCTTCTGAAACATTGGATACAATAATCTCTTTTTTGCTCATGCCATTCACTTCCTCTTTCACAGTACTTCGATATCTGTTTTTCCCTTCACAGATACATCAACTTTTTTCATACTCTTCAAAATATATACTATTACCCTTGAATTTGCAAGGCATCCCACGGAAAACTGTTAAAGTTCAACGAAGGAACCGTAGAACTGCCTGAAATTTTATGCACTTTTATGTATAGTTTACTTTTGATATGTGAAGAAAATATTTCCCGCATTGAAAAACATCTCATCTGCGTCCGCAGTCGTCCGCTTATAAGTCTGTCCCACTGCCGGGTCATAAAGCACAACATTATTTGCATCATATCCCACCACAAGAACCGCATCATTACTTCCTGTCATTGCAAATACCGGATACCCGTTGCTCACATAGTACAGGATTTCATCTACCGTACAACCGGTAAGATCTAAAACAGTTGCATCCTTTAAGGTGTTAAGAAGAATCTGCTTCGGTGTCTCGCCCTGGGAGATCAGCGCACTGACGCTGATGTTGATCCCCTCTTTTTCCAGGATTGCATTCACACACTGGGCAATGCTTCCTGCTCCACTGTCCTCCTCGCCAACTACAATATCATTAAAGGCCGCCTGAGCCGTCTTTCTGGAACGTTTCCATACATACTGCTGATTTTCACCGATCACGACACCCATCTGGCTGTTTGCCGCAATAATCGCGTCAGAGACACTGTCTGTTGTCAGCACGACTTCTCCCTTTACATAAACATAATAACGGTTATTGTCCTTTTCTTCTTTCAGGGAGACTTCACGTTTCTGCTCTAAGATCGTCTCTTTCGGTGTCAGAATCTTCGGTGTCTTTTTCTTCGCCTCATCCTGCAGTGTGATCAGAACCTGTGTCTCTTTTTCATCCGTATTTTTTGTTGCAATATCTACCACTTTCAGGCTGTCACCCTCACGGTTCATGATCATGTCCTGATCTGCATCCACATAGGCAGTTCCATTGTTCTGAATACGGTTTAAGTATATGGTGTAACCACTGATGGTAATGTTCTGTACATAATATCCCGGTTTCTCATAAGTCTTTAAGATCTCATGTTCCTCTGAGGATGTATCCATGATTTTTACCTGATACATAGGAAACAGCGTATTACCTGCTGCATCTACCACGACATCGGCTGATTTTGCCACACCATACACAAAATCCTCCTGCATAAAGCCCAATGGTTTTACATAATCAGAAGCACTCCCGGTCACATCTGTCACTTTCTCCGTGACAAAGTCTATCATGTGGATCGTATCACTGCCACGGACCGCAGAAGGATCCACCCATGCCAGAAAACGGTTTGACTCAGAAATTGCGACCGCTTCGTCGGAAAGTCCTTCTACCAGCACTTTCGTATCCAGTGAATTCAGATCGATGCCATAGACATTTCCATCCACCATAATATAAAATGCGCCACTCTCGGTCACATACATCAACTGTCCCAATTCCGATTTCATCACCTCATAGGACTGGCTGGATGGGATAAACACCTGCTCCTCATTCGTATTTGCAAGACTGTCATAATGGTAAACCGCAATACCCACCGTACCCTCATGGATTCCGCGGTTCATGTAGCCATACACAATATAGTCAATGCTTCCCGCCTCATCAATATTTACGATCTTAATGTCATGCTCACCATAGTTTTCCCGGTCATCTACCCCTTCATATCCCCGGAAACTGAACACTTTTGCAAGTGTGTTTGCCTCCTGATTGTAACTCCAGAGTTCTCCCTCCTGCACAAAAGTGACCACTTTGCCGGATTCATTGGTCTGATACTCCACATCCTTCGAGCGGATTCCAAGCAGGATGCTGTTTCCTGAGATGCTGTCATTTTCCCCCCGGAAAATCTCTTCCATCGTCCGTTCAAAATTCAACAGATACATTCTTGTATTGGTATACCGCACTCTGTAGTATTCCTCAACGTTATAGTATTCGCTCTGTCCATTCTGTCCTACCCGTGTCACAACATAGTCCAGAACGATCACGTTGTAGGTTGGAGTGATCTCCTTGACAGATGGAACTGGTGTTGTCAGCCTTGTGCCGTGAAACTCTGCCCAGCTCACCTGATTCAGTGAATTGTTTAATGTCACATACTGCAAAGTCGTGTTATCACCAGTCGTTTTTTCCATATAAGTGCTGAGAGATGCAGCTTTCTCGCTGTCAAAAGTCGTATCATTGAACTGTCTGACAAAATCAATGCACTCCGACACATAACTGTTCTGGGATTCTATGATCCGTGTGTAGTAGTAAATCATGCGGTCTCCACTCTCCAACTGGATCACAAGCAGATATTCCTCATTTTCCTCCAGCAGATTCTGGATTGGAAGTTCCATAGAGATCATTCCCTTATTCTCCGTGTAGGAAGTGACATCTGCATTTGCGATCAGCCTTTTTGCATCCAGGCTCCGGATCTCATAGGAGATCTTATCCACTGCGGTCTGATAAGTCTTCACCGTCACCGGAAGAAGTCTGTCTTCCCCGATTGGCGTGATCGTATCGCGCATATAGGCTGCATCCATTTTCTCTGTGTAACCATATAATTCGTTGATCGCCGTCTTTCCATCATATAAGGTAAGAACCGGCAATGTTGCCTCCGACATCTCTGTCGTCAGGTCTTCATTCGTCTGATTTGTCATAAAACTGAATATAATCACTGCCAGAACAAAAACGACCGGCAGAACAATTGCTTTTATTGTACCTTTCTGCACTGTAAGCCTCCAAAATCATCCATACGACTGTTTTCCCTCTTCTGTGTGCCTCAAACTGCACACAAAAATAGCTACCGCCAGAACGGCGATAGCTATATTGTATGCAGTTTTTGCCTTTTCCGCAATATTTTCTTTGGCTTCTTTTTAAATTCTTAAGAAAATTGCTGGTGAAGAATAACGAAAATCACCACCATCTTCTGCAGCGGCGGTGGCGGCATCTTCTGCGGTACATCTCGTTGTTTAACATAACACCGATCAGGCTGCGCCACGGATCATCCGGCCGTGGCGGTGGTGGCGGCATCATTCCGGGTCTGCCCGATGGTGGCGGCATGCTTCCCAGTCTGCCCGGTGGTGGCGGCGGTGGATTGTTTCCTCCCCAGAATTCCTCTGCCATCACGGTATCTGTTCCATTTTTCACGGTCTGATAAATGCGTTCTGTCACCTGCTCTAACATAAGCCGGTCCGGATATTCGTCGAACATGAGACTTCCCTCATACTCCATTTTATCGCACTCATCCTCGATCACGTCCATAATACGGGAAACATCCCTTGGATACAGCTCTTTCATCCGGTCCATATCCTTTTCATATTCCATCTCTGTGAGATACAGATTCTGCATCGGATAGCTCATATAAAAAGGCACTTTCGGAGTGTCAGACTGCTGCATACGTAAAAACTGTTCCTCTCTATAGTCCACGCGATACTCCTTATTTCCATCACATCACTATAAGATATGCAGCAATTTTTTCCCGGGTTCCTGCTTCTGCCTTATTTGCCCACAAAAATGTATTCGATCTTTTTGTAAGGTCTCTCATAACCTTCCTTCATCATCTTCATGGTCACTTCCCCATTTTCCTGCTGTGTGAATGCGTACTGATTATAGGCTCCACCCTGATAAGCAAAATCGCTTCCGTTATCCTGATAATGCACATATGTACCCTCACCCGGAAATACGAGCATATTTAACGTATCATACGGCTTTTCCCCTACATACTGCATCACTTCATAAGTCGGGATCATACTTCCTGCTTTGGCAAACATCGGACATGTATCAAGCGGTGCATCCACAAGATAATACTGTTTTCCCTCATAACGTTTTCCGGTATTGAAATCATACCAGATCCCTTCCGGCAGATAGACCATCTTTTTCGTCTGTCCCTGCTCTAATACCGGTGCCACAAGAAGATGTTCTCCAACTAAAAATTCATCATTTAAGTTCCACGTATTTTCATCCTTTTCATAGTGAAGCACCAGTGGACGCATGATCGGAAGTCCTGTTTTCTCACACTCCGCAAACAGATCGTACAGGTATGGAAGCAGGCGGTAACGCAGCTCCACAAATTTGCGGTATATATTGACTGTCTTTTCCCCGAACTGCCACGGCTCCTGATAAATGCTTCCGTTGGATGAATGATTCCGGAACAATGGAGAAAATGCTCCGACCTGTACCCAGCGGCATAAAAGTTCTGCCGTACAGTCCGCACCAAATCCACCGACATCCGTTCCTGCAAATGCCAATCCACTCAATCCAAGATTGCACAACTGTGGCACTGCCATCTGAAGATGTGACCATAAACTCTGGTTATCTCCGGTCCAGACTGTTGTATACTTCTGGCTTCCTGCATAGCATGCGCGGGTGATCACAAATGGTCTTTTTCCGGTCTGTTCCTTAAGTCCCTCATAGGTTGCCTTGGACATCAGATGTCCGTATACATTGTGCATGGCTGCGTGGGTAGATTTCTGATCTTCATCAGTAAACACGACATCTGATGGCAGTTCTCCGTGAAAACTTGCCGGTTCATTCATGTCATTCCAGACTCCGGCAACGCCTATATCGGTCAGGAACTTCTGATTTTCTGCCCACCATTTACGCACCTTTGGCTGTCCGAAATCCGGGTATACAGAATCTCCCGGCCATACAGCATTCACATAGACTTCCCCTTCCGGTGTCTTTGCAAAATAATCTCCGGCAATTCCCTCATCGTATTTCTCATAACCCGGATCTAATTTCACACCCGGATCGATAATGCAGACTGCCTTGAATCCATCGTCTGCCAGCTCCTGAATGGTCTCTGCCGGATCGCCGTAATCTTTCTCATTCCATGTAAAGACACGGTAGCCATCCATATAGTCAATATCAAAATGCATCGTATCACATGGGATATCAAGTTCTCTGTATTTCCCTGCTACTTTTTTAATGCAGTCTGCGGAATCATATCCCCAGCGGGACTGATGATAACCGAGTGTCCACAGCTGTGGAAGTGGAGTCCTTCCGGTCAGATAGGTATAACCGCCCACAATGTCTGGCATCGTATCCCCTGCGATAAAATAGTAATCAAGGTTTCCGGCGTCCGCACCATAGTAAAAATATGCCTGATTTTCTTTTCCAAGGTTTACATAAGATCTGTATGTATTGTCAAAGAAAATACCGTAAACACTTTCTTTTTTCAGGGTGATCAGAAACGGAATGGACTTGTACAGTGCGCGGTAAGAATCCGTGTGTGCCTGTGGGATATCGGAGTTCCAGTTTTCGTACTCATAATCCCGCTTATTCAAAAATCCGGTCTTGTCCCCAAGTCCGTAAAACTTCTCATCCCCGTCCATTTTTTTGACAGTCTGCACCGGATAGCTGCCGCTTACACCTGCGGACACATCATGTCCCTCTGCCTTTAACACTTCGAGAGATTTTTCACTTAACAGCGGTCTTAAAATACGCCCGCTGCGGTAATCTTCACAAATGCTCTTTCCATCCCGGTAAAAGTCCACATAAAATCCGTCATAAACTCTCGCTTCCAACTGTTTTGTTGCAACTGAAACATAACTGCCGCAGTCTTTTACCTCAAAATCTGTCCGGACCGCCTTCTCCCCTTCGATTGCCTTGGAGCGGTGTCCTTTTGTCTCATAAGGAACAAAGACATTCATAATACTCTCAGTAATGACCTCTAAAAATGCCTCTTCTTTTTCAAAGAAAAAATGGATTTTATTTTCTTCCACCTGATAATCCAAACGTTTACCCAACATATGTGCATCCTTTCTTACGTATAAATTTTCGTATTTTTTCGTAAGAATATTTTAGCATGTGCAGACGTTTTTTTCCATAGATATTTACTGATTTTTTGCCATGTCCTGAAGTTCACGCATCAGATCCAGATCCGACTGCCGGATCTTCATATTGGTCGTCATCGGCTCCTCACCCGGTCTGGTGAGTGTGATCTCGATCACAGTGCCCTCCTCCATCTCTCTGGAGAATACCGCACTTAAAAAGGCCACAAACTTCGGATGGTTTGCAGTAAATTTATTTTTTGCATTCATAATCTTCATAATATTTGCCGGGTTCATCATAATCTTTTGTCCTTCTCTTTCCAGATGCCTAAAGCATCTTCTTTTTCTTAAAATAAATAATTTCCAAAATGATCACTAAGATACTCACTATTATAACTGCCGGATACGCATATTTCCACCCAAACTCCGGCATATTTGGAAAATTCATTCCATACCAGCCGGCGATCAGCGTGAGCGGCAGAAAAATCGTTGTCACAACCGTCAAAATGCTCATCACCTGATTCTGCTGCACCGCAATGAGTGACTGGTAAAGTTCCCGGATCTGCACGAGATATTCCCGCAGCATTTCCACATGGTCATGCAGCCGCTCCGCCCGGTTGGAAAATAACTGCCACTGTGCTTTTTCCTCCTCTGACAGACCGCCGTTCACAGATGTCTGCATGACATCTCCCATATTCATCAGCTGTTCATAATAGGCATGAAAAATATTGAACCGTTTCCGGTATTTCATGATCATCTCATAAAAATAGTCCGGTATTTTCTTTAACAGTTCCTCCTCCAGACCAGCCAGATGTTCCTCCTGTTTCTGCAGATACAGTACTTCATCCTGCAGCAGTTCCTCGAACAATGCCAGAAGGATCTGCCGGAAGCTGTAACCCTCGTAGGTGCCTTCCGCCATCTTGTTCAGATACTCCATCAGGAAATGGCTTTCCTCCACAAGATATAATTCCTGCTCTGACAGGTAAAATCCAAAATTATGGATACACACCTGCCCTTTATTTCCCTTTGGCACACGCATTGTTCCCTGCACACACTCCCGGTATTTTTCAATCTTGCAGTACTGGATCGGTGTCATGCTGTGGATAAAATTATTTTTCCGCACAAGTTTCCGCGGATGGCTCAAAAACTCATCCAGACTCATGAGATAAATGCTTTTTCCTGCGTTTTCACTATTTTGTACTGCTTTCTTTTCCAATGTGATTTTTCCAGTTTCCTCATGATAGCTGTATTGTTCCATATGATTTTAACCTCGTAATTTTTTTGTATATCATTCCTTACAACCTGCATACTCCCAGGTAACTCCGTTATCCTCAGACTGAAAAATAATCCCCTGCTGTTCCATCGCATCGGTCTGCAGATAAATCTCCATTTTTCCATCCACGATCTGCGGCATGGTGTGATAATCATAATCTTCGATCGTAAATCCCAGTTCTTCTGCTTCAGATGGAAGTTCTGTCACCGTATCCAAAGGAAGTTCCAGCCGTTCAAATGTCTCTCCGCCATCCTTCGTCACATAAAGCATGGAGAAATCCTCACTTGCATACGTCAGTCCTGCAAATCCGAAATCATTTGTAAAAAAGAGCAGACCTTCGGCAACGCCCATATTCTGGTCAAACGGATCACCATTGACCTCTGTCCAGGTCGTACCGCCGTCCTTCGTCTTTTCAAAGTTATAAAAGCGGCTTCCACAGGCAGCGTCTACCACATTCAGCCGGTAACCGGTAATATCATTGATGAAATAATACATATCGCCATCTTCTGCATTAAATTCCCACGTATCCGAATTGCGGATATTCTCACTGGTCTTTGTTTCCGTTTCTGTCTCTGTTCCGCTGAAAATTTCCGGCTCGTTTTCTTCCTTATTAGTATCACTATTATCTTTGGAAGAACTCTCATCATTTATTCTCCGCCACTCATAAATTTTCCAGGAGAGTGCCCCATTGTATGGGATTGCCGTGCGGATCACCGCAGCGCCACAGATGATCGTTGCCGCTGCTGCCGCCACAAGTTCTGCGATCCACAGATATTGTTTTTTCCCTGCCTGCTGTTCTTTTGCCTTTTTTCTGGTGATAAGCCAGAAGAAAAAACCAACTGCCATGACCGCTGCTCCCACAGCCATTTTCTGTCCGTGGTAGCGTACTCCTCCAAACTGGCATAAAAAATAGCCTTCGTATAAAACGTAAAAATAACCTGCTAATATCAGCACCGGACTGATTTTGTGTATGACTTTCATTTTCTTTTCCCTCTTTTTTCAAAATGGATGTTACGGCTTTTCAGACCAGACTGTTTCGTCTTTCTGCTGCTTGCATTATATTGTTTTTGTGTGCATTTTTCAATCGTGAAAAGCGGGTTTGGATCGTTTTTTTCCACTCAGATCTGTCTGTATCTCTGTCAAGCGCAGATGATGACAAATTTTCCTCCATAAATTGCTAAATTTTTAACAATTTTTTTATTGATTTTATAACCGAGATATGTATAATTATGGTAGAGAAAGTTGGCAATTTGCTTATGTTTCCTGCATTTCACAATGTGGAACAGAGCGATCAAAAGTCCGGCTTCCAAAAAGATATGTATAGTCTGTTTTTACAGATTGATACCATATTACACACAGCGAAAGGAAAGAGGTAATTAAAAATGGCAAAAATTGATTTAAGCAAGTATGGCATTACCGGAACAACAGAAGTTGTTTACAATCCTTCTTATGAATTATTATTCGAAGAAGAAACAAAACCGGAACTTGAAGGTTACGAAAAAGGTCAGGTCAGCGAACTTGGCGCAGTAAACGTAATGACAGGTATCTATACAGGACGTTCTCCAAAAGACAAATACATCGTTATGGATGAGAACTCAAAAGACACTGTATGGTGGACTTCTGACGAATACAAAAACGACAACCACCCAGCTACAGAAGAAGCCTGGAAATCTGTAAAAGATTTAGCGATCAAAGAACTTTCCAACAAGAGACTTTTTGTTGTAGATGCATTCTGCGGTGCTAACAAAGATACACGTATGGCAATCCGTTTCATCGTTGAGGTTGCTTGGCAGGCTCACTTTGTAACAAATATGTTCATCAAACCTACAGCAGAAGAATTAGAGAACTTCGAGCCAGATTTCGTTGTTTACAATGCTTCTAAGGCAAAAGTTGAGAACTACAAAGAGTTAGGATTAAACTCTGAGACAGCAGTTATGTTCAACATCACAAGCCGTGAGCAGGTTATCGTTAACACATGGTACGGCGGAGAGATGAAGAAAGGTATGTTCTCTATGATGAACTACTTCTTACCATTAAAAGGTATGGCTTCTATGCACTGCTCAGCTAACACAGACTTAAATGGTGAGAACACAGCTATCTTCTTCGGACTTTCCGGAACAGGTAAAACTACACTTTCCACAGATCCAAAACGTCTCCTGATCGGTGATGACGAGCACGGCTGGGATGACAACGGTGTATTCAACTTCGA
>OGGD01001621.1_pt1 | contig 10355 bp, 7 predicted proteins | sample 1571091 | NCBI WGS metagenome assembly OGGD01 (sample SAMEA2582073, study PRJEB24529) | metagenome | biome: Human gut stool | place: China | collected 2011
AGGCAGCGTAACCTGCACGGATCGGAGATAAGCCTCGGTCCCCTCGCTGTACATGCCCCAGGGCAGCGTTGTGTTTGTGCCGAACGCCTCCTGATTGACGAAGTTGCCCCAGCGGCCGACCCCCTGCCCGATGAGGAACCCCAGTGAGACAAGATCAAACAACGGCAGCAGCGGCACCTTGCGCCATTTGGCGGCCAGCCCGCCAAAGATAAATGCGCCGATGACCGCGCCGTAGATGGCGATGCCGCCCTTGCGGATGTCGATCATCTCCCAGATGCTCTGGTAGGCAAAGGGCGCCATAGCCACATAGTAGATGCGGGCGCATACGATGGCCATCACAGTGCCGATGGCCACCACATCGACCAGCCGGTCGGAGTCAATGCCGTAGTCCACGGCATTGCGGAAGGCGTAGAGCATCGCCAGCAGCATACCTGCCGCGATGATAACGCCGTACCAATAGATATTGAACCCGCCGATGGACAGCGCCACCCGGTTCACGGTCAGGTCAAGGCCCAACCCGGGAAATTGCACATGATAGATCATTTTTACCTTTCCCCTCTTTACGCTTCTGCCGGGTCGATCTGCACATAGGCGCGGTTTTCCTCCCGCAGGGCCGTGCGCAGCAGAGCGTTTGCATCGTCCACCGTCAGCTCAGCCAGTGCAGCGATCTCGTCAGCCAGAGTGCGGCCCTTCAGGCAGGCCGCAGCGGCCTCCTCGGCAGCATCGTCCACGGCCTCGACATCGCCCAGCAGCTCTCCGTACATCTGGTTTTTCACCAGCATAAAGACCTCGGGGTCCACACCGTCGCGGCGCATCCGCTCGATCTCTGCCTGCAGCAGCTCCACGACCTCGCGCGGGGTATCGCTCTCACCGGTAAAGGCCACAGCGCAGGCACCGCGCACCGCGATGAAATCGCCCGAGAACTCCGGGTTGACAAGCGCCTCATCGTACAGGCGGCGGTAGAGCTTCGTCAGGCCACCGACAACGAGATCCCCCAGCATATCCAGCAGCAGCTCCCGCTTTATATCCCCCTCGGCCAGCGGCTCCTCCCGGTAAGCCACACCGAAGCAGGGCTTTGTGACGGGCATTGTAAAGACGGCCTCCCTGTGGGGCAGCGGGCCGCTCTGCGCGGGGATCGCCCACTCGACCTCATGCGGGGCGCGGGCGCGGTAAAGTCCGTTGCGCTTGCAGGCATCGACCGCCTGCGCCAGCGTGATCTTGCCGGCCACGCTCAGCACCATGTTGGAGGGCGCGTAGAACGCCTTGGTGCAGCTGTAAAGCATCTGCGGCGTCAGCTCGGCAATGCTCTCGACCGTGCCGGCAATGTCGTCCCGCAGCGGGTGGTCCGCATACAGGCAGCGGAACAGTGCGTTCAGCAGCCGCCAGTCGGGGCTGTCATCGTACATCTTGATCTCCTGCCCGATGATGCCCTGCTCTTTGGCGATGGTCTGCTCGGTAAAGTAGGGATGCCCCACCATGCCCAGCAGCACGTCAAGGCTCTCGTCCAGCTGTTCCGTAGCCGTAAAGAGGTAGCAGGTGCGGTCGAAGGCCGTGAAAGCATTGGCATTCGCGCCGGTCTTGGCGAACTTTGCAAAGGCGTCGCCGTCCTCATCCTCGAACATCTTGTGCTCGAGGAAATGGGCCACACCGGCGGGCAGATGCACTTCCCGCTCCCCTAGCCGGAAATCCCGGTCGATGGAGCCGAAGCGGGTGGCGTAGATGACATGGGTGCCGGAGTAGCCCGGCATGGGGCGGACGAGTACGGTCAGCCCCGAGGGCAGAACTTTCCACTGGTCAGCGGCGGTGCGTTCCAGCACGCTCTGGGTGTTCTCAGCCATTCTCCTTCCCCTCCTCCCGCGTCAGCAGACAGCTCACCGACAGGGTGAACTGCCTCAGAATATCCCGCACATCCTCCCTGGTCACCGCCAGCAGGGCGCGGCGGGCGTCGTCCGGCGTCTGCACCGGGCCGCCCCGCAGCACTTCCATATAGTACCATGTCTCGATGCCGCCCAGTGTATCCTCCAGGCCGTTCATCCCGGCCAGCAGGCCCCGGCGGCAGTCTTCCAGCTCTTCGTCGGTGATCGGGCCGTCGCAGAGGTCCGCCAGCTCTTTGAGCACCGCCTGCTCAGCGCGGGCCGCGTCGGTGTGCTCGACGCCGCTGTTGACGGCCATGCTGCCCGTGAAGCTCTGGAAGGACGACGAGCAGTAGTAGCACAGATGGTCGCGCTCCCGGACGTTCAGGAAAAGGCGGCTGGTCACGCTGCCGCCGTAGAGGGCCATCGCCAGCCGGACAGCGGCCAGCTGTTCAGGCTGCATGGGCCGGCCCAGCGTGAACAGCATACAGAGCTTGGCCTGCGTGGTGTCGAAGTGCTCCACCTTCCGCACCGGCTCCCGCCGGGGCATGGCGATGTTCTCGGCCCGGGGCAGCGGGGCGCGGTCGATGGCCGAAAGCTCCATCAGAAGGGCGTCCTTCACGGCGGTGGTGCTGGCCTCGTCGCAGCCCAGCACGATGAGCTCGATGTTCGCCGTCCGCAGCATCTCGTAGTATGCCTCGGTCAGCGCTTCGGGCGTCAGGCCGTCCACTTCTTCTAAGTAGCCCTCCTGCCGGACACCGGCGGGGCTGTCGCCGAAGAATTCCCGGTTGGCCTGCCGCTGGCAGTAAAGGCGCTTGTCGTTCACTTCGTCTTCCAGCGCCTTCTTCAGCATCTGCTTTTCGATGCCCACGGCCTCGGGGTCGAAGGTGTTGCCCACAAAATAGGGGTGGAACGCCGTGCCGAGGGCCAGTGCGGCGTACTCCTGCGTCAGCTTCTCCCCTTCCAGTGCGAACTGGTCTTTGATGCCGGTGATGCTGACGCAGAGGTTGTGGCTGCAGCCCATGGGGCGGGCGTCCACGGTCAGGTCGGCACCGTAGAGGCGGGCCAGCTTTTTGGTCATCTGGGTCATGTCGGGGCAGTCGGCATAGCCTCGCTCCATCACCAGCGGCAGCAGCGCGTGGGCCGTGGCCGTCTCGCGGCGGGCCGGGAACGCGAAGTGGATGCTGATGCGGCAGCGGTTGAATTTTTGCGCGGCGTCATACGAGAGGTGGACGCCGGGCGCGATTTGGGATCGTCTCAATGTTCTATCGTCCTTTTGTATTATTTCGTTTGTTCCAGCGCCAGATACTCTTCCAGCGAGAGGCCGGAGGCGCGGATGGCGAGGGCGTTGTCCCTGCCCACATACCGCCAGTGCCACGGCTCAAACACCATGCCGGTGGCGGCCTGACGCTCCTGCGGCCAGCGCAGGATGAAGCCGTGCTCTGCGGCATAGGCTTCCAGCCACTCATAGGCACGGGTGTCGGCGAAGCCGGTGTCCTTCTCCATGCTGTCTGCCGCGAGGATGTCGGCACCGTAGCCGGTGGCATATTCGCTGGCCTCCGGCGCAGGCTGGACGGTCGCAGCCCTGGCAGCGGCCTCTTCCTCCGAGCAGCCGGACTCCCGGTAGCTCTGGACCGCGGCCTCATAGGCGCTCTGGCGGGCGGCGGCATCCTGATACCCTGCCGTCAGCACCAGCTCTATCTCATCCTGCTTTGCTGCCTCGGCCATCTCGCGGTAGGCTGCGGCGGCCTCGGCTTCCAGCGAAGCACCGGTGGCATCATCGGCCACAGCCAGCTCCGGCGTCGGCTCTTCCGTCAGGGGAAGGTTTGCATTCACCAGCATGAGGCGCTTATCCGAAAGGTCCGTCTCCGCGCCGCCCTCATACTCCCGGGCCTCGAAGGCCGTCGGCGGTGCGATGAGGGCATAGGCCCTGGGCAGCAGCCAGAGGATGCCGCCGGTCATCACAGCCATGACCGCGCCGCAGCTGAGCAGAAAGACCGTCCAGTTGCGCACGAGACGGATACGGTGTCTCCGGCGGCGTTCTTTCGGCGACAGCGCGCGGCGGGGTGCGGGTCGATTTTGCTCCATGATGCAGCTTCCTTCCTGTTTTTGACGTTCGCCCTGGATACAGGCACATAATAATATTATACACCCCTTTTATCTGGGTGTAAACGGCAGGGGCTGTAAAAAAATTGTGTACGCAAAAAGCCGCCGCACCGGCGCAGAACGCACGGCACGGCGGCTTTGAAGCCACGTCTTACTCGAACAGCATATCGTGGATGGCGCTGACAGCCTTGTCAGCGTCCTCACGGTCGATGATGCAAGAGATCTTGATCTCACTGGTGGAGATCATCTTGATGTTGATGTTGTTGTTGGACAGAGCCTCGAACATCTTGGAGGCCACGCCGCTGTGGCTCTGCATACCGGCACCCACGATGGATACCTTGGCGCAGGTCTCGTCGCAGGTGACCTGGTCGAACTTTGCGCTCTCGCGCAGGACGCGCATGGCAGTCTCAGCTTCGCTCTCCGCGCAGGTGAAGCTGATGTCCTTCTTGCCGTCGCGGCCGGTGGACTGCAGGATGATGTCCACGTTGATATTCTTCTGGGCCAGCAGGCCGAAGATCTTGAAGCTGGTACCCGGCTCATCGGGAACATTCAGGATCGTAATAACAGCAACGTCGGTGTCCTTTGCGACACCCTTGATCAGCATACCTTCCACGTCTTTTACAACCTCCTTGACGACCGTGCCGGGCACGGGGTTCAGGCTGGAGAGGACCTCCAGCTCCACATTATACTTTTTAGCCAGCTCTACGCTGCGGTTGTTGAGCACCTGTGCGCCGAGGGATGCCAGTTCCAGCATCTCGTCGAAGGTGATCTCATCCAGCTTGCGGGTGTTGCGCACCTTGCGCGGGTCGGCGGTGTAGACGCCCTCCACGTCGGTAAAGATCTGGCAGCGGTCGGCGTGGAGCGCTGCTGCGATGGCGACAGCGCTGGTATCGGAACCGCCGCGGCCCAGCGTGGTGATGTCGTCCAGCTTGTTCAGGCCCTGGAAGCCTGCCACGACGACGACGCGGTTGCGCTCCAGCTCCGAAGAGATGCGCTCGGTCTCCAGCTTGGTGATGCGGGCCTTGGTGTAGGCACGGTCGGTGCGGAAGCCTGCCTGCCAGCCGGTCAGACTGGTGGCATGGCAGCCCAGCTCGTTCAGAGCCATAGCCAGCAGGGCGATACTGATCTCCTCGCCTGCTGCCAGCAGCATATCCATCTCACGGGCAGAAGGGTTGTGGGTGATCTCTGCTGCCTTTGTGATAAGGTCGTCGGTGGTGTCGCCCTGTGCGGACACTACCACGACCACGTCATTTCCCGCGTTGTGGGTGTTGGCCACGATGCGGGCCACGTTGAAGATACGGTCCCGGTCCTTCACCGAAGAACCGCCGAACTTCTGTACGATCAACGCCATATCTTGTCACTCTCCTCTTTTTGCTCCCTCAGTGTGTGAGGGGTACACCGGGCGGAAGCGGTCTTGCACTTCCGGTCCTGTTTATCATTCCACTGTCGCACCGGTGTTGTCGGCATCCAGCCGCAGCAGTGTAAATGCTTCACATCCGTCCAAACCTTCCAGCAGCTCGAGGCCCTTTTCCAGCTTGGAGTAGAATTTCTCGGCGTTGGCCTTTTCGGCCACAGCCATCACGGTGCTGCCGGCACCCGAGACGTACACCGCCTTGGCACCGCAGAGCCGCGCCATATCGAAGACTTCCTTCGAGCCGGGCATCAGGGGCATCCGGTAGGGCTGGTGGAGCTTATCCTCGGTGGCAATGGCCAGCAGGTCGTGGCGGCCCTCGCAGAACGCCGCCGGGATGAGGGCCGCACGGGACAGGTTATACACCGCATCCTTGTGGGTGACCTCTTTGGGCAGGGCCGCACGGGCGGCTTCGGTCAGCAGCTTGTAGTCCGGCACGATGGCCGCGAAGCAGAGGCTCTCGTCCACGTCCCGCTTGACGGAGTAGACGACGCCGTCCTCGAAGACGCTGCTGGTCAGACCGCCCAGAAGGGCCGGTGCCACGTTGTCCGGGTGGCCCTCGATGGAGGTAGCCAGCGTCAGCAGCTCCTGGGTGTTGAGCACATCGCCCAGCATCCGGTTCGCACCCAGCAGGCCCGCGATGATGCAGGCCGAGGACGAGCCGAGGCCCCGGGCCATCGGGATGGCGTTGGTCTGGACGAGCTTGAGGGGCGGCATGGTCTTGCCGACCTTATCGAACAGACCCTTGGCCGAGCGGTAGACCAGATTGGTCTCGCCGCGGGGGATGCGGGTGCCGTCCGCCGCCGAGATGTCCAGATGGTCGCTCTCTTCGAAGGTCACGGTATTATACAAGGTCACAGCCAGACCCAGCGCATCGAAGCCGGAGCCGATGTTGGCACTGGTGGCCGGGACGGAAACTTTTATCTTCATCGCAGTTCCCTCTTTTCTCGCGCTCAGGCGTCCTCGGGCAGGCGGCGGAGCACCAGCTTCACGCTGCCGCCCATGGCCTCTACCTTGCGGGCTGCTTCGGCCAGAGCCTTGCCGTCGGCGCTGTCCACAAAGTAGGAGCAGCCGTCGAAGTGCTCTTCCACCACATGGCCCTTGCCGTAGATGGCCTCGGCCACCGCCGGGGCGATGCCTTCCACACGCACATAGTATGCGGCGGGAGCGGGGTCGGTGAGCATCCCTTCCACCGGCTCGGCGGGCTGCCAGAACAGGCTGTCGTGGACCTTGACGCCGTTCTTGAGGGCGTCCACCACGTCGGCCACGACCGCACTGGCGGTGGGCAGCTTGCCCGCGCCCTTGCCGTAGAAGACCACGTCGCCCAGCATATCGCCCTTGACGAGGACGGCGTTGAAGACGTCATCGACACCGGCCAGCTGGTTTGCCTTCGGCACGAGGCAGGGCTCGACACCGGCGGCAACGCTGCCGTCCTCGCCCCGCTTCATCCAGGCGATGAGCTTGATGACACAGCCCAGCTTCTCTGCCGCAGCCACATCATCCACCGTGATGTCGCGGATGCCGCGGGTGGGGATATTCTGGGGGTAGATCTGGTGGCCGCAGACCAGCGAGGACAGGATGGCGATCTTGCGGCAGGCGTCGCGGCCGTCCACATCGTCGCCGGGGTCCTTCGTCTCGGCGTAGCCCAGCTCCTGGGCAATCTTCAGAGCCTCGTCAAAGCCCAGGCCCTCCCGCACCATCTTGGTGAGCATGAAGTTGGTGGTGCCGTTGACGATGCCTTCCACCTCGGTGATGACGTTGGCCGCGAGGCACTGGTGCATCGGGGTGATGATGGGAGTGCCGCCGCCCACGGACGCCTCGAACAGGAAGGCGCAGTTGTGTGCCTTGGCCAGAGCCAGCAGCTCTGCGCCGTAGGTGGCCACCATCTCCTTGTTGGAGGTGCAGACGCTCCGGCCGCTCTCGAGGCAGGCCTTGACATAAGGGTAAGCGAAGCGGGTGCCGCCGATGGTCTCGACGACGACCTTCACTTCGGGGTCTTCCAGAATGGCGTCAAAATTCTTTATAAACAGCTTTGCGGCCGGATGATCTGAGAAGTCCTTGGGGTCAAGGATGTACTTGACCTCCACCGGTTCGCCTGCGCGGCGGGAGACGCCTGCGGCGTTGCGGCAGAGCACCTCGTACACACCGCTGCCCACCGTGCCAAAGCCCAGAATCGCGATTTTTGCCATGATACTGCCCTCGTTCCTTTTTCTATGAATGTACTGTCACAGATTGTATCCGCAGTGTACGCCCACGACCATCCGCTGGCGCGAAAGCTTTTCCGTCAGCTCCTCGGGGGTCATCTGCATGGTGTCGGTGCGGATGGTGACAGCCACCAGCGCGGCTCCGTTCTCCGGAGTAGACTGATTGATGGTCACGATGCTGGCGCCGGCGGCACTGATGCCGGCCAGAAGGCTCTGTAATGCACCCGTCTCGTCCCGCAGGGTCGCCATGACGGTGATGACCTCGCGGCCATTCTCCGAGTCGAAAATGCAGTCCTTATATTTATAAAATGCACTGCGCGACAGGTCTACGCTGCGGGTCGCAGCCGAAATGCTGCGTGCCTCTCCGCTGGCCAGAAGCTCCTTGGCCCGGACGACCTTGAGGAAAACTTCCGGCAGGACCTGTGCATCCACCAGATAAAAACGGCGTTCCAACTTGTTCACCTCTCAAACACAAGTGTTCTTGCAGAAAATATAATAGCATCCGACTCTCTGCATTGCAAGAGGTCGGATGCTATTTTGTCAGATTATCCAGTTTTGAGCCGTGAAGTACCCCTTCAGCGCACCGAATCTGCAACCCAATGTGCTGAAAAGTATGATTTTTGCCTCAGTCGGTGTCGAGGCCAGTGGTGTCCGGCTCAGGCGCGAGAGGCTGGCTGGCGACAGCTGCCTGACCGTGAGAATAATTGCAGACGTCGGGCAGGTCGTCGGCACGGTAGTATCCCACTGCCGTGCTCGGGCAGGAGCCGCTGGCCAGCAGGCCGCTCTGGGTGCAGTAGCTGCGCTCCACGACGCCGTCAGCCGCCGGGAATGCCTTATAGGGCAGGTCTGCCTGGATCTGCTCCATCAGGGCCTTCCATGCCATGACACAGGTGCGGGTCTTGGCCTGCTGCTTGCCGAGGGTCTTGGTCATATCGAAGGGCGCGTCATAGCCCCACCACACAGCGGTGACGTAATAGGGCGTGCCGCCCACAAACCACAGGTCCTTCTCATCGCTGGCCGTACCGGTCTTACCGAAGGCCTCCATGCCGTTGGAGTTGGGGTAGCGGCCGCTGGCCGTACCGACGCTGGAGAACAGGACGTTCTTCAGCAGGCGGTTCATGACATAGGCCGTCTGGGGCGTCAGAGCCTGATAGCTGGTGTCGTTGCTCTCCATATAGATGTTGCCGTCCCGGTCGAGCACACGGGTGTAGAGGTGAGGCGTGGTGTACTCGCCGTCGTAGAAGATCTGGAACGCCGCCGCCAGCGCCATCGGGGTGACGCCGTGGGTCTGGCTGCCCATGACCATCTGTGCAAGGCCCACGTCGTTGACGGGATCCAGCGTGCTGAGCTGCAGGGTATTGTAGACGAAGTTGAAGATGTTGTTCGCGCCCACGAGGTCGCCAACGCGGATGGCGATGGTGTTCAGGGAGCGGGCGAGGCCGTTCCAAAGCGGCAGGTCGGAGCCGTCGCCGTAGTTGCCGCCGTAGTTGCGGGGCCAGCTGCGCCATGCGTTGGGGTAGGCTTTCAGCTGCTTGTCCGTCAGACCCATGAGGCCGTTCCGGCGGCAGTAGTCCTCGTCACGGATGACCATGTCCTGCTTGAGGTAGAGGGGCGAGTTGTTGAGCATGGTAGACCAGTTGACCAGACCATACTCGATGCCCAGCGCATAGGCGCCGATGGGCTTGATGGTAGAACCGGTCTGACGGGTGACGCCGTAGGCGCGGTTCAGGGAAAGGCTCTTGGTCTTTTCGCCCAGACCGCCCACCATGGCGATGACATTGCCGTCATAGTCCAGCGTGACCATCGCCGCCTGGGTGCGGACGTTGCGGTAATAGTAGACCGTACCGTCCTCGCCGGTGCGGGTCTTGGGGGTGCCGTCCTCATTGAAGACCTGCACATCGTCGTCGGAGATGCTGGTCACCTCTTCCTCATGCCAGCCGGCCGGGAAGTAGGCATCGTCGGTGTTGAGCATCAGGTTCTCCATCGCGGTCTGGATCTTGGGGTTGACCGTTGCCTCGATGGTGTAGCCGCCGGTGTAGAGCATACTCTGGGCGGTGGACTCGTCCACGCCCTCCTTGGCCATGATGTCCTTCACCACCTCGTTGAAGAGGGCATCGGTGAAGTAAGAGGTGGTGGAGCTGCTCTTCTTCGTGTTGTCCGTCTCTGCCAGCACCAGCGGCTGGGCAGCGGCGCTGCGGTAATCCTCTTCCGAGATGACACCCTGCTGCCACATATTGTAGAGCAGGAAGTTCCGGCGGTTGATGAGGTTCTCGGGGTTGGTGTAGGGATTATAGTTGGTGGGATTCTTGGTGATGGACGCGATGGACGCGCACTCCCAGAGGGTCAGCTCGCTGACATCCTTGTCGAAGTACTCGTTTGCCGCCGTCTGGACGCCCTGGATGGTACCGGTAAAGCTGATGGTGTTCAGGTAGGCTTCCAGAATGGTCTCCTTGGAGTAGCTGCGGCTCAGGATGAGGGCGCGGTAGATCTCGCGCAGCTTGCGCAGTGCGCCCTCGATGCCGCTGGCGCTCTTGTCGCTGGTCAGGTTCTTGATGAGCTGCTGTTCCAGCGTGGAGGCGCCCTGCTTGGAGCTGTAGATGGGCAGCAGGTATTCATTGATCATCGCGCCGATGGTGCGCTTGAAGTTGACGCCCGGCTCGTTGTAAAAGTCTTTGTCCTCGGTGCAGATGAATGCATACTGTAGGTTGGTGGGGATCTGCTCGAGGTCCGCCCAGACGCGGTGGCTGTTGGAAGAGCGCAGGGTGGCGTACTCCACCTGCG
>OGGD01001624.1_pt1 | contig 10328 bp, 13 predicted proteins | sample 1571091 | NCBI WGS metagenome assembly OGGD01 (sample SAMEA2582073, study PRJEB24529) | metagenome | biome: Human gut stool | place: China | collected 2011
TGCCGCCCAGCGGGATATAGATGTAATCCCGGAACCACCCCGACAGGGTGATGTGCCAGCGCCGCCAGAACTCGGTAATGCTGCCCGAGATATAAGGCAGGTCAAAGTTAGCAGGGCAGTCAAAGCCGAGCAGCGCCGCCAGACCGTTACTCATCTCACTGTAGCCGGCAAAGTCAAAGTACAGCTGCAGGCTGTAGGCCAAAATACCCAGCCATGCCAGCGGAGTAGAGACATTGGCCAGCCCCACACCGCCTGCGCCGATGATGTCGGTCCACAGCGCACCGATGGAATCCGCCAGAATGACCTTTTTTGCCAGACCAAAGACAAACAGCTCGGCACCGCGCTGCGCCTTTTCCATCGTGCAGCGGTTTTTGCCGTCATGGAGCTGATCTGCCATCTCGCGGTATTTGACGATAGGCCCGACGATCAGCTGCGGGAAGAACAGCACATACACGGCAAAGGTCAGCGGATTTCTTTCCGGCTCGATCTTGCCGGTGTAGACATCAGCCTCATAGCTGATGATCTTGAAGATATAGTAGCTGATGCCCAGCGGCAGCACCGTACCGATGTTGAGCGCAGCGATCCCCAAATGGCCGATCTGATTCAGCGTGTCGATCAGGAAGTTGGCATACTTAAAATACACCAGCACCCCAAGGTTGACCAGCACCGCCGCCAGCGGCAGCAGCCCGCGCAGTTTTGTTCTGGCCCGGGCCGTCAGCAGGCCCCACAGGTAGTTGAATACAATCAGGACCGCAATCAACGGAAGAAATGCAACGCCGGTCCAGCAGTAGAACAGCAGGCTCTCCGCCAGCAGCACTGCATTTTTGGCACGGCCGGGTACCAGATAATACAGCAGCAGGGAAAGCGGCAGAAAGCAGAACAGGAACACCACACTGTTAAAAACCATGGCGGAACTCCCTTTCTTTTGATGGCATCACCGTGCGAACCAAGTCACCGATACGGCGCAGGTCAGGCGGCAATGCATTGGTGGTCGTTATGAAAAAAGGCCGTTGCCGAGCGGCAGCGGCCTTCTTTCAGGGTCTCATCAGAAATTCAGCGCCGTCTCCAGTGCGGTGTCGATGGCAGCGTAATCAGGGTTTGCAATACCGGCAATGACGATGGCCACATAGTTGCCGTTGGTCACAATGCGGGCATCCTTGGCCAGCGCGATCTTATCGGCAAACTCAGCATACAGGTCATTGGCGGACAGACTTGCCTTGTAGGCCTCCAGCTCGCTCTTGACGGCATCTACCTGGCCGTCCTTGGCCTGTGCCACAAAGACAAGGCCGCAGTCCGCCTGATCGTTGGTCACATCGCCCTTGTAGGCAACAAGGTTGTCCATTGTCAGCATCAGCTCATTCTCAACGGAGAAATCGTCCAGTGCGCGCGGGTTGGCGATGGGGTTGACCGCTTCGATGGCGGCAACGGCAGCATCCAGATTGGCGGTGTTGGCCTCCTCACCGGCGGAGGCATCGGTGCTCTCGCTGATGACGATATCTGTCGAGCCATCGGCACCGCCGATGGTGCTTTCCGCAGCAGAGCTGCTCTCAGAGGAGACAGCAGCGGAGGTGCTGTCTGCAGAGGAGCCGCAGGCGGCCAGCAGCATAGCACAGCAAAGAATTACAGGAATCAGCTTTTTCATGGGTTCAGATCTCCTTTATATAGTGTATGATATTGTTTTCCTCTACGCACAGGCATAGCTTGCCCGATACCTTATAAGAATACACTATCTTGCCATCTTTTTCAAGCTGTTCGCGGCAAAACACCGGGTGTTTCCGCCGGGAAATATGTAAATTTTTTATGCCTTGACAAACACGCCCCCGGCGGGTACACTCAAAACAAAGTTATACGGCGTTCCTGCTGCCGTCAGAGACGCCGATAACTGCAGTTTACAGAAGGGGGGGTGCCCGCCATGCACAATAATACAAAGGCGCGCGAGACTGCCTTGACCGGCATGCTGTTTGCCATGGCCATCGCACTGTCCTACCTTGAATCTCTGGTATCACCGCTGCTGGGGTTGATGCCTGCCATAAAGCTTGGGCTTTCCAATGTTGTTGTCATGTATGCGCTGTTGTTCCTGCGCACCCGCACCGCGCTGCTGCTGGTGGTGCTGAAGGCACTGTTCGCCTTTTTGACGCGGGGTGCCACCGCCGGTTTTCTTTCCCTTTGCGGCGGCGTTTTATCGCTGGTTGTCATGCTGGTGCTGCTGCACCTGCCGGTCAGCGGGTATATCTTTTGTGCCGGTGCTGCACTGGCGCATAACCTCGGCCAGCTGGCGGGGGCAGCAGTGCTGCTTTCCAGCGCAATGGCTCTGGGGTACGCCCCCGTGCTGTTGGCGGCCGGCCTTGCGGTGGGCGGCATCAGCTGTTTGCTTTCGCGCGCCTTATTCGCCGCCCTGCCTGCTTATGCGGGGGAGCAGCGGCAGGGGAGCCCTTTCAAAAAATAGGAATCTTTCTTAAAAAATGCGTTTTACCCCCTTGACACCTGCAAAGCTATGTCGTATAATAAAAGCACGGACACAGGAATGTGTCCTATGAGCAATTACAAAATAACAGGAGGCAATTTTTATGGCTAAGTATGTTTGCACCGTTTGTGGTTATATCGCTGAGGGTTCCATCCCCGAGTTCTGCCCGGTCTGCAAGGCCCCGGCATCCAAGTTCATTGAGAAGAAGGATAACACCTATGTGACCGAGCATGTTGTCGGTATCGCCAAGGATGTTCCCGAGGAGATCAAGCAGGGTCTGCGCGAGAACTTCAACGGTGAGTGCAGCGAGGTCGGTATGTATCTGGCCATGAGCCGCGTTGCTGACCGCGAGGGCTACCCCGAGATCGCCGAGGCATGGAAGCGCTATGCCTTTGAGGAGGCCGAGCACGCCTCCAAGTTTGCAGAGCTGCTGGGTGAGGTTCTGACCGACAGCACCAAGAAGAACCTGCAGATGCGTGTTGACGCTGAGTGCGGCGCCTGCGCCGGCAAGATGGATCTGGCCAAGAAGGCCAAGGAGCTGAACCTTGACGCCATCCATGACACCGTACATGAGATGGCAAAGGATGAGGCCCGCCACGGCCGCGGCATGCAGGGTCTGCTGAATCGCTATTTCAAATAATTTTTTTCAAATCCACCCCGCGCCCCGGAGCCTGAACGCCCCGGGGCGTTTTTGCATAGCATAAAGAGGGGTGGTGGTATGCGGCGTTGTACAGCAGCAGGGCGGTGCAGGGCAAAGCGGCGCAGCCTTGTGTGGCTGGCTGCAGCATTGCTGCTGGTGGGAGCCTTGCATATAAACCGCTATGTCAACACCGTCATCAAGCCCACCCTGCACGAGCTGGCCGAGTACGAAGTCCGCGCCGCCACCGTACAGGCTGTCAACCGTGCCGTTGCGGCAGAGCTTTCACGGCGGCCTGCACTCTGCAGCACACTTTTTGCCGACAATGGCGGCATCCTCTGTCTGGATGCCGCGCGTGCCGGCGCTGCGCAGGCAGCGCTCATCGGTGCCGTACAGGCTGAGATGGACGCCTTGCCGGAGATTTCCTACCGTGTCCCCTTCGGCAGTTTGACCAACAATTCCCTGCTGAGCGGGCTTGGCCCCGGCTGGCCGGTACAGCTGCAGCCGCAGGGCTATGTGCAGGGGGAAATCCGGCAGACTGCGGAGTCACTCTCGATCAACACCACACGCTACTGTGCGGTTTTACATCTGTCCGTCACCGTAAATATGATTTTGGACGGCAGCACCGCCACCCTGACCGTGGAGCAGACCTGCCCTCTCGTCAGCCTGCTTGCCGGCGGCGAGATTCCCGATGTGTATGCGCCCGGGCAGGATTGAATTTGCACTCGAAAATGTGGTATACTAAGACATCGCTGATACCAACAAACGGAGTGGAGCAAAATGGAATTAGAACAGGCACGCAAACGCGCGGAGGAGCTGCGCGTCATCATAGAAAAAAACAACCGCTTATACTACGATCAGGACGCCCCCGAGCTGGAGGATTTCGAGTACGATGCCCTGAACCGCGAACTGAAACAGCTTGAGGCTGAATATCCCGAGCTTGTCACGGCGGCCTCCCCGACCCAGCATGTGGGCGGCACGGCCAGCAGCAAATTTACCAAGGTGACCCACGCCGTCAAGATGGAAAGCCTGCAGGACGCCTTCTCCTTTGATGAGCTGCGCGAGTTTGATGCCCGCGTGCGGGACGCCGGTGTAAAGCCCGAGTATGTGGTCGAGGCGAAAATCGATGGTCTCTCTGTCAGCCTTGAGTACCGCATGGGCCAGCTGGTGCGCGGCTCTACCCGCGGTGACGGCGTAGTGGGTGAGGATGTGACCGAGAACATTCTGACCATACGGGATATTCCCCATGAGCTGCCCGATGCGCCGGATTTTCTTGAGGTGCGCGGCGAGGTCTATATGCCGCACTCCGCCTTCTTCAAGCTGAAGGAGCAGCAGGAGCTTGAGGACAAAACGCCTTTTAAAAACCCCCGCAATGCGGCGGCCGGCTCGCTGCGCCAGAAGGATGCCAAAATCACCGCCGGGCGCGGGCTGTCTATTTTTGTATTCAACCTGCAGCAGTGCGAGGGGCGCAGCTTCAAGACGCACCACGAAACACTGGATTACATCAAGTCGCTGGGATTCCCGGTCTCGCCGCGCTACAGCGTGTTTGAAAATATCGAAGATGCGATCCGGGAGATCGAGGCCATCGGCGAAGCGCGCGGCACGCTGGAATACGATATTGACGGTGCCGTCATCAAGGTCAATGATCTGGCCGCTCGCCGCACAATGGGCAGCACAAACAAGTTTCCACGGTGGGCCATTGCATTCAAATATCCGCCGGAGGTCAAGGAGAGCGTTGTGCGCGACATCGAAGTCACAGTCGGCCGCACCGGTGTGCTGACCCCGACTGCCGTATTTGACCCTATCTTTTTAGCGGGCACCAGTGTGTCCCGCGCCAGCCTGCACAACGGCGATATTATCGCCAGTCTGGGTGTCGGCATTGGTGACACCATCAAGGTCCGCAAGGCCGGTGATATTATACCGGAGGTCATCGGCGTGTCGGCCCGCCTGCCGGGCAGCCGCCCCTTTGCCATGCCCACAACCTGCCCCAGCTGCGGCGCACCTGTCGTGCATCTGCAGGATGAGACCGCCCTGCGCTGCGTCAACCCCGAGTGCCCGGCCCAAAGTCTGCGCAATCTGATCCACTTTGCCTCCCGCAATGCCATGGCCATCGACGGTCTGGGCGAGGCCGTGGCTGTGCAGCTTATCGAAAAAGGGCTTGTCACCACCGTGGCAGACCTGTACACCCTGAGCGAGGAACAGCTGCTCACGCTTGACAAATTCAAAAAGAAGAGTGCCCAGAACCTGCTGAATGCAATCGAGCACTCCAAGCGCAACAATCTGGATAAGCTGATCTTCGGCCTCGGCATCCGCAACATCGGTGACAAGGCCGCCGCCCTGCTGGGCGAGCATTTCGGCAGCATGGACGCGCTGCGCCGCGCCACCGCTGAGCAGATGTGCGAAATTGACGGCTTCGGCGAGGTCATGGCGCAGAGTGTGCTGGAATTTTTCGCCAAGGACGGCACCACCGACCTTTTGCAGCGTCTGGAGCGCGACGGCGTGAACATGCAGTGGACCGGCGAGAAGAAGGGTACTGCACTGGCAGGCATGACGCTGGTCGTCACCGGTACGCTGCCCACCCTGTCCCGGCAGGAGGCAGAGGCGCTGATCGTCCAAAACGGCGGCAAAGCCGCCGGCTCCGTCAGCAAGAAAACCAGCTATGTCGTAGCCGGTGAGGCAGCCGGCTCCAAGCTGACCAAGGCGCAGACGCTTGGCGTTCCAGTGCTGGACGAGGCCGGTCTCTACGCACTGATCCGGGAAAAATCCGAATAACCGTTTTCATTCTATACGCCGTTTCCTTGCAGGGCATCCCGATGTGGGATGTCCTGTTTTTTTATGCGGTGCCGTCCCGGTTCTATCCGCCCGCAGGCGGGCATACAGTGGCAGTGTGAGGTGAAGAAACGATGGACGAGTATTACCGCATCCTTGAAAGCCTTCCGCCTGCGCTGCGCACACCGCTTGGCAGGCTGGATGCCCGCTGCGCACCGCATATACAAGAGATTCGTCTGCGGCTGGGACAGCCGATACAGTTTACGATCCGTGGGCGGCTGTGCCCCGCTGCAAAATTCCTGCCGGGTGCAGGGCTATCCGCTGCAATGGGGGCGGACCTGCTGCAGGACTGCTTTCTGCAGCTTTGCCGCCGTTCGGTCTACGCATACGAGGACGAGCTGCAGCAGGGCTATTTCACCGTGCAGGGCGGCTGCCGCATCGGGGTAGCAGGCTGCCGGGGGCCGGGCGGCTTTTCTGCCGTTACCTCGCTGAATTTGCGCATCGCGCGCTGGGTGACCTGCCCGCTGCCGCCCGCGCTGGATGAGGCCGTGGCCGCCCGGGCCGGGGGACTGCTGCTGGCCGGCCCGCCGGGCAGCGGCAAAACAACGCTGCTGCGGTCGATCGTACAGCGGCTTTGTGAGAGTGACGCCCTAGTCAGCGTCATTGACGAGCGCGGCGAGCTGATGGCCTGCGAGACCGGAAGCCTGCCCCGTGCCGCACAAATCCGCTGCGATGTCTACGCCCGCTGCACCAAGCCGGAGGGCATTGCCATGGCGCTGCGCTGCATGAACCCGCAGATCCTCGTCTGTGATGAGCTGGGCACGGCGGAGGACGCACAGGCTGTGGCGCAGGGGGTTGCCTCCGGTGTTGTGTTTTATGCTACCGTACACTGCGATACCCCGGCGGGTCTACATAAAAAGCTCCCGCTGGCCGCACTGCTGGCCACAGGTGCCTTTGCAAGAGCTGCCTTTTTGTCTGGGCGCGCCCACCCCGGCACCGTGGCACAGTGGGTCACACTTTGACTGTTCTGCTGCATGCTGCGGGCGGCATGCTTCTGCTCTGTGCAGGCACGTGCTTTGGTTTTACGGCGGCAGCCCGTATCCGGGACTGCCAACGGCAGCTGCACAGCCTGTCCCGGCTGTTCGGCTATCTGGCAGAGCTGCTCAGCGCACAGGCGCTTGCAGGGCCGGAGCTTCTGCACCGCGCAGCGCGCCGCCCGGAATTTGCAGACTTCTGCCCGGCGGGTGCGGCAGCACTGGCAGACCTGCATCTTCCGTCCTGCCTGCCCGAGGCCCTGCGGTGCGAAGCCCTGCAGACGCTTCGCAGCGCTGAAGAATCACCGCGCCTGACCGCCTGTGCGGCGCTGCACAGGCTGGCCGCACTCTGCGAGGAGGAGGCCTGCAGCCGGGCAGAGCAGTACCGTGCCGCCCGGCTGCTTTGGCCCCGGCTGGGGGCCTGTCTGGGCGTACTGACCGCCATTTTGCTGTGGTAAGGAGTGGCCTCATGGACATTGACCTTGTTTTTAAGATTGCGGCCACCGGCATCATTGTGGCCGTATTGAACCAGCTGCTCATCCGCTCCGGCCGGGAGGATCAGGCCATGATGACGACCCTGGCCGGGCTGATCGTAGTGCTGACAATGCTGGTGCGGCAGATCAGCGACCTGTTTGTTTTGATCAAAGCATTGTTTGAGCTATGACCTATGATCTTATTATGCAAGCTGGCCGCTGCCGTACTTGTGGCGGCCGTGTTGACGCTGATTTTAAAAAAAGACCAGCCTGCCTTTGCGCTTTTGGTCTCGGTATGCACCGCCGCCGGGCTGCTTGCTGTGGCGATGCGCCAGATCGAGCCGCTGCTCGCTTGGCTGCGCACACTGGAGGTCTACTTTCAGGGGCAGAGCCCGGCGGTGCTGCTGCGCGCCCTCGGCATTGCGCTGGTCGCGCAGTTTGCCGCCGACACCTGCCGCGAGGCCGGTCTTTGCGCGGCCTCCACCGCCATCGAGCTCTGCGGCCGGGTGCTGGTGCTTTTGCAGGCTCTGCCGCTGCTGCGGTCGCTGCTCGGCTCCTTTGCGGACTATTTGCAGTAATTTTCCTGCTGGCGGTGCCGCCCCCTGCCTTTGCGGACGAGCTGCCGCAGGAGGTGCAGGACATTTTGCAGGACAGCCCCTCAGACATCACCGATGCCGCCGGATGGACCCTTGCCGACATTGCAGCGCTGCTGGGGGACTGGATTGTCAGCGGCTTTCAGCCCACACTGCACTTTGCGGCGCAGTCTGCCGGGTATCTTTTGCTGGCAGGGCTGCTGGGGCTGCTGGTCGGCAGGCCCGCCGGCGCTTATGTTGAGATCCTTGCCGTGCTGGGATTCGGCTCGCTGAGTCTTTCCACCGCGATGCAGCTGACTGCGCTTGTCGGCTCGACCGCGCAGGATTGCAGCACCTATCTGACCGCCTTTGTGCCGGTATTCGGCGGTGTGGCTGCCGCAGGCGGGCAGGCCTCCGGGGCGCTGGTCTACAGCGGGATGTTCTTTGCCATGTCAGGCTTTCTGTGTGCGGTCATCCGGAAGCTGCTGCTGCCCGTCATGCAGATATACTTTTGTTTTTCTGTCTGTGCCTGTCTTTGGGGCAACCGGGGCATCACCGATGCCGCTGCGCTGTTTGCCCGCTGCATGCACTGGCTGCTCAAGGTCTGCGGGGCACTGTTCAGCCTTGTGCTGGGGCTGCAGAATACGCTGGCCGCCACGGTGGACAATGCCGCCCTGCGGACCGGCAAGGGCCTTTTACAGGGCGCGATTCCGGTTGTGGGGGATGCCGCTGCCGCCGCACTGACCGGAGCGGCAGCGGCGCTGCAGCTGCTCAAGGGCTCCCTTGCGCTGGCCGGGCTGCTGGCGCTGGCGGCGCTCTTTGCACCGGTCTTTCTGCAAAGCATCGCCTATACGCTTGTCTTTGCGGCAGCCGGTGTCATTGCCGGGGCTACCGGGCAAAAGCCCTGCGCCCAGCTTTGCCGCCTGTACTTTGAGGGGGCACGCCTCTGCGGATCGGTGCTGGTGCTCTATTTTTTTATGATCTTTCTGTCCACGGCGCTGTTGCTGCTGACAGGGAACGGGGGATAGCATGGAATCATTCCGCCATCTGGCACTGGGCTGCTGCGTGCTGTCGGCACTGGCGGGCATGCTGCGCCTTTTCTGGCCGGACAACGGCTTCAAATCCGTCATAAATGCCGTGCTGGTGCTGTATATTTTAACAGCGGGTATCCAGATGCTCGGCGGTATTGACTGGGACAGCATCGTGCTGACGCTCCGCAGCCTGCCTGCCGGGCAGAGCCGTCCCTCCGCTGATTTCTCGGCCTACAGCCGCGAGCTTGGCCTGACTACCTCTGTGGAGGCTGTACGGGAAGTCCTGCAGGGCGCGGGCATCCGCGCCGCCGTCAGCTGGCAGGACGGCAGATGCGTCATTACACCGGTAGACATCCGCGACCGCGCCGCGATAGAAACCCTGCTGGCCGTCAACGCCGGTGACCTGCCCTGGTGCATAGCGGAGGGTACACCATGACCGCCCGTGCGTGCATCGCCCCGCTGGCCGCAAGGCTGCGCACCGCACTGGCCGATGAAAAGCAGCGTGTCAATCTGCTGGCCTTTATGGGGCTGGCGGGGCTTGCATCGATTTTGGCCACCTGTACGCCCGCAGCCTGGGCACTCAGTTTGCCGAGGGCACCGCAGCCGCCGACTACGCCGCCCAGCTGGAAAGCCGCCTGACCGCACTGATCCGCTGTGTGGACGGCGCAGGCGATACCACCGTCATGGTCACGCTGGAATCAGGCAGTGAGAGCGTCTATGCAACGGACACGGACCGCGATGGCGGCTCCACACATGTGCTTTTGGGCAGCGGCGGCGCAGACGGACTTGTGGAGACCGTGCAGACACCCCGCGTGCTGGGCGTAGCCGTTGTCTGTGAGGGCGGCGGCACAGCAGCGGTACAGAACCGCGTGACCGCGCTGGTGGAGGCACTGACCGGCGTAGGCGCCAACCATATCACCGTAGCAAAGATGGCATCAACCAACAAAGAGGAGGGCAAACCATGAAGCAACTTACAGCCAAGCTGAAAAGCCGCGGCACCACAGCCGCTGTCCTGACACTGGCGCTGGGGGCCGCCGTATATCTGAACTGGTCCTTCTCCCGCGGGGCACCGCCCAGCCTGCTTGTATCCGATACCACTGCCGATGCGGTGGAGACTGCCGCCACTGCCCCTGTCACCGACCCGTTGACCGTAGAAGCCTCTGCGGGCGCTACGGACGCAGAGGTTTCCGCCATTGATGACGCCGACAAGAACTACGGCGAAGCACAACTTGTCAGCGTAAATCAGGATTCCGGCACAGAATTTTTTGAATCTGCCAGACTGACCCGCAGCAAGGCCCGTGACGAAGCGCTGGACACCTTGAAGAAGTCCCTCAAGGATGCCGTCCTG
>OGGD01001638.1_pt1 | contig 10229 bp, 10 predicted proteins | sample 1571091 | NCBI WGS metagenome assembly OGGD01 (sample SAMEA2582073, study PRJEB24529) | metagenome | biome: Human gut stool | place: China | collected 2011
ACGGAACCAAGCGTTTTGCCGAAGGCAAAACCTCAAGGTGAATTGCCCCAAAGGGGCAAGAGAAGGCCCCCTGGGGGGCGATGCCGGGCGCATTCATTGCGCCCGAGCAGATGAAGGATACGGGGGCCCCACAAAAGGTTTTACCTTTTGTGGGGAAACAGAGGCCAATGCGTGCGGCTTTCAGAAGGGCGACCGGGGCGTGATTTTGAAATGACCCTGGAGTGGCGGGGGCGGACGCTGGTCATTACCTGGCTGCCGGTGGCCTCCATGGGCCGCCTGGCCGCCTGCGCCCCCCAGACGGCGGCGGAGACCGAGGTGCTGGCCGCCCTGCTGGCCGGGGCGCGGGTGCGGGTGGAGCGGGACGCCCTGGAGTACCGCCGCTACCGCCGTACCGCCCCCCTTGGCATCTATCAGAAATGCGCCGGTCTGGAGCGGCGCCTGCGGGAGATGGGTATTTGTGTTGCTGGGACAGGTGGCCGGTAAGGTCTGGGCCACAAAAAAATCCCCCGCCCTCACCGGGCAGGCGTTTCTGACCGTGCGGGTGGGTGAGCGCCTGCTGGTGTGCGCCGACTGCGTGGGGGCCGGGGAGGGAGAGACCGTCCTCGTGGCCACCGGCGGCGCGGCCCGGGTAGCGGCGGGGGCGGAGCTCCCCATTGATGCCGCCATTGTGGGCATACTGGACGAGAGCTAGAAAAGCAAGGCCGCCGCATGTGGGCGGCGGTCATCCTCTCAGGCTGGCGGCCCAACCGCCCGCCTGAGCCGCGGAAAGGGGACATACTATGTCCATCAACGAGATTATTGTCTACCTCATGGTCGTCTTTATGGCCTTGGGTGCGTTTGACCGCATCCTGGGCAATCGGTTCGGCCTGGGGGAGAAATTTGAGGAGGGTATCATGGCTATGGGCTCCCTGGCCCTGGCCATGATCGGCATCATCTGTCTGGCCCCGGTGCTGGCCAACCTGCTCCGGCCGGTGGTGGTGCCTCTCTACCAGGCCCTGGGGGCCGATCCGGCCATGTTCGCGGGTACCCTCCTGGCCAACGACATGGGGGGCGCGCCCCTGGCCCAGGAGCTGGCCCTGACCCAGGAGGCGGGACAGTTCGGCGGCCTGATCGTAGGCTCCATGCTGGGCCCCACCATCGTGTTCACCATCCCGGTGGGCCTGGGCATTATCAAGGCGGAGGACCGCCCCTATCTGGCCACCGGCGTGCTGGCGGGCGTCATCACCATCCCCATCGGCAGCTTCGCGGGCGGCCTGGCGGCGGGCTTCCCGGTGGGGATGGTGCTGCGCAACCTGATCCCCATCGCGCTTTTCGCCGTGCTCATCGCCCTGGGGCTGGCCTTCCTCCCCAACGGGATGGTAAAGGGCTTCCAGGTCTTTGGCAGAATCATTGTGATTATTATCACCATCGGCCTGGCGGCGGCCATCATCCAAAAGCTGACCCCCCTCACCCTCATTCCGGGAATGAACCCCATCTCAGAGGGCGTGGCCATCGTGGGCGACATCGCCGTGGTGCTGGCGGGGGCGTTTCCGCTGGTGTATGTCATCACCAGGGTATTCAAGACCCCTCTGATGAAGCTGGGCCATGTGCTGGGCATGAACGACATCGCGGCCGCCGGGCTGGTGGCCACCTTGGCCAACAACATCCCCATGTTCCAGATGCTCCACGATATGGACCGGCGGGGTAAGATCATCAACGTGGCCTTTGCGGTGTCCGCCGCCTTTGTGTTCGGCGACCATCTGGGCTTTACCGCCGGATTTGAGCCGGACATGCTGGTGGCCGTCATCTGCGGCAAACTGACCGGCGGCATCACCATGATTGTGGGCAAGCTGGTGGGCGGCGTGACAGCGGTGGCGGTTGCCATGCTGATCACCAGAAAATACAAGGAGGAGCGCCATGGATAAGACCGCATTGGAGGCGCTGGTGCGGCAGGTGCTGCTGGAGCGCCTGGGCGGCGGAACCCACGGGGTGAAGGCCGTGCAGGTGCCCCGCATCGCGGTGACGGAGGAGCACCGGATGGACACGGGAAATCCCCTGGACCGGGTCTACACCCGTGACCTATTCACCCTACAGGAGTCCCCGCGGCTGGGGGTGGGCGTCATGTAGATGACCGACACCACCTTTCCCTGGACCCTGCGCTACGACGAGATGGACTACGTGCTCAGCGGACGGCTGGACATCCGTATCGGCGGAGAGACCGTCTCCGCCGGGCCGGGGGAGCTGATCTATATCCCAAAGAACAGCTCCATCCAGTTCTCCGTCACCGGGCACGCCCGCTTCCTTTATTTCGTCTACCCCGCCGACTGGCAGAGCCAGGGCGGCTGATTCCGGGCGGGCGGCCATCGGCCGCCCGCTTTTTTTACACAATCTGAACGGTGCTCACCGCAAACGCACACCCTTTTTACATCCGTGCTCGTATACTGGGGGGCAAACGGAGGTGCCGTTATTGTGGATTATGGGATATGGACGCTGCTTCCAATCGTCGTCGTAGTGGCCGTGGCGCTCAAGAGCAGACGGGCGCTGGAGCCGCTGATTCTGGGAACCCTGCTCACCTATATCATCGTCGATGGACTTTCCTTCCCCATCGGCTGGATGGACGCCTTTTTCCGGGTGGCCACCGACCAGAGCCACCAGTGGGTGTTCATGGTGTGCGGCCTGTTCGGCGCGCTGATCGCCCTGCTGGGCGCCTCCCACGGGACGCTGGGCTTCTCCCGGCTGCTGGGTCGGCTTTGCCGGGGCCCCAGGACCACGCTGATTGTGACCTGGGTCATGGGGATTCTGATCTTTGTGGACGACTATCTGAATATCATGACCCTGAGCACCTGCATGCGCAAGCTCACCGACCGGCAGAAGGTGCCCCGGGAGACCCTGTCCTACATCATCGACTCCACCGGCGCGCCGGTGTGCGCCCTGCTGCCCTTCTCCACCTGGGCGGTGTTCTTTGCCGGGCTGTTCTACGCCGAGGCGGGCATCCCGGAGCTGGGCTACGGGAGCGCCATCAACACCTTCTGCGCTGTGATCCCCTTCATCTTCTACGCCATCGCGGCGGTGGCGCTGGTGCCCCTGTTCTCCCTGGGGCTGGTGCCCAAGCTGGGGCGGATGAAGAAGGCCTACCGCCGGGCGGAGGAGACCGGAAGGTCTACTCGCCGGAGAGCGCCGAGCTGAATCTGGAGGACGAGGACGACTCCCCGGCCATTACCGGCTGCCTGTGGGACTTTGTGCTCCCCATCGGCACGCTGATCGCCTTGACTATCGTGGGGGGCGAGCTGTTCCTGGCCCTGGTGGCCGCCATCGCCGTGTGCTTTTTGCTCTACATCCCCCGGAAGAAGCTGTCTCTCACTAGGTTCTGCGACCTGGCCATGCACGGCTTTTGCAACATGATCCCCACGGTGGCCATCATCTTCTTTGCCTTTGTGATGCAGGAGGGCATGACCGAGATCGGCATCGCCCCCTTCGTCATCAATGCCGTCAAGTCCATCCTGAGCCCGGCGGTGTTCCCGGCCATCGCCTTCCTGGTGGTGGCGGCCCTCAACTTCACCACCGGCAGCGTGTGGGGCATCACCGCCGTGACGGTGCCGATCCTGCTGCCCCTGGCCTTCTCCATCGGGGCCAACCCCCTGCTGGTGATGGGCGCCATCGTCTCCGGCGCCACCCTGGGCAGCCACGCCTGCTTCTACTCCGACGCCACGGTGCTCACCTCCAGCTGCTGCAAGATGGAGAATATGGACCACGCCCTGTCCCAACTGCCCTATTCCCTGTGTGCGGCCGGGCTTTCGGCGGCGGGCTATCTGGTGTGCGGCCTCCTGATGTAGTATAATAGGGACAGAATGGGGAAAAGGAGGAGTCAGGATGCCCATGTATTTGTATTTGGGCGATATCACCCGGATGGAGACAGACGCCATTGTGAACGCCGCCGGCACGGATCTGCGGCGCTGCCCGGGCATCTGCGACGCGATTTTCGCCGCCGCCGACACGGAGAAGCTGGAGAGGGCGTGCCGGAAGCTGGGCCGCTGCCGCATCGGGCAGGCGGTGGCCACGCCGGGCTGCGGGCTGCCCTGCCGGAAAGCCCCCGCCAAGTGCGGCTGCTTGTCAGCCTTGCGGTAAATCTGGCTACAGCGGTCTGGATGCCCCGGGGCGGCTACTGGTATCAGGGTACGGTGGGCGGTACGATCTACCATAACACGACCTACATCATGCTGGCGCCCTTTGCGCTGCTGACGATGCTGGCGTTTTACCGCGTCTGGCCCACGGTGCGCGGTCGGCTGGATCTGCGCAGCTATGCGGTGTACACTGTGCTGCTGACGGTGGCCACCAGCTTTAAGGCCAACCTGATCTTTGCATTTGCCCCGGCGCTGCTTGTGCTTTTGATTGCGGATTTTGTGCGCAGCCGTGCTAAAAACCTGAAAAACGAGATCCTTATGGGCTGCAGCGTTTTCCCCGGCGTAGCGCTCTGCTTTGTGCAGGCAAGGGTGCTGTTTGCGGCAGAGGATTCCGGCATCCGGCTTATTTTCACGGTGCCGTTTGACCATCACCGTATGCTGTGGGGCCCCTTCAATGAGGCCGGTGTGCTGGGGCTGGCCCGCTCCTTCGTCTTTGCGGCGGCTGTGGGGCTGCTGGGCCGTGCGGCGTGGAAAAGCTTTCGCTACCGGTTCAGCCTGTTCACCTTTGCGGTCTCGATGGCCGAGGCCCTGCTGCTGGTCGAGAGCGGCGAGCGGCTCTACCACGCCAATCTCTGGTGGGGGCCGTTCATCTGCTTCTGGGCATTCTGGCTGGAATCGGTCAGCGTTTTCCTTGCGCAGTGCCGCGCCAAAGCACCGCGGTGGCGGCTGGCCCTCTGCGGGCTGGCGCTAATCTGGCATCTGGCAAGCGGCATCTGCTTCCTTGTCATGCTGCTGTGCGGCGTGTCCTACAATGTGCCGATCCTGACCTATAATTTGTGGTAAGAAAAGAGCATGCCGCTGCGGCATGCTCTTTTGCGTATATACGGTTCTGCGGGTTATTCCCCAAAATCCTCGGCGGCTTTTTTCATCATTTTGCGGATCGGCAGGTTGTACGGGCAGCGCGGCTCACAGGCGCCGCACTGGATGCAGGCCCCGGCCTTGGTCTGCAGGGTGGCGTACCGCTCGCGCCCCCACTGCTGCAGGCCGTACCGGTTTAAGTACCCCTGAAACAGAAAGACGCTGGGGATCGAGATACCCACCGTGCAGGGGGCGCAGTAGTTGCAGCGGCGGCAGAACTGGGTGCCCAGCGCGTCGCGGACGGCCTGACAGGCGGCCTCCTCCCCGGCGGTAAGCGGGGCAATGTTGGCCGCGCCCGCTGCATTGTTTTCCAGTTCCTCCACCGTTGCCATGCCCGGGATGGCAACCGTCACCGCCGGGTTGGACAGCACATACCGCAGCGCCAGACGGCCGTCCTCGATCGCACCGCCGGCCAGCGGCTTCATATCAATAAATGCCTTTCCTGCTGCGGCGCAGCGGTCGATGAGCGCCTTGCCCTGCTGCTCCACGATGTTGTACGGGAACATGATCGTCTCGATCTCGGGGATGTCCAGCGCTGCCTCAAACACAGCGGCCAGGTGCGCCGTGATGCCGATGTGCCCGACAACGCCGCGCGCCTTTGCCTCCAGCAGGGCCTCCATCGCGCCGCCGGGCGCAAGGATGGTCTTGAGCCCCTCCATGCTGGGGTTGTGGAACTGGAACACCTCGATGTGGTCGGTGCGCAGGTTCTTCAGGCTGGTGGCAAGCTCGGCCTCCATGTCGGCCTTTGTCAGCGCGCGGCATTTTGTAGCAAGGATAAAGTCATCCCGCAGGCCGGCCTCCTCGAGGGACTGGCCGATCCACGCCTCACTGACTGTGTAGGCGCGCGCTGTGTCGATGTAATTGACGCCTGCCTTGTGGGCAGCAATCAGCAGCTCCCGCGTGCCGGGCTGGTCGATGCGCTGGATCGGGATGCCGCCAAACCCCAGACGGGAAATTTTCAGACCGGTCTGACCAAAGTTGACATATTGCATAGTGTGCTCCTTTTGCTCTGCTGCGGGGCGTCAAGGACGCCGCCCCCTACAAATTGTCCGTTACCCACATTATAGCAAATCCACCGTAAAAATCCAGCCCAAAGCCTTCCCCGGAGGGGGAAGGTGGCCCCGCAGGGCCGGATGAGGGGCGCGTTTGGCCACTATTGCCCGGTCAAAGGGTCGCTGCGGCAGGCTCTCCCCTCATCAGACCGCTTCGCGGCCAGCTTCTCCCCCAAGGGAGAAGCCTTTTTTCCGTTGACAAAACGGCCCCGCTGTACTACCATTAAACTGTATAAAAATAAGGTATAGGGGGTTCACGATGAAATACGGTTTTATCGGCTGCGGCAATATGGGAAGTGCCGTGGCGCGCGCAGTCTGCAAGGGCGCCGGGGCAGGGGATGTGCTGCTGGCCAACCGCACGCCCGCCAAGGCGGAGAAGCTGGCCGGTGAGCTGGGCTGCGCCTTCGGCACGAATGAGCAGGTCGCGGGCATCTGCGACTTTATCTTTCTGGGCGTCAAGCCCCAGATGATGGCCGACATGCTGGACGAGCTTTCTGCCACGCTGGAGTCCCGCGCCGAGAGCCGCCCCTTTGTGCTGGTCACGATGGCGGCCGGTCTCTCAATGCAGCAGATCCGGATGATGGCGGGCAGCGGCTATCCGATCATCCGCATGATGCCCAACACCCCTGTGGCGCTGGGCGAGGGCATGATCCAGTACTGCTCCGACGATGTGGAGCCTGAAAAAATGGCTGAGTGGCTTGCCGCAATGGCCCCCGCCGGCCGTCTGGACGCCGTGCCCGAGAGCATGATGGACGCGGCCAGCGCCGTGTCCGGCTGCGGCCCCGCGTGGGCGTACCAGTTTATCGAGGCACTGGCTGACGGCGGCGTGGCTGCCGGCCTGCCCCGCGCCAAGGCGCAGGAGTATGCCGCCCAGATGCTGCTGGGCAGCGCCCGCATGGTGCTGGAGACCGGCAAGCACCCCGGTGAGCTGAAGGACGCTGTCTGCAGCCCCGGCGGCTCGACCATTCAGGGCGTGCGCCTGCTGGAGGAGCGCGCCTTCCGCGGGGCTGTCACGGATGCCGTGCTGGCAGCCTATGAGAAAACAAAGGATCTGGGAAAGAAATAAGGCAGTAGGGAAAGAGAAAATTTATGCGTATCGTCGTTAAAGTAGGCACAAGCACGCTGGCACACCCCGGCGGGCTGCTCAACATCCGCCATACTGAGGATCTTGTCAAGGTGTGGAGCGATATTCAGAACGCCGGTCACCAGCTGATCGTGGTATCCTCGGCGGCGACCGGGCTGGGTGTCGGCAAGCTGCAGATCGAAAAGCCGTCCGACATCACGACCAAGCAGGCGGCGGCCGCTGTGGGCCAGTGCGAGTTGATGTACACCTATGACCGGCTGTTCGGCCAGTACAACCATACCGTGGCCCAGATGCTGCTGACATGGGAGGATTTCGACCATGAGCAGCGCCGCCGCAACCTGCAGAACACGCTGGAGCGGCTGCTGCAGCTGCGTGCTATCCCCATCATCAACGAAAATGACCCGGTCGCCTGCGAGGAATACTCTCTGGGTGACAATGACACGCTGGCCGCGCTGGTGGCCACCTGCATCCACGCCGATCTGGTCGTGCTGCTGTCCGACATTGACGGGCTGTACACCGCCGACCCGCACACCCACCCCGAGGCCGAGCTGATCCCGGTGGTTGAGGAGATCACGCCGGAGATCGAGCTGCTGGCGGGCGGCGCAGGCTCCTCGCTGGGCACCGGCGGCATGCTGACAAAGGTCACGGCCGCCAAGCGTGCGACCGCTGCGGGCGTGGATATGATCATCACCAACGGCGCCCACGCCGAGGTGCTCTACGATATTGTGGAGGGCAAGCCTGTGGGCACCCGCTTTGTGGGCCGTAAAGCATAAGGGAGGTCTGACCCTATGACTACACAGGAAATTCTGCAGGCTGCGCAGGCAGCTCGTATGCCGCTGGCGCTGGCCGACACCGACACAAAAAATGCTGCGCTGGAGGCGATGGCGGTCGCGCTGATCGCCGCATCGGACACGATTCTGGCAGCCAACCGGCAGGATGTAGAAAACGCCCGGGGCCGGGTCAGTGATGTGATGCTGGACCGTCTGGCCCTGACACGCAGCCGCCTGACCGACATGGCCAAGGGGATGCGGGAGGTCGCGGCGCTGCCGGACCCGGTGGGCGATGTGCTGCGCAAAATTGTGCGTCCCAACGGCCTTGTCATTGAAAAGACCGCTGTGCCGATGGGTGTCATCGCCATCATCTATGAGAGCCGCCCCAATGTCACCAGCGATGCCGCCGCGCTTGCCCTCAAGGCAGGCAGCGCCTGCGTGCTGCGCTGCGGCCGCGATGCATGGGCCAGCTGCCACGCTATTGTGGAGGCACTGCGCGCGGGGCTGCGCAAGGCCCGCCTGCCGGAGTGCGCCGTGAGCCTGCTGTCGGATACATCCCACGCCAGCGCCAACGAGCTGATGACCGCCGACGGGCTGGTGGATCTGCTGATCCCCCGCGGCGGCGCCGGGCTGATCCGCGCCTGTGTCGAAAACGCCACCGTGCCCTGCATCCAGACCGGCACCGGCATCTGCCATGTCTATGTGGACAAGGCCGCCGACCTTGCGATGGCGGTCAATATTGTAGAGAACGCCAAGACGAGCCGCCCCAGCGTCTGCAACGCCGAGGAGACGCTGCTGGTACACCGGGATGTGGCGGCTGAATTTCTGCCGATGCTTGCGCAGCGCCTTGTCGCGGACCGCATTGCGGCGGGGCTGACCCCGGTGGAGCTGCATCTGGACGCGCAGGCCGCCGCCATCATTGACGGCGTACCCGCTGCGGCCGAGGATTTTGACACCGAGTATCTCGACTACAAGCTGAGCGTGGCGGTCGTGGAGGATGTCAATGCAGCGATCGCCCACATTGCCAGACATTCCACCCATCACAGCGAGGCCATCATCACGGCCGATGCCGCCGCAGCCCAGCGGTTCACGGCCTGTGTGGACAGCGCGGCGGTCTATGTCAACGCCAGCACCCGCTTTACCGATGGCGGAGAGTTCGGCCTCGGCTGCGAGATGGGCATCAGCACCCAGAAGCTCCACGCCCGCGGCCCCATGGGTCTGGCAGAGCTGTGTACCTACAAGTACATCATCCGCGGCAGCGGCCAGATCCGCGGCGGTGCAAGCGCCAAGATGAGCTGCTATACAAACAAATAAGGCTTCCCCCTTGGGGGAAGCTGTCAGCGGCCCCGTCCGCTGACTGATGAGGGTAGACCTTACCGCTGTAGTCCGTTCACCGGCCGCTATGGCGGGCTTTGCCCTCATCCGGCCTCGGTCGGAGCCTCGGCCACCTTCTCCCGAGGGAGAAGGCTTCCATAACGTAAAAACACCTGCGTCCGAAAACGCAGGTGCTTTTATTTTACCCAATATTCATATCCACGGGCTTGGAGATGCCGTTGACGCGGCCGGAGCCGGTGTACTGCCAGATGTTGTACTTGTAGCTGAAGCTCAGCTTGTCGCGGTACTGGGCGATCCAGATGTTGTACTTGCTGATGTTCGCAAAATTCAATGCGTTGTAGAACCAGCTTGCGTAGGAGTAGACGCCGGCGCTGTAGCCTGCGCCGCGGATCGTCTCGCAGAAGGCAACCGCACAGGCGGTGCGTTCAGCCGCGCTCAGCGCGTTGGCGCGGCCGCCGCTCACGCTCTCGGTGTCGTAATAGACGCCGAGCGGCAGGCTGTAGCCGCTGACAAGGCTCAGCACCATGCTGGCCTCCTCAACGGCCTCCTGCTCATTGACGGCCTGACTGTAGAAGTAGACGCCGACCTTGAGCCCGGCGTTGATGGCGCCCTGAATGTTGCGGCGGTAGGTCGAATCCTCAACCAGTGCGCCGCTGCCGTAGCCGCGGTAGCCGCAGCGGATGATGGCGAAGGTGATGCCGTCATTTTTGACGGCGTTCCAGTCGATGCTGCCTTGGAATTTCGATACATCAATGCCGCGCGCCGTGCGGTTCAGCGCGCCGTCCGCACCGAAGGTGTAGATATTGCCCTGAATGACCTGCTGGCCGGTGACCGGCTGGTGGGTCGCGGGGTCGTAATAGTAGGTCACACCGTCTATATCCTGCCAGCCGGTGTACTCGTACTGGGTGGTGTCGGTGCTTGTCACGGCAAAGCCGTACCCGGCCAGATCCTTGGCCTCGATGTCGCTGGG
>OGGD01001647.1_pt1 | contig 10188 bp, 21 predicted proteins | sample 1571091 | NCBI WGS metagenome assembly OGGD01 (sample SAMEA2582073, study PRJEB24529) | metagenome | biome: Human gut stool | place: China | collected 2011
AATGATGGGTTTCCCGGTGAACTGGCTGGTCTCTCCTTTCCTGCGTGGTGCCGGGAATCCATCAAAGCATGCGGCAACGCCATAGTACCGCAGGTGGCCTTGCAGATATTCGAAACGATAAATAAGTACGAAAATTTAACAAAACCACGATGAGATGAAAGATCAAGTAACAAGCGTTGAGCGGCCGTTGCGCCTCGTTAATGGCAAATTTATGCGCGGGGATGTTGAGGAGATTATCGAACATTTCAACGAGAAATAACTATGCAGAAAATCATGTTTAACGACCGCTACGGCTTGACGCAGGCGGTGATCGAGGGCCGAAAGACCATGACGAGACGGCTGGTTCCATGGGATTTCACAGAGCAATGGATGGAGTTTGTTTCTGATGCTCCGAGCGTGGGCGGTGTGTATGTCCATGAAAGCGAAAAAGATTTTTACGAAAGGGAAGCGCCCCGCTACACGGTCGGTGAGATCATTGCCGTGGCGCAAAATTACAGTTCATTCTACAATATTTTAGACAATACGAGGCCAATTCCAGAAGGTGCTGGATGGGACAATAAAATGTTTGTCAGAGCAGATTTGATGCCTCACCGAATCCGCATCACCGGAATCAAGTGCGAGCGGTTGCAGGATATTCATGATGCCGATTGCCTGAAGGAGGGCATCAGGTATATTCCCAAAATCAACAAGTTTTATTTCGAGGATGTGCGCCGGGAAGCATGCTTCTATTTCGATGATCACCGTGAAGCCTTCGCCATGCTGATCGATAAGGTTTCCGGCCGTGGAACGTGGGCATCGAATCCGTGGGTCGTGGCGTACGAATTCGAGTTGTTGAAATAGCAATGAGATGGCTTACTTTATAACAGAACCTTTAGCCGGCAGCAACGATGTAGTTGTGTCGGTTTATAAGAATACGGGAGAATATGTCGGGAGTATCATTTGCGACAGATATAAATGGAGGATGTCGTCCGATGATGACAGAGATAACGTTATTCGAAAGTGTTTCGGCGATAAGAAGTGGAGTTTTTGGAATAGCGAGATTCTCGCAAAATCTCGAAAAAGTTGTAAATATCTTTAAACACTTTAAAGAATTTGAAACATGGGAACGGTTGAGAAAGCCCGGGAGTATGCACGGATTGGAATGTCGCTGTACATGGACACAAGCGACGAACAGGATATTTACTGCGAGGATTTGATACAGGCATATCTTGCCGGGGCAAAGGCCGGGCGTGAAGAGCTGACCCGTTGGCACGACCCGAAAGAGGAGGTTCCGGTTGTCTCAAATTCCGACGAAGATTATACGTTGCTTCTTAAGGATGTGAGGGGTAAGGTGTGGGTCGGTTTTTATAGGGCTTATAATGACTCGTGGTGGTTTGATGGGGTGACAGGGAGATTTCATACTGATGTTAGTGGGATACAAGGCTGGCGCGAGATTCACGAATAGAGCTATGGATATTCTAACCCCACATGACGGTATCACGAACGAGAAGATTTGCAAGGCGCAGATCGAAGCCGTCGAGAAGAAACAGAACGAATACAAACTGATCGGTCGTTTGACGAAGGTCCCCGGTCACACCCTTTACAAGTTCAATGCGACTACGCGGGAGGCTTCGAAAGCGACCGTGGAGATGCGTTCGGGGTATTTCTATGATACGGAGAAAGGTCCGAAGATGCAAATCAAACACCGATTCAACGTGAAGGTTGAAAAGGACTGCTACTACGAACAGGCGTTGAACATGAAGAACTTCATCAAACGCCTGCGCCGCCAGGGAATCATCGGGGCGGACGAAGATGTGAAATTTGTAAAAGAATGAGAACATGCTTGACTTGAAATTGCACGTAACCCTACACGGATGCAGCAAAGCGGACATATACAGCCATAGAGGACAATCCGTCGCCGTGTTCAAGAACGTAAAGGTAGACCGTCGTAAGCGACGAAAAGGCTATGGAAATGAACTATTGACCACGCTGGAGAATATTGCTCGCGCGTTAGGCTATGATTCATGCGTTTTATGGACCGATAGGTCAGCATGGATGCACGATTGGTATAAACGCCGGGGGTATGAAGATTATGCCGATTATGATGACCCGGCTTCTGTGTGGATGTGGAAATCGCTATGAGAAACTTAAAACTGAATAGAGCATGAAGAATTTCGATTTGGAGGCTGCCAAGCGAGGAGCGGCGGTGTGCACGAGGGATGGGAGGAATGCGCGAATTATCGCATTTGACTGCAAAGGGTGCGGTAGGAAGCCCATATTGGCCTTAATTGATATGGGCGATTGGGAGCAAGCGCCTCACATACAGAACGAGGTGAAATCATTGAAGATTTCAAAGACGCTTCCGACCTTATGATGCGCGACGACGACTATCTGGAGAAGCTGGAACGTGGGGAGTATGGAAATCATATCGAGGATAAGCGCGAAATGATCGATCCAGCTATTAAGCAAAACTTAAATACTGACCGCGAGTACTGGCGGCGGGTGTATGCCGGGCAGGCAATGCAAGGGATTGTGTCTGCATTGGATATGGATGCCTCTATCGCCGAAGATGGGGTTGCAGATAAGGCTTGCGCATTCGCCGACGCCATGATTGAAGAACTGGAGAAAGATGAAAAAGTACTGTAAGTGCGGCGAGTGTGCTTTTCTGAAGAATGAAGGCATAGACGGCTACGGGCAATGTATCATTACCCGGAATATACAGCATTGCGGGGAAATGTGCAGTTTTCAGGACGACAAGCCGGACGAGGTTCAGGCTGTCCGCATCCTGCATCATTTTCAGAAATGGCGGCGGGGCGGCCGGGGAAAACAGCCGAACCCCACGATTATCGGAGATGCCATAGACCGGGCGATACGGACGTTGAGGCGGGAAACCAAAGATGTACCGAAATTTTGAATGGCAAAAGATATGAATTGTCGGAAAATGAAGATCTGATTTTGTGGAAATAAAAAAGAGGTGATCCCGAAAGATCACCCCTAACGCCGACAACGTAAAGGTAGTGATTAATTCGGGAAAACAATGGGCGAACAGAAAGAAAAACGCAGGGGCGGCCAGCGGGACGATTCCGAGGTCCATATAAGCTATTCGAGGGGACAGTTGATGCAGCTTATTGTAGACACGGATCGGAAACTCGGGGTCAAATACGACCACGATTTCAAATATCATTTCAAAAAGCATAGGTCATTGCCTTGTTTGTGGCGGGCCTTCAAACGGATTTTACGGGAACACATTGACGGATGGCAGCAAGAGCTGCCTTTATTTTAATATAGGTATGGGAGCAATTACAAAGAATGAAATTCGCAAGTGGGTATTTGAGGCTACGGAGGACTGCTTTAAGCGCTTGATCGCCGCTCAATCTTACCACACGAACGAGCACCTGACAAAGGACCAGGCTCTCGCATTTCTTGATGGGCGCGGATATAAAACGACGGTAAGCAAACTTTACAAATTGTCCGCCGCTGGAGAAATACCGTCTACCAAGATCAACGGCAAACTATCTTTTTTGAAGTCTGATTTGCAGGAATGGGTGGACCAGCAGATCGAGCATGATGTGTCGCGGGCGAATGCGGGAAAATTGTTAGCGGAAAGTGCGATGCGGAAAGAAAATCGGGGGAACAGTTTGTAGAATTATTATCCTGTCGTCAATCTTGGCTGGCGGCGTGATTTTTTTGTGTCTATTTTTACAGATAGGCGCAAATTGTGTGAGCATCGGTAAAAAAATTAGGAGTTACAAATTATTGTAACTCCTTGATTCTTAATTGTGGAGAATACGAGATTCGAACTCGTGACCTCTTGCATGCCATGCATATTTTATTGGTTTTCATGGCTTTTCATAGCTTTTCATATCGTTTACAACAACACTTGTCGAGCAATTTTATTTTTCATATCTTTGCATATCTTTGCACGCAATAAATAAGATGTGTGCAAATAATGTGCAATGAACAACCACTACTATTCAAAGGATGGCGTAACGGTGGCCACTATTCTCGACACCCGCCGGGCGTTGGCAAATGGCCAGTATCCCGTGCGTATCCGGGTATCGTATCGTCGTGTGCGCTCTTATTACCCAACCGGTAAGAGTATGATGCCCGATGATTGGCAGCGGCTCAATGCGACGCGCCTTCATTCGCTTGTATCCGTTCGCAAAGATATAGAAAATAGTTTTGAATTGGTTCGACAAGCTGTCGAGGATTTAACGTCAAAAGGTTGTTTCACGCTTGAATTGTTAGGTGCTCGTTTGAAAGGAGCCGGCGCTACTTCGGTAAATGCATCCATCCAAATCAAAGAGCAGGAATTGCGGGAGACATCCCACATAGGGACGGCGGATATTCTGCGTGCATTGTTGCTGTCGATGAATGCTTTTTCAAAGCGGGAGGTTCAATATATCGACGTATCTATTTCATGGCTGCGTCGATTCGAAGAGTTTATGCGTGCTTCGGGTAAGGGACAGACAACTATTGCGATATATATGCGCGCTCTGCGATCGATATTCAACCAGGCCCGGGCTATTGGTATTGTAAAGGAAGCACAATATCCATTCGGTCGGGGGCGCTACGAGATACAGGAAGGAGAGGGGCGTAAACTGGCCCTTACATTGGAGCAAATAGGCTTGATAGCCCGTTATGATGATGGATACGAAGCAACGGCAAAATACCGCGATTATTGGCTGTTTATGTATTTGTGCAATGGAATCAATGTCGCCGACTTCGTAAGGTTGCGATATAGTGATATTGAGGACGGGGAAATAAGTTATGTACGGAAAAAGACGGAGCGCCGCACAAAGTCCCGGAAAGCCGTGCGGGCGATAATTGTACCTCAAATGCAGGATATTATATCACGATGGGGCAACAAAGAAAGTCCTGATAGTTTTATATTTCCTATTCTTACGGGCAAAGAATCTATTGAGGAGCAGCGGCAAAAGGCAAAAGACCTAACAAGCTGCATAAATCGTAAATTTAGGTCTATTTCCAAAGCATTAGGGTTGCCTCCGGTTTCAACATATACGGCCCGCCATTCATTCGCCACCGTATTGAAGCGTTCCGGGGCAAGTATAGCCTATATTTCCGAAAGCCTCGGACATACGGACTTGAAGACGACAGAAAATTATCTCGCTTCTTTTGAACGAGAAGAACGAGAGAAAAATGCCGCATTGCTGACGCGGTTTTGATTCATATAGCCTCCATGATCTTTGCGATCACAAGGGCGAACAGCGGCGCAGAACACTCGCTTACTTCGAGCTGAGACAGCCAGTATGTCATTTCTTCATTCATAACAAAGTAGCGTCCCCGCAATTAATGCGAGGACGTTTTTCTACGTCAGTTCATCTTCGAAATACTCTCGGATAAAGTGCTTCCGGTCCTTGTCGCAGAGTTTCTCCACGGCTTTCCGGTAGCAAGATAGCGCCATTTTTTCGGACGGAATATCAGCCGGCGAAGCGTGTCCCATATCCTCGGCGATACTCTTGGCGTGATCGCTGTATATCATTACAGCCGTAACCCATAGGGCATTGTCGTTGTAATACGGCTCCTTTTCGACCTCCCCGTCCAGCTTTTCCACAATTTGCAGGAATGCCTCCTTGCTCCATTTTGCTCCGGTGCTTCCGTCTTGGTTTACGAGCTTCGCGGCGATCATCTTTGCCTCGGCGTCTGACAGGTAATTATACCAGCATATCGCCTCCATCTTCCCAAGCCACATTTCGGCGATGGTCGGCGATGTTTCCGCAATTTTCCCGAATGCCCACATCTGGGCTCCCGCGAACACCTTTTCTGCGTGCTCATCGTCCATGCCGGCCATCTTGTCATGTAGCCGCTCGTATCGTTCTTTCATTTCACTTGATGTCATATCTAGCAGTTTTTGCACGCCCGAACCCGCGGCAGCGGTTTATATACTCCCACGATATTTGGCGTATGGATTATTACTGCCGGTTCGACCTTTTCTTTTGAGGACGTTGATCCGGGTTTCTTGTTGTTCTTTGCCATAATATTTCGTATAATTTCTCCGCACCATAATATGCGAATCCGACCCAATTAGCAATGTATGCCATAAATAGGGATAGCCCTACCGCACATAGTATGTTGCATCCGTTAACGAGCAGCACAAAGAGCGTAGCCCAGAATGAGAGGCATTTCGGGCATGCCATGACCTGGCTGCCGATCTGCGCGATCTTCTCGGCCAGCCCGAGGTGCTGCGCAATGGTGGCGCATACCATAGTGAGCAGGGCTATCCACAGCATACCGCTACGCTGTTGGGGTTGCGGCCGTTGCCACCGTTACGGTGATCGGCGTCTCCGATACGAATGTCCGGCTGCACGGCTGGCAGGCTGATGCCGCCACGGCGTTCATCGCGGCTCCCTGCTCGATGGTTACGGTGGGTGTCGATGCCGACTGAATGGGAATCGTGAAATCCTGCGAGAGAGGTTGCTGCTTGGTGCATCCGCATCCGCCGTTACACGGAACATAGGAGATGATGCCCTCGACATGGACGGTAGCCACATAGCGTCCGGTCCCAACTTGTGACAGCGATTTCAACGAGAACTGCGGATTGAATACCGGAGTGTTGTCTGCGCACGTCGGATAGCAAAGCCGCTGGGTGATGTTCACCTCATAAAAGTACGGCGAAGCCACCGATCCGGCAGCCAGAACGGGTGTAATAACAGCCGCTTGAATTTTGTTACAGCTCATAAAATGGGTAATTATTTAGTTTTGCCTCCTACTGTCTCTATTTTTTCATCCGCGCCGGAGGCATTAGGCTCGGAGGTAGGGTATAGTGCATCGTATATCGCGTTTATTTTCGCCTCGAAGGCGTCTACGCGGCCGTGCAGCGTCACGATATTGTCGTTCGTTACCTGCACTCCAAATAGTATCTGTTCAAAAAGGTTCCGCGGCTGACGCGGTTCCTGGGGATTGGTGTTCTCGCTCATCGTTTCAGAAAGTTTTGCACGAAAAAGTTGTTCTTGTATTTTATCAGCAGGTCTTTCAGTTTGGATGCCGTCACGAGCCCTCCTCGCTGGTAGTTCTCGTTCACGAAATCATAGGCTGTCTGCTGCACCTCCCGGGCTTCCTGCTCGGATTCAGCATATATGTATATTTCGATCTTATAGGGTTGCATGGCTTATAGTTTCGGTAGTGGTGGGACATCGGCTACGGGAGCAGCGGCACTCACGGCGCTTATAGGCTCTCCGCTTCTGATAGTTCTGAATAGATTGTAGGCGCCGACCAATTTGTCTTGGTTGGCATCGGCCCATCCGAACAGCTCCCCGATGGTTGTTTTTGCCTGCTGGAGCATCGATGGTGGTACCGGGTCGAAATCGGGGACCTTCTCCATATCTTTCATGTAGAAATCATACATCCGCTCCATCGTGGCTACATCGCCTTGATACATCTGCATAAGCGATCTTTTCAGGGCGTCTTTGGATGTCGTGCGGATTGCGTCCATATTGTGATACTCTTTTTTAGCGAATAGCATATCGTAGCGGTTTTAAGGATTAAGGGTGGGGCGGGAATCCGCCCCACCCCGGAAGGGCTAACCCTGGCACGTGTCGCAACCACAAGGCTGCGGGGCGGAATACCTCGCCACGCGGAGGAAATTGCACCCTCCAATGGCGGAGTTGAGCCCCGAATTGCCATTGATCGCCTGAGCCAGCGCGATTGCTTCGGCGTTCGACAGCGCGTTAGCGCCTGCCCCGGCGCCTGCGCCTGCCCGTACATCAACGTACTGGCTGATCGTAGGTGCATGGTTGTTCTGCCAGCCCTCACGCGAAACGCGCTCCTGGAGCTGCGTCTGGGCGAGGATGTCGATGGCCTTGCTTGCACCCTCGCTGCGAGCTTTGGATGCCTGGTTAATGCCCCAGATTCCGGCTGCAGCCAGAAGGAGTGCGCCGCCGCCCAGACCGGCAGCCAGACCGATACCCGTGGCGGCCATGCCGTCGCGGTGCTTGTAGCAATGGCGATTGCTCTCCCACATAGCCAGATCGCCCGACGTTAAATAATCTGCTTCCATGTATATACATGATTTCGTCCGCCTCTTACCTCTTCAGCGATTGAGGTAGCATTGTATTATAGCTACAATGCAAAGGTGGTCAGGCTCGGCAGGGTGGTCAACGGGATGATTCGAAGGCTATGCGCACTTTGTTCGCAATGCGTTCAAAGGTCACTTTGAAGATGTGTCCGCTTTGAGAGAGGCGGTCCTCGAACTGAGAAAGCATTTTTTCGATACCCCGGCGGGAGAAATTCATCATGCGGGCGATCTCGCTGATGTATATACCTTCGCGCCGCAATAGATGAACGAGCATGTAACGGGCATCAACCGTTTCGGCCGTGCGACAACACGAAAGGATTTGCTCGGATGTCAATTCTGTTTCATTTGCAACAATATCGAGTATTTTTGCAAAAATCTCGGTTTTACGTATCTCCATATCAAATATTTAGTTTAAATTTGACATACCACTAATGTAAAAAGCCATACGCCCGAATTAAGGAATAGTCCTCAATGCTCGGTGCGTATGGCACACATTAGTGGTATAATGGAGAGGAGCGTTGGGGACTTTTTATGCTCATCCCCCAATCGCATGGGTTTATATTATTACATAGGCGACTTTTCTTTATATCTTTACCAACTCCACAGTACGATCCCGACCTGCACTCCGGCTGTCGGCTGCAAACCTTGCGGCGTGTATCCTACACCCACCCCAGCCGTCACGGCAAACCTGTTACGTTTTGTAACGGTTCGGGTAATGGTCCGCACCCGCTCTACCTCCCTGATTATCGGGACAATGGTCGGCGTTATCTCCATTAATCGGTTGCGGCTTACCGAAGCGTCGACAATAAACCGTCCGGTGGAATCGGATGAAAAGTCAAAATGATAATCCCGTGTCCGGAGGTAGTCAGCAATGATCGCCCCGGTATCGGCCGGGATTGTCTGCCACACCGTGTCTGCCGGTTCATGCACGGCCACAGGCCACGGCTCCCGGATGGTGACCGTGACAGGCGGCATGGGTTTGAGCTGGACCGATACGCTGTCGCGCACGGTCACCGAGGCCGCTCCCCGGCGGTACCCCCAGCCGAAAAGCAGCGCCCCGGCGACAAGCGCGGCGAGCAGGTACGAAATCAGAGGTTTCATCCCTTGATGAATAAATCCCATCCTGACTGTACGTCGGACATTTTGGCTTCCACGCCATTTTCCACGAACGACATTGCCGCAACTACGGGAATCATCACATCCCGGTTGGTCGCGGTGATTCGGCTATCGGCGGGTACACCCGATCTCTCGGCCACGGTGCGGACGTAGGCGTCCGTGTGGTTCTCGTTACTGGGCGCCCAGCGGCCGATCATCTTCCGGATGGTATCCAGCCCATAGTTGCGCTGGTAATTGTTCAGCAGTTTGAATGCAGCCCGATACCCGTAGGCCATTGTCGTGAACTGCGCGAAACGACTGTCCTTCGACGGCACGATCTCGCCCTGCCAGGGGTTGCCGCCCTTCGTCTTTTCGATATTCAGCGGGTTGTTGTTTCTTAATCCTCGCGGAGTCATGGCTATTTCGTTTTACGGTCCCACCACGATTTGACGATGATACCAGCCACCAGTCCCACCCCGGCCGAGATCGTCGAGCAGATGCGGATGCCGTCGGGCAGCAGGTTAAACAGTACGATGCCGGCCACTACGGCGGCGAGCACAATCAATGCGATTTTGGTTGTCTTTTTCATGATCTTGAACTTTTGGAAATGTTTTGTTTACGATTCACAGTTTTCATTCTTGCCGAACGGTGGCTGGCGCTTGTCGCATCCCAGGACTTTGCATTTGAGAATCGACAGCGCAGTATTCGCAGAGGATAGTTTGTCGTTTCGTTTGCGCAGCTCGGAATTCTCCTTGTACAGGGCGTCGATCTTCGCATCCTTCCGGTCGAGTGATTCCTTGAGTTCGTCGCAACGGGCCTTTCGCTCTTCGGCGATCCCGCGCCACTCCTCGACGACGGATTTTTCGTTGTCGATCTGCTTGGCCCGACGATTTTCTTTATAGTAAAGCAAAGACAAGGCTCCGCCGCCAGTCAACAACGCCCCGCCCAAGGAAATGATGATCGTAGTCCAGTCCATTCTATCTCGCAGTTAGGGTAAACACGATGAACACCACCCATCCTACGGCTCCTCCTGCGAGCGTCCATAGAATGTCCTGCATGTCGGCTTTCGGGTCGATCTT
>OGGD01001655.1_pt1 | contig 10145 bp, 6 predicted proteins | sample 1571091 | NCBI WGS metagenome assembly OGGD01 (sample SAMEA2582073, study PRJEB24529) | metagenome | biome: Human gut stool | place: China | collected 2011
ACATGATCCATCCTCCTTAAAGGTCCTGCGTATAGTATAATTATTATTCATGTAAAATTCAATATGTTTTTGTGCTGTTTTTGCATTAAATGCATGAATATTTTTATAAAATCATCATTTTCCGACATGTTTGCTATGGTTTTTACATTTTTTGGTAAATAGCAAATTTAACTTCCGTTTTGCAAAAGTAACTTCTGTCTGAATTATTTTTGCAAGATTAACTTCGGAATCAGCACCTTGAAAACAGAAATAAGTCTTGCGAAAACAGTGCCAACTGGAAATTAGTATTGCAGGAGTGGACTTTAGTATTACAAACCGCTTGAAATAGGGCTTTTTAGCATGTTACTATACTCTTGAAGTCATATTTTACTGTATGCAAATAAGAAGTCATCGCTTCGTTTGCATGTTTGCAAGGGAAACTTCCACCTCTGGGATATGGGTGACATGATCAGGAGATGACATTGGCAGTTTTACTTCAGCAGTTCAGGTTTTAGTATGATTTCATTAGCAGGAACAGCTTCCAGGTTAAGCTTAGAGGCTGTATCCGCGCCATAAAAGAAGCTGAATAGTTGATGTGCGGATCGATTATTCAGCTTCTTTCTTGTATAGGAGTTAATGTGACTCATCATCAGGTTGACTTTATCCTGTGTAAGAAAAGCAAATGATGTTTTCTTAGGAACAATCCTTCTGATGAATTCATGAGTTACTTCAATACTTCCTTTTTGATCAGGACGTTGCGGATCACAGTAAAACACATAGGTTCTGCGTCTTCCATCCTCATCAAACTCTATTGCCAACGGATCCGTAAATTCGCTTCCGCGATCTGCTAAGATGACCTGGAACATCTCACAGAATTGTTCCCGCCCAAGTATCTCATAAAGATGGTTCACCGCTTCTGTTACCGACTTGGCTGTATTCGCTTCCCTAAGATATGCCAGCATAAGGGAACAGTTTCTAAAGAATACTGTAAGCAGCACCTTTGTGGAATCCCTGGTGCCTTCTACCGAATCCATTTCCACCACGTTGAAATCAGGATGTCCTTTCATAAAAGCTTCAAAATCTTCGTAGGTACGCCCGATATGGCATTTCTTATCGACACGTACAACCTTTTTGGATTTGCGTTTTTTATAACGCACTTTTCTTGGAAGATCTATATTTCCAGCAGAAAGTATGCCGGCATCTATGTAGTTATAAATGGTCCTTTCATCTATCATGATTTCTGCTGCATTGTTCATACAAATTTGATGAATCGACTGGCCTTGTTTGATAAGAGGCGAAAGGATGGCATCAAGCCGATCCAGTTCTTCTGGTGTTATATCGATACCCTTACGGGAATCAGAACGTGTCTTTTCGTATGTTTTATGAGCTTCCTTTGCATCATAGAACTGTTTGGCAAGAGTACAGGAACGTACCTGTTTACATGAATTGCAAGCATAGGGTGCTTTCTTTAGACTTGAACATTTTTCCTCTTCAAAATCAGGACAATTGACCATGCACAAAGCACACTCAGAACAGTATGTTTTTCCGTGCCATAACCGATTAATAAACCCACAGCTATCTTCGCCACAGATATACTGCCTAGTGCATCTCTTTCTGTGTCTGCATGGATTATAGCCTCTGGAACGCGTACCAGTATTTCGATAATCAAGATGGGCTTTCACTTCTTTAGAAACAGTTGATGGATCCTTGCCTATCAGAGCGCCTATTTCAACGAACGTCTGCCCCTCTTTTAAAGCTTTCTGTATGGTAATGCGATCATCCAGTGTCAGATGCTTATATTTATAGGATGACATGTATTTATCCTCCTTAGTCTTGCTGCCATCTCCTGACACTACTGAAGTGATTACCATTATTACACAAAAAAGAAAAGGAAGATCATCTATTTACAAGACTATCTTCCATCTTCATGTTTGTATGACTTATTTCTGTTTTATAAAATATAAAAGCCTTAGTAACTGGAAGTTACTTTTTCAATTGAGTTTTTACATTTTTTACGTTTTTACATTTTTTTACATTTTTACATTTCTTTACAAGGAATCGCGTTTGCAGTAAAAGCAACCCCCGCCACAGGTTTTTATTCCTGTAGCGGGGGGTGCTGTAAAATATGGGATTCAACTATCGCAGATCAGTATTCCAATACATAGGTTGCTGTCTCGGTAATCGGGAAGCATACCTGTCCGCCTGCATTCGAAACTGTCTTGACAATGCGGGTTCTGCCGTTGGCATCTACCTTGTAAACCGTCACTTCTCCGTTTTTCACGGGTACTGTGGTATGGAATACAACGTTTGTACCCAATGCCTGTTTGTTGGTAAAGTCGATGGTTCTGGAATGCTCTGTAACAGTATCCTTATGTTCAAAGTTGGTTTCCTTGTAACCGGACAACTTGCTCTTTGCAAGGAAGGTTACTGCATCTGAGTTGCTGATGAATACATGCAGGCCACGCAGAGCTGAGGTGGACACTGCTTTCACTGTTGCTGCAGGAATTGTCTTGTCAAAGCCGCTGGCATCTACATGAAGCAGATCCTGGTTGGCACCGGATACATTCTGCTGCTTGTCTTTTGTCTGGGTAGAGATCACTTTTGTAATGGCATCCCATCCGGTGATCTGCTCTCCTGCGATATTTGTGGTGGTCAGTACCGGTTCAGGAGCTACTGAGCCGGAGTCAGAGGAATCACTGCTGGTGTCTCCGGCGGACGGTGCAGTTGTCGGGGTTACAGGAGCAGGTGCCGGAGTCGGGGTCACAGGAGCAGGCGCCGGGCTCGGGGTTACCGATGGATTTTCAGAATCATCCGATGTTGTGCCCGGAGTTCTCAGAACGTAATAAGTATGCTGGATCATATTTTCTTCCAGAGTTGCTGGATCCGGATAATAACCTACACTTTTGTACTTGGAGTCATATACAATATAACATACGGTACTATAATTATAGATTCTTCCTATAATAACCTCATATGTATCCGTAGGATACGGATATCGCACAATATATTCGTCCGCAAATTTTTCTGCCTCTTGCAAGGTAAAAAAGGGCAGTTCCGCACTCTCCAACTCTTTTATGGTCGTTGCTCTCACCCAGTCCTTACTACCATCCGGCCATTTTTTGCACCAATGTGCATGAATTTCTGTTGCTGAGCTGTATACATTATATGACGATGCCTCATTTTTATTACTCTCGGGCTTGTCACTCTGAGGATCGTCATACCAGCCCGTAAATATATAGCCATCTCTAGTAGGTGTCGGGAGACTTGTAAGCATTCCGGCTATCATTTTAACGCTAGTGTTCATACTCATTTGCCCTTCGTGAAGATTAAATGTGGCATCATACTGGGGATAATAATAATATGTGGCGTTATTCAGATCCAATTCTGTACACGAATCTTCTACAGCCTCATATGAATTTAAATACTTTTTATACAGATAGATATAACTGTCACCTTTTTTCCCTAGCAGGTAATAATAATTACCGTTTGTACTGTCGCTTAGCGTGAAATATTTTAAATGAACTTCTTTCGCTGCGCTAATAAAGTTAATATAAGTTGCATTGTCTAATTGACTCAAATCCGCTAAGTTTTTAATTACATCCTCTTGATTCTCAGCTGTGACTTCTGTCCAGCCCGTGTTTACACTCTCTGCCGCCTTTGCGTGCATCTCCGGCACCATGCCTGCTATCAACGTAATAGCCAGTGCCAGACTAAGCACCTTTCCTAAAAATTTTGTTTTTCTCATTCTCTTTCCCCTTTCTTCTGTACTTCCGATTTCTATAAATCTGAGTTGTGTTTATTATAACAGCATTTCCAGAAAATAAGCGGCAGATTGCACCAATCGACCCAAAAACGACATCAATCGACCGGGACGGAAATATCGTGCTTTAATTCAGACGAAATAGTAACAAAAAAGAGCCTCATTACTGATATTTCTATCAGTAATGAGGTTCTCATCTTATTCTCATATACCCCAATTTATTGCTTGCGCAATACCCTCTCAGATCTGCGTGTTTACCGCCAAATTACTTATCGGCAATAGCAGCCTGTGCAGCAGCCAGTCTTGCGATAGGTACACGGAAAGGTGAGCAGGATACATAATCCAGACCGATCTTGTGGCAGAACTCTACGGAAGAAGGATCTCCGCCGTGCTCACCACAGATACCAACGTGCAGCTTAGGATTTACAGGCTTACCAAGCTTGATAGCCATCTCCATCAGCTTGCCGACACCGGTCTGATCCAGCTTAGCGAACGGATCATTCTCGAAGATCTTGGTGTCATAGTAAGCGTTCAGGAACTTACCTGCATCATCACGGGAGAAGCCGAAGGTCATCTGGGTCAGGTCGTTGGTACCGAAGCAGAAGAAATCAGCTTCCTTAGCGATCTCATCGGCAGTCAGAGCTGCTCTGGGGATCTCGATCATGGTACCTACTTCGTACTTCATATCTACACCGGCAGCTGCGATCTCAGCATCAGCGGTCTCTACAACTACCTTCTTAACGAACTTAAGCTCTTTCACTTCACATACCAGAGGAATCATGATCTCGGGCTCTACATTCCAGTCGGGATGTGCCTTCTTAACCTCGATTGCCGCACGGATAACAGCCTTGGTCTGCATCTTGGCAATTTCAGGATAAGTAACAGCCAGACGGCATCCTCTGTGACCCATCATAGGGTTGAACTCATGCAGGGAAGCGATGATGGTCTTAATCGTCTCAACGCTCTTGCCCTGTGCCTTGGCCAGCTTCTCAATGTCAGCTTCCTCGGTAGGAACGAACTCATGCAGAGGCGGATCCAGGAAACGGATGGTAACAGGGTTGCCTTCCAGAGCCTCATACAGCTGCTTGAAGTCGTTCTGCTGATAAGGCAGGATCTTCTCCAGTGCTGCTTCTCTCTCCTCTACAGTATCGGAACAGATCATCTCACGGAATGCTGCGATTCTGTCCTCTTCGAAGAACATATGCTCAGTACGGCACAGACCGATTCCTTCAGCGCCCAGCTCACGAGCCTTCTTAGCGTCTGCGGGAGTATCTGCATTGGTACGAACTTTTAACTTACGATATTTGTCAGCCCAAGCCATTACACGGCCGAACTCACCGGCGATGGTAGCATCAACAGTCTTGATCTCGCCATCATAGATGTTACCGGTAGTACCATCGATGGACAGCCAGTCACCTTCATGGAAGGTCTTGCCAGCCAGAGTGAACTGCTTGTTCTCCTCATCCATAGCGATGTCGCCACAACCGGATACACAGCAGGTACCCATACCACGAGCAACTACTGCTGCGTGAGAGGTCATACCACCACGAACGGTCAGGATACCCTGGGAAGCCTTCATACCGGTGATATCTTCGGGAGAGGTCTCCAGACGTACCAAAACAACTCTCTCTCCTCTTGCATGCCATTCTTCTGCATCTTCTGCGGTGAATACGATCTTACCACATGCAGCTCCGGGAGAAGCACCAAGGCCCTTGCCGATAGGAGTTGCAGCCTTCAGAGCAGCGGTGTCGAACTGAGGATGTAACAGAGTATCCAGGTTACGAGGATCGATCATTGCAACTGCCTCTTCCTCGGTTCTCATGCCCTCATCTACCAGATCACAAGCGATCTTCAGAGCTGCCTGAGCGGTTCTCTTACCGTTTCTGGTCTGTAACATGTACAGCTTACCATGCTCAACGGTGAACTCCATATCCTGCATATCTCTGTAGTGATCTTCCAGAGTCTTACATACTTCCTGGAACTGAGCAAATGCCTCAGGGAATTTGTCAGCCATCTCAGCGATCTTCATAGGTGTACGAACACCTGCTACTACGTCCTCGCCCTGTGCGTTGGTCAGGAACTCACCGAACAGTCCCTTAGCGCCGGTAGCCGGATCTCTGGTAAATGCAACACCGGTACCACAGTCATCACCCATGTTACCGAATGCCATAGACTGAACGTTAACAGCAGTACCCCAGGAATAAGGGATATCGTTGTCACGACGATAAACGTTTGCACGAGGGTTGTCCCAGGAACGGAATACAGCCTTGATAGCGCCCATCAGCTGTTCCTTGGGATCATCAGGGAAGTCTACACCGATCTTAGCCTTGTACTCAGCCTTGAACTGACCAGCCAGTTCCTTCAGATCGTCAGCGGTAAGCTCAACGTCCTGCTTAACACCCTTCTTCTCTTTCATTGCATCGATCAGCTGCTCGAAGTACTTCTTACCTACTTCCATAACAACGTCGGAATACATCTGGATAAATCTTCTATAGCAGTCCCAAGCCCAACGGGGGTTGCCGGACTTCTCAGCGATTACGTTAACAACGGTCTCATTCAGACCAAGGTTCAGAATGGTATCCATCATACCGGGCATGGATGCTCTCGCGCCGGAACGAACGGATACTAACAGAGGATTCTCGTGGTCGCCGAACTTTTTGCCGGTGATCTCTTCCATCTTAGTAATGTACTCGTTGATCTGACCCTGGATCTCTTCATTGATCTCGCGTCCATCTTCATAATACTGTGTACATGCCTCTGTTGTAATGGTGAAGCCCTGAGGAACCGGCAGACCAATGTTGGTCATCTCAGCCAGGTTTGCACCCTTACCACCAAGCAGTTCGCGCATGTTTGCATTACCTTCGGTAAACAAATATACCCATTTCTTCATACTTCTTTGTCTCCCTTTTTATAATATTTTTGACAAAACTTTGTAACCCAAACCACTACCGGAGCATTTCGGCTTCGGTTTTTAGTACTTTGATATTGTAACAATCTACCAAAGGAATATCAAGACGAAATTGATAATTTTTTGACAGAGTACCGATTTTCGTGCACAATGTTGAAAACAGGTATAACGTTTTTGTTTGTTTTGTCTAGTACTTTAGTATTATGTAAACGCTTACATTTGTTCAACTTTCTTTGTATGATTTTAAAAAAACTCCCACCGGATTTTTCCGGTGGGAGTCTTCGCACTTTTATTCCATATACAATTCTAATCCAGCATGCCGTCTTTGATCACATTGTGGTCACGCAGCAGTTTTTCCACTACAGTGCCTTTCACTACGCGGAGCAGCGGCTTCTTCAGTGCATTTAAAGGTCCGGGCAGTTCGATCTCCAGAGGAGACATGCCATCCATCAGCTTCACGCTGCTGTCCAGAAGCTCTCTGACGTCATAGACACTGCCCCATACCTCAGGCACACCTCTGTCTACACCTAACAGTCCGTAGACAGCCTCCATAGCGGTTCTCACGGAATACTCTGTGGTGAACACGGTGTCTCTCGGGGTCTCTGCGAACTGACCTAAGAAAGCGAAGTTCACGCAGCCGTCGGGAATGACATCGGGACGGTCACCCTTGATTCTGGGCATGAAGAATGCGGTAATATAAGGCATCATGGTAGGTACGCAGACTGCGCTGTGCTCTGCCAGATCCTCGATATCTTCTACGGGCACACCTAAGTGATACAGCCACTCTTCAGTGATCTCCTTACCGGTACAATCCTTCATGGGCTTCTTAATATAATCGCCGGGTACGTCGGTGAACAGGCCGTATACCCATACACATACCTGATTCTTGTCCTGTTCCTTGAACTGTCCCTGACGATTGATGGTCCAGCTCATGAGCCACTTGGAATCCTGACAGCTTACGATACCGCCGGTTACGACCTTACCGCTTCTGGGATCACGCTTACAGATATTGGTGATATAAGGAATGATCTTGTCATCCAGTGTGGTCACGGTAGCGGATTCCCAGTTGGTCTTGGAAACATCAGAACAGAACTTCTCGGGATGTCCGAAGGAAGGATCCTGTTTTGCGATATTTTTCCACAGGCTCCATACACCGCTGGTACGAACCTCTGCGTCACCGTTGGGTGCATGGTTCTGGTCGCCGTAGATGGTACCCTCGGTACAGCTTCCGTTGGTAACGAATACCAGGTCGTTCTCGGTGAGGACAATGCCCTTCTCTACGCCTTTTACCTTGCACTCAATAGCCTTTGCCACCTTTTTACCGTCATTGATATCAAAAATAACATTTGTCACTTCGGTGTTGAACTGGAAGTCCACACCTGCTGCCTCCAGATACTTCTTCATAGGAAGGATCAGAGACTCGTACTGGTTGTACTTGGTGAACTTCAGGGCACTGAAGTCAGGCAGTCCGGAAATATGATGGATAAATCTCTGGAAGTAAAGCTTCATTTCCAGTGCGCTGTGCCAGTTTTCGAAAGCGAACATGGTTCTCCAGTATAACCAGAAGGTGGAGTTAAATACTTCATCATCGAAAACATCTTCAATGGTCTTGTCATACAGGTCCTCGTCCTTGGTCATGAACAGCTTCATGATCTCCATGCAGCCCTTCTGGCTTAAGTTGAACTTGCCATCGGTATGGGCATCCTGTCCACAATCCTTCGTTGCACGGCACAAAGAGTAGTTGGGATCTTCCTTGTTCAGCCAGTAATACTCATCCAGCACGCTGGCTCCGGGTACTTCCAGAGAGGGAATACTGCGAAACAGATCCCACAGACATTCGAAATGGTTCTCCATCTCACGTCCGCCACGCATGACGTAGCCTCTGGTAGCATCATAGATACCATCACAGGCACCGCCTGCGATATCCATTGCCTCTAAGATATGGATGTGGGAACCGGGCATCTGTCCGTCACGTACCAGGAAGCATGCTGCTGCTAAAGATGCCAGTCCGCTGCCTACGATGTAAGCGTTCTTCTCGTCCACTCCAGCAGGCTTCTTAGGTCTTGCGAAGGCCTCGTAGTTACCATTGGAATAATAGATGCCTTTGCTGTTCTTGTCGTATCTTCCAAGCTCGGTGTTGCGGTAGTCTTTCTTGGCTGCCTTGACGGCTGCCTTTCTCTCCTCCTTTTTCACCTCTGCCTTATGTCCTTTGGTTACTGCTGCCACTGCGCCTGCACCTACGGCCAGTGCTGCCAAGCCCAGTCCAATATTATTCTTTTTTGCCATAATGATTACCACCTTTCTTTGATGACTCTCAAATGTTTTTCTGTTTACAAGTAGTATCCTACTTCTTTTTTATAAGAAAACCAATTTACAAAAGAGGGCAAATGATAAAGTTTTTATCATCCTGCCCTTTTTGTAAAGTACTTATACTATTTCAGTACTATTTCAGAATTTCTTTTCCGTGTGCTCAAAATTCTCGATGGAGCGGCTGATGTTTCCGTAAAGAGTGATTGCCAGCTCTTCAACGATCTTATGATAATCGTCCTTCATTCCCCGATCGATCCAGTCTAACATCACACCCACAAAACCGTATTTGTAAAATCCGGCAATGAATTCCTTATGCTCCTCCGCCACCTGCATACCGGCGCATTTTTCCTCCACCACATCCACAATGAGCTGATAGGTCAGCTTGTTTAAGTAGCTTTCGATCTTCTGTCTGTCCACGCAGCGGTAGACATTCATAATGAAAGGTTTGTTCTCCTGCACTGCCTCAAAAATCTGACAAAGGCCTTCCTGCCAGTTCTCGTAGGTCTTCTTTCCCTGCAGTGCCCTCGTGCCATCCTCCACACAGACCCACTCTACCAGATCGTAAATATCTTTGAAATGATAATAAAAAGCCATGCGGCTGATACCGCAGTCCTCTGCAAGCTCGTTAATGGTGATCTTATCCAGAGGCTTCGTGAGAAGTTCTTTTTTCAAAGCTGCTTCCAGTGCCAGTTTTGTTATATTGGCCATAGCCTGTCCTCCACTGTTTTTATGTATTAGCTTCACAGGATATTATTCGCTAATGTTGCCGTTCGTCAATCATGCAAGCATGCTGACTCACTTGCGTTTATTATATTGTACGACAATAGCCTTAAAATGGGCAAATGAACTTTTTATAAAAAAACTCTTGCTTTTTGTAAAATTCCATGGTATCATCTTACTTGCGTTTCGGGGTGTGGCTCAGCTTGGTTAGAGCGCCGTCTTAGGGAGGCGGAGGTCGCGAGTTCGAATCCCGCCACTCCGATTCATGTATAGGCGTCAAAATCTTTTTACGAGGTTTTGACGTTTTTTGTTTTGTATTTTATTTGCTGCTTTGGAAAATTGTAGAAAAAATTTGAAAAATTTAAAAAATGGCTTGCTTTTTATAAAATTCTATGCTATGATAGTCTTCGTTCCGGGGTGTGGCTCAGCTTGGTTAGAGCGCCGTCTTAGGGAGGCGGAGGTCGCGAG
>OGGD01001657.1_pt1 | contig 10138 bp, 7 predicted proteins | sample 1571091 | NCBI WGS metagenome assembly OGGD01 (sample SAMEA2582073, study PRJEB24529) | metagenome | biome: Human gut stool | place: China | collected 2011
GCCGTCCTCGATCTCGGCGGCGTAGGGCGGGTAATGCCAGCCCTCGCCCTCGGGCACCACGTCCAGATGCCCCAGCACCGCCACCATCTCGTCCCCGGTGCCGATCTCGCACCAGCCGATGTACCGATCCATGTCGGTGGTCTCAAAGCCCAGCTCATGGCAGAGGGCCAGCGCCTCGGCAAAGCAGGCATCCACCTCCTCGCCAAAGGGCTTGCCCGGCAGCGGGTCGGCCTCCACACTGCGCCTGCGCACCAGCCGCTGGAGCGCCGCCACCATCTGGGGCCGCAGCGCCGCCACGGCCTCGTTCAGTTTTTTGTCCATACGTTCCACCCCTTTTGTGATCCATTTCACAGCTTGTATTATAGAACGATTGCCCCCGCTCCACAAGCCCCAAGTTCGGCAAAAAAAGTCTTGACACCGCGCAGTATGTACGCTATTATGTACATAAGAGGTGATGCACGATGACGACCACTAATATCACGAACTTTCGCAAGAATGCTTTCCAGTATGTAGAGCAGACCGTAAAGTACAATGAACCGCTGAACATCTGCACCAAAGACGGCAACGCTGTTCTGCTTTCGGAAGAAGATTACAGCGGCATTATGGAAACGCTTTATCTCGTCTCCGTGCCGGGAATGCGGGAAAAGCTCATGGCGGCCAAGGCCGAACCGCTGGAAGATTGTGTTGACGAATCGGCTGTGGAGTGGTAAATGTACAAGATTGTTTATGCGAAAACCGCGCTCAAGGACATTCCAAAGCTGAAATCCGCCCATCTTGACGAAAAGGCGAAGGCGCTGATCTCCGTTATAAAAGAAAATCCGTTCCAGAACCCGCCGCCCTATGAAAAGCTGGTGGGCGATTTGAACGGCTCGTACAGCAGGCGCATCAACGTACAGCACCGCCTTGTGTATGATGTTTTTGAAGAAGAGCAAACCATCAAGATTTTAAGCCTTTGGACACATTACGAAAGATGACCCGAAAACGGACTGTTTTGCAGTTTTTTTTCAAATTTTTTTGAAAAAAGGTGAAAGGATTTCGCGCGGCGTGTATTTAAGGAAGTAAGAGCATCCATTTTTGCCGGAGCTCCACTTCCGGCCCAAAGAAAGTGAGGGACCCCCTATGAAGAAACGACTTATCAGCCTTCTGGTGGCGCTGTGCATGGCGGTAACGCTCCTGCCTGTGTCGGCAATCACAGCATGGGCAGAGGAAAGCAGCTCCAACTTGAAACCTTTACAAATTCAGTCTGGTTATCCGGTTCTCAATGGTATAACTCCTACAATCAATTCTGATGAGCACGAAATTTATACCGGTAAGGACTGGAGCTATGATGGCACAGCTAAAGTTTTGACCATCGCCCCCGAAAGCCCTACTACTTATGATTTGACAGATCTCGGAAGCATCCGTCAGGATCCAATCAGTATTTTATGTTCTGCCATCATAGGGGAACACGCAACGATTGAAAATGGTAATTTTTGGGACACCGAAAATCCTGGTTCCAGTATTACCAATTATGGCACTATAACGAGTGGAACTTACTCAATGCCCGTTATAAATCATGGTACTATTACCGGCGGCACTTTTTTTGATCCCATTACCAATGACCCCACTGGCACGATTGAAAATGGCACGTTTAAATCTACCGTTACCAACAACGGCGCCATAAAGGGAGGCATTTTTCAAAAAAAACCAGAGGGTGTCAATGTCGCTAGCGGCTATACCTTGAAAGTGAATTCCCAGATGAATGGCAGCTATGACATTCTCTTCGCAACAATCAATACTCTCGGCTCAAGCGGTTATGTCATTCCCAATTCCTACTATAATACCAGCGTCACCATCAAATATTCTTTTACCTATGGCAGTTCAAAAAGAGCATTTCCTATTGATGTTACATTCGGAGACACAAACGACACACCTTGTTTGTTAAAAGATTGGGCACAGAATGTAGACGATTCTATTGACCCTGCACCCGATGGTGGTTTTCTTGTCACTTTCACCGCACCACCCGCCAATGCAGACACCGCGGACACCGTTACCCTGAGCATGCTGACCCGGCTGGTGATTGATAAAGCCGGCTACCCCGTTGGCACCAAGGGCGGCACCCAGGATTACAGCGGCAACGGCTGGAAGTTTGAGAATGGCACGCTGACGCTGGAAAGCGGCAGTTATGATTTCTCCGGTGAGGAAAACGCACTGTGCCCCCTGAACCCGAATGTCCAGTTGATGGTTGAATCCGGTGCCAAGCTGACCGGCGGCGCGTTCAAAAACGAGCCCACCGTTGAAGGTGCAGGCACATTCAAAACAGTCACCCTGAACGGAACCGGTTCTATCACAGCAGTCAATGGTCTTGCGTCCGACGACTGGGGCAACAAACTTTATGTAGTTCCGACAGGGGCCAATACCATTACCGCCAGTAACCCCATCCTTGATATCAACCGCATTTTATTGGAAAGCGTATATCCGGATTCTTCCAACAAAAACACCGTGTGCATCAATATAAAATCTCTTAATTCTGTGAGTGCTTTTAATCCGGAAGCGGATATCATACTGAACCAGGCTTCCCATGGTTTGCCCCTTATCATGGCCAGCAATGGCACACCAGTTATAGACAATGCTCCTTTTGAGCCCGATGGAGGATATTATACCTACTATGGTGACGGTTGGCACATCCAGAAATCATTTGAGGGCATCGGCACACTGTATCTGACCGGCGGAAAAACCTACAACTTCCGATTTACCGACCCCGTCAATAAAACCGGCCAGTTGGATGCAGTGAAATGCGGCATCCTCAATGAGGGCAGCATCATCGAGGACGGTGTTTTCAACACTCTGGCAGCAAATGCTTTGCCCAGCAGCACTTCGAGCATGACCCCTAAAATCAAAGGCGGCACATTTGCAGCCGGTCTGTATTATAACAACGGCGAGATAACCGGCGGTGCATTCAACGGAAAAGACAGCATTCTCACCCAGGGAACCGTGCTGAGTGGAAATTATCGCTCTGTTACCGTGAATGGTGGAGCCATCGTGAAGGTAAACGACACGCTTCCTCTTGTTTACGATGAGACCGCCGATGATTTGATTCCGAGCTCCGCATGGGATCTGTATTCCTACGCAGGCACCGTCCTCACCGTAGAAGCGGATGCAGATATTACAAATATCAACGGTCAGGAAATCGGCAATGCATTCACCAGCTACTACCCGAACGGTGAAACCGACAAGACCGTGGTATGCTTTGAGATGCCCGACAGCGATGTGGAGTTGAACTCGACCAAAATCGTTGTTCCCGACCCGAAGCCCGAACCGAAGCCCGAACCCACACCTGACCCCACCTACACCCTGACGGTGAAGGGCGGCACGTTCACCTACAACGGCGGCGAAGCCATGACCAGCGCCAGCGTGCCGGTGGATGCCGAGGTCAAGGTGACGCTGAACCAGAGCGCCGTGCCCGAGGGCATGGTGTTCGACCTGTGGGCCATGGATGAAGCCAGCCTGCTGGGCAACCCGGCGGTCGCCTACAACGAGGAGAGCTTTACCATCCCGGCGGGCACCGTGGCCAAGGGCAGCACCGTGACCGTGGAGGCCCAGTACCGGGATGCCACCATCGAGAGCGAGCCCAGCATTCTGGGCACTGCCGCCATCATCGGCGTGGCCGGTGCAGGCACAGCAGTCATCGTGTGGCAGGGCTACCGCATCGGCATGGAGCTGTACGAGAAGTATTTCCAGCCCACACCGGAAGAGGATGCGGTGGTCGAACCCACGCTTGAAAGTCAGATGACAGATCCGATTTCCTGAAAGCGGGCTCACCCTCTCAGTCTCGCTTTGCTCGACAGCCCAGGTTGTGGCTCCCAGCAGCTGCTTCGTGCAATTGCACTCGCACCTTGCTGGCCACTGCCCCAACAACTCCTCCCTCAATCCGCCACTGGCGGCGGTCGTCGTCGTTGCCCCCAAAGGGGGAGCCGATAAAAAAATTATCATCCTCTGCAACATTCCGCCCCGCTCATTCGTATCCCACTTGAACTCCGTCTGAAATTTGATCTCCAAAACGTCAAAAAACTGAGGTATCACCCGGATTTCACAAAAGATTTTCAAGATTTGCTAAAGAATCTCCGGGCAAGCCTTGCAAGCCCCGGAACCGGGTGTATAATAGGGATATCGACTTTGAGCCGCTCTGAGAAAAAAGAGCAGTCGCGCAATGCGTGGGAAAACACAGAAACGGTAGGAAGAAATGGAAAAATTCAGCGTCAAAAAACCGTTCACCGTTCTGGTTGCAGTCATCATGGTCATTATGCTGGGCCTTGTGTCCGTGCAGAATATGCAGACCAACCTGCTGCCAAACGTGAACACACCGTACCTGATGGTGGTCACGGTCTATCCCGGTGCCAGCCCGGAGCGTGTGGAGAACGAGGTCTCCGACGTGATGGAGAGTGCGCTGGGCACCATCTCGGGCGTGAAAAACGTCACCGCCACCTCGGCAGAAAACTACAGTCTGCTGCTGATGGAGTTTGAGGACGATACGGACATGAACAGTGCCGTGGTCAAGGTGTCCAACAAGGTGGATCAGACCACCTCCAGCCTGCCAAGCACCTGCATGACCCCCTCCATCATTGAATATACCCTGAACATGAACGCCTTTATGACCGTGGCCGTCAGCCGCGAGGGCAGCGATTCCTATGAGCTGGCCGATTTCGTCAACGACACCATGGTCCCCTATATCGAGCGTCAGGGCGGCGTTTCCAATATTTCCGCCAATGGTCTGGTCACCCGGATGGTGCAGGTGCAGCTCGATCAGGAAAAGATCGATGCCATCAACGAAAAGCTGCTGGAGGTCATTGACGTGCAGCTGGCCGATGCAAAGGCCCAGCTGGATGATGCCGAGGCCCAGATCGAGGCAGGCAGAAAGGAGTACGAGACCCAGCTGGCCAATTACGACAAGCTGGTCAGCGATACCATCAACAGCCAGTACTCCGGCGAGCTGCAGGATTCCTTCATGCTGGTCAAGAAGCAGGCACAGGCCCTTCTGGAGAGCGTCAACCAGCTCATTGCCGTGGTCAACGAGCCTGAGATCCAGCAGGCCCTGATCGATGTGCGGGACGGCCTGCAGCGGGTCGTGGACAAGTTCAACGAGACCGGAATGCAGGATATCGATTCTCTGATCGAGATCGTGGCGGAGCTGCGCGATATCACCGATAAGCTGACCACCGCTTTGCAGGATCTGCAGCAGCGCCTGAACGCGCAGGGCGACACCGCCGGCACAACGGCCGGGGAGCTGGTCGATGACCTGCAGGTGCAGCAGAGCCTGAGCAACATTTATAACACGCTGGAGAGCACCATCAAGGCCATGGACGACGTGCCCGGCCTGATGGATCAGTTCACCCAGATCGTGGGCACCTATTCCCAGCAGCAGCTGCAGGCCTATATCAAGTTCACCGAGGCCCGTGAGATGCTGAACAATTACGAGCAGCAGCTGGCCGATGCCAAGCAGCAGTATGAGGATGCCAAGCAGAAGGCCATGGAGAACTCCGACGTGGCCAAGATGCTGGATATCAACACGCTGGCACAGCTGATCTATGCCCAGAACTTCTCCATGCCCGCCGGTTATGTCAAGGATTCCAGCAACAAGTCCTGGCTGCTGAAGGTCGGCGAGGAGTACGACAGCATCGAGGATATCTCCGGTGCCCTGCTGCTCCATGTGGACGGCTTTGGCGATGTCCGCCTGTCTGACGTGGCCGATGTGCAGATCATCGACAACGCGGAGGACAGCTTTACCCGCCTGAACGGCGAGCGCTCCGTGGTGCTGAAGATCTTCAAGAGCAATTCTTCCAGCGCCGGTGAAGTTTCCGGCAACTGCAAGACCGCCTTCAAGGAGCTGGAACAGAAATACGATGGCCTGCATGTGGTCGTGCTGTCCAACCAGGGCAACTACATCAGCATCATCGTCAGCAGCATCCTGAGCAGTATGCTCATCGGTGCGGCCCTTGCCATCATCGTGCTGGCCATCTTCCTCAAGGATATCAAGCCAACGCTGGTGGTCGGCATCAGTATCCCGCTGTCGGTGCTGTTTGCCGTGGTGCTCATGTACTTCACCGGTCTGGATATGAATATTATGACGCTGGCGGGCCTGTCCCTCGGCATTGGTATGCTGGTGGATAACTCCATCGTCGTCATCGAGAACATCTACCGTCTGCGCAGCCGCGGCGTGCCCGCGGCCCGCGCGGCGGTCCAGGGCACCAAGCAGGTGGGCATGGCCATCATGGCTTCCACCCTCACCTCTGTCTGCGTGTTCCTGCCCGTCATCTTCACCTCCGGTGTCATCAAGAGCCTGCTGCAGCCCATGTCCATGTGCATCGGCTACTGTCTGGCTGCTTCCCTTATCGTGGCCCTGACGGTTGCCCCGGCGGCCTCCTCTACCCTGCTGAAAAACTCCAAGCCCAAAGAGCTCAAGTGGTTCGACAAGGTGCAGGAAAAGTACGTCAAGAGCCTGGAATGGTGCTTCCAGCACCGCTGGGCACCGTTGGGCGCGGCAGTGGTGCTGCTGGTGTTCTGCGGCTGGCGCGTGATGTCCATGGGCGTTGAGATGCTGCCCACCATCACCAGCAACGAGGCCATCGTCACCCTCTCCACCGAGAAGGATATGACCAAGGAAGAATCCTATGCCGTGGCTGAGAATGTCATTGACGCCCTGCTGGCTGTGGACAACGTGGAAGAGGTGGGCGTTACCACCGACAGCCGCGTGGCCGGAATGGATGTCGGCCAGCTGGGCCTGCCCCAGACCATCACCGACCTGCTGAACGCCGCCAACAGCTACGGCACCTACCAGATCAACGTGATGCTGGACGAGAGCCTCTCCTCCCGGCAGATCGAACAGGCCCGTGAGGCGCTGGAGGAAGCTGTGAACGGCGTGGAGAACTGCACTGCCACCGTTGAGATCAGCGGAATGCAGGAGCTGACCAGCCAGTTGGATATGGGCCTGACCGTCCAGATCTCCGGCAACGACATCGACACCATGACCGCCCTCTCCGAGAAGGTGGTGGATATGGTCAACGAGATGGACGGCTTCACCAATGCAACCAACGGTCTGGGCAGCGGCGATGCCACCATCAACCTGCAGATCGACCGGGATAAGGTCCGCTCCTACGGCCTGACCGTGGCGCAGGTCTACCAGCAGATCGCCGCCAAGCTGACCACCACCACCACGGCCCAGACCCCCGTTGCCATCGATGGCTCCACCATGAACGTCCAGATCAGCAACAATCTGGACCCCATGACCAAGGAAAACATGATGGATATGACCTTTACGACCTCCGTCATGGCCGCCGACGGCACAACCCAGACCGGCACCTGCACGCTGGGCGATATGGCCACCTGGGTCACCGGCTCCACCCCGGACTCCATCACCAGCAAGAACCAGACCCGCTATATCAGTGTGACGGCTGATGCGGTGGAGGGCACCAATACCACCACCGAGACCCGCGCGCTGGAAAAGAAGCTGAACGCCTTTGCCGGGAAAACGGGCGGGAATTTTACATAAAGGACGACTTGCGGGCAGAAATGGAGCGTGCTTGATATGCGCGGACATTACGCCCGAATAACAGAAGAAAAGCCCGGAACGTGCGGCGGGTGCGCCTATTTCGTCCGGGGATGGAACGGCGGGTTTCCTGCAACATCTGGAAAATGCAAAAAGAAGCCCCGGCGGTGGATGGTCTATCAAAATTTACCCGCTTGCAAAAAGCACTACAAAGAACGGAGGAACTGAAAATGCAGTTGACACAATTTAACGCCTATTGCCCCTTTGAAGTCGGCGACAGAATCCGGGACACCGCCGGGCGGGTCCACACGATCACCGACATTGCGTGCGTTCACTACGTCCGCGGCGGAAATGTGGAATTTCGCTTTGAATTGGACAATTCCGGGTATTACGCGCCGATCACAGCGCAGGACCCGCCCGCAAAGGAACAGGCCGGGACCCTCGCGGAACAAATCGGCCCGACAAAACCGTTCCCGACATCCACGTTTCCGGGACCGATTCGGAAGAAAAAGCCGCAGGCCCCGCCCCGAAACGAACACGACGGGAAACGGGTTAGAATCCTGATTTGCGACGAATCAAGCCAGCTTCCCCCGGAATTCAAAGAGTTTATCAAAAAGCGGTTCGGATAATGCCCGCCGTCGAGCGGGACAAATTCACAATAGGAGGTTTGCACGGTGAAAACTATATCAATTATCAACCTGAAAGGCGGCGTTGCAAAGACGCTGACCGCTGACAGCATGGCGCACGTTCTCGCGGTTTTCCACAACAAGCGGGTTTTGCTTGTGGATAACGACAAGCAGGGCAACACGTCAAAATCGTTCGGGGTTCATTCCTACGACGAAAAGAGCCTTTCCGACGTTCTGACCGCCCGGCGGATTGACGTTCACGAAGTTATCAGAAAGACCCGGTTTGAAAACATCGACGTATTGCCCGCAAATATGACCCTGATTCGCGCGAATCTCGAAGTAATGATGGACAGCACCCGGCCCCAGCAAACGCGCCTACGGGCCGCGCTGGACCCCGTAGCGGGCGAATATGATTATTGCATAATCGACAACGCCCCGGACATCAACATTTCGACCATAAATGCCCTTGTCGCGTCCGACGACGTGATTATTCCGATCAAGATTGACAAATACGCCTTTGACGGGCTGGCCGAACTGAAAGAGCAGATCGAGGACACGCGGGACGACCTGAACCCGCGCTTGCGGCTTGCCGGGTGCCTGATTACCTGCTTTATTCGCGCCGACGCTGAAAAGCAGGGCGAAGAATGGTTACGCGCCCAGCCCGAATACCCCGTGTTCGACACCCGCATTCGGTATTCGGAGAAAGTCACCGAAAGCACCTTTTCAGAATCCCCCATTGCGGAATACAGCCGCCGGAGCGGGGCCGCAATGGACTATATCGCATTCGTGCGGGAATATTTGCAGAGGGGCCGGACATGAAAGAAAAAGAAGCCACCCCGGAATACTGCGAAAACAACAAAAAGAAAATCCGGGCGTATCAATGCGAGATTTGCGAACGGCTGGACGTGGACGACGCGACGGACAAGAGGTTTTGCCGTTGCGGGTTCTGGCCCGGTTGCGGCGACCCGGACGGGTGCCGCGAAGCGTTCAAACCGATAACGGGACGCGGACGCATAGGCGTTCACCGTTGATTTGTCCGATTCGGACAGAAAGGGGCGTACATAATGGCAAAAGGTAAATTCAATCTGAATCAGATTTTAAGCGACACTTCACGGGCCGCGGCGGGCGGCGGGGCAACAAAGCCCCGCCCGGCTGAAAGCGAGATTAAGAAAATCAGCGTCTTTGACCTTGTGCCGTCGGAAGATAATTTCTATTCCATGCGGGAAATCGAAGAACTGAAAGTTGCAATCGAAATCGCGGGCAAGGTGCTTCAGAACCTTGTTGTCGTCCCGCTCGACGGCGGGAAATACAAGGTCATTGCGGGACACCGCCGCCGCCTTGCGTCGATTGCCCTTGTGGAAGAGGGAAAGCCGCAATATGAATTCGTCACCTGTTCCGTGGAACCGAACGAGGACGCGGCGGAAGATCAGGAAATCCGGGACGGCCTGAACCTGATTGTCACCAACTCCCAGCGAGAAAAAACCGCATGGGACAAAATCGAAGAAGTGCGGTATTTGCGGGACGTGCTGGAAAAGGCAAAGAGAAACCCCCGGTTCGTCGCCGTCCTGCAAAAGATCGTCGCAACCGTGTTCCACGGTGAAGAGGTACAAGCGGACGGAACCCGCGATTTTATCGCAAAAGTGCTTCACACCAGCCCGGCGCAGATTGGACGGTATGACGCGATCATTCGGAATCTCTGCCCGGCATTCATGGAAGAACTGAAAGAGGACCGCATAAACGTTTCGACCGCCTATGAACTGTCCGGGCTTTCGGAGGAAGAACAGAAAGCCGCCTTTGCGGAATATCAGAGGACCGGGGAAATCTCCATCAAGGCCGCACGGGGCCGCAAGCCGCAGGCCGCGCCGCCTGCACAGACCGAACAACCGCCGGAGAAACACGAAGCGCCGAAAATCGGATTTTGCGAAGAGCGGGAAACGGGCGCGAATGTCCCAGCGGCGGGACAGCTGGACCTGGCCCCGCAAAAAGAACG
>OGGD01001674.1_pt1 | contig 10068 bp, 6 predicted proteins | sample 1571091 | NCBI WGS metagenome assembly OGGD01 (sample SAMEA2582073, study PRJEB24529) | metagenome | biome: Human gut stool | place: China | collected 2011
GCCGCGCCTTGTGCATGACTTTGCGACCCTGCTGGGCTACGGTGCCGCCGCCATCAACCCCTATCTTGCGCAGGAGACGATCGGCGCGCTCATCACGGACGGCCTGCTGGACAAGGACTACTACGCCGCTGTGCAGGACTACAACCGGGCCGTGCTGGCCGGTATCGTGAAGATTGCCTCCAAGATGGGCATCTCCACCATCCAGTCCTACGCCGGCAGCCAGATCTTTGAGGCACTCGGCATCTCGAAAGAGGTCGTAGACAAGTACTTCACGAACACCGTCTCCCGCGTGGGCGGTATTACCATTCAGGACATCCAGAACGATCTGGAGGCCCGCCATCAGGAGGCGTTTGACCCGCTGGGACTGGACATCAACCGCGAGCTGCCGAGTCTGGGTGCCCACAAGTACCGCGGCGGCCCCGCTGCCGAGCAGCACCTGTACAATCCGCAGACCATCCACCTGCTGCAGCAGGCGTGCTGGACCGGCAGCTATGACATCTTCAAGCAGTACACGGCGGCGGCCGCCAACGAAGGCGGCGATGCGATGCATCTGCGCAGCCTGCTCGACTTCAACTACCCCGAGGCCGGTGTCCCGCTCGAGGAGGTCGAGAGCGTGGACTCCATCGTGAAGCGGTTTAAGACCGCCGCCATGAGCTACGGCGCACTGTCCGAGGAGGCGCACGAGTGCATGGCCATCGCCATGAACCGACTGGGCGGCAAGTCCAACACCGGCGAGGGCGGCGAGGCCGAGAATCGCTTTGGCACAGAGCGCAACTCCGCCATCAAGCAGGTGGCGTCCGCCCGCTTCGGCGTCAGCAGCAAATATCTGGTATCCGCCAGTGAAATTCAAATCAAGATGGCGCAGGGTGCCAAGCCCGGCGAGGGCGGCCAGCTGCCCGGCGGCAAGGTCTACCCGTGGGTCGCCAAGACCCGCAACTCCACGACCGGCGTGGGGCTCATCTCTCCCCCGCCGCACCATGACATCTACTCGATCGAGGATCTGGCGCAGCTCATCTACGATTTAAAGTGTGCCAACCGCAAGGCGGCCATCAATGTCAAGCTGGTCAGTGAGGCCGGCGTCGGCACGATTGCAGCCGGCGTGGCCAAGGCGGGCGCCGAGGTCATCCTGATTTCCGGCTTTGACGGCGGCACCGGCGCAGCGCCGCGCAACTCCATCCACAATGCCGGTCTGCCGTGGGAGCTGGGTCTGGCCGAGGCACACCAGTGCCTGATTATGAATGGTCTGCGCAGCCGTGTGCGCATCGAGGCGGACAGCAAGCTGATGAGCGGCCGCGATGTGGCCATCGCCGCCCTGCTGGGTGCCGAGGAATTCGGCTTCGGCACCGGCCCCCTCGTTGCGATGGGCTGCGTCATGATGCGCGTCTGCAACCTTGACACCTGCCCGATGGGCATCTGCACCCAGAATCCCGAGCTGCGCAAGCGGTTCAAGGGCAAGCCTGAGTACATCATGAACTTTATGCGCTTTATGGCCGAGGATCTGCGCGCCTACATGGCCAGACTGGGCGTGCGCACCGTGGATGAGCTGGTCGGCCGCACCGACCTGTTGAAGGTCAAGCCCGCACCCACAGGCTCCCGCGCCGGTGAGATGGACCTCTCGGCGCTGCTGCAGAACCCGCTCATCGAAAATTCCAACATCCACTTCGACCCGAAGGCTGTCTATAACTTCCAGCTTGAAAAGACCCCCGATATGCGCGTTCTGATGAAGAAATTCAAGAAGAGCTTTGATTCCGCCGAGCCGAAGCCGATGACCGTCGCGCTGGACGTCGGCAACACCGACCGTGCGTTCGGCACGATCTTCGGCAGCGAGATCACCGCCAAGTTCGGCAATACGCTGCCCGATGACACCTTCCATGTGGTCTGCCACGGCTATGGCGGCCAGAGCTTCGGCGCGTTCCTCCCCAAGGGGCTCACGCTGGAGCTGGTCGGCGATGCGAACGACTACATCGGCAAGGGGCTGTCCGGCGGCAAGATCATCGTCTACCCGCCGAAAAACGCCGCCTTTGACCGCAGCGAGAACATCGTTATCGGCAATGTGGCGCTCTACGGTGCCACGGGCGGCAAGGCGTTCATCAACGGTGTCGCGGGCGAGCGGTTCTGCGTGCGCAACTCGGGCGGCATCGCCGTTGTTGAGGGCGTGGGCGACCACGGCTGCGAGTATATGACCGGCGGCACGGTGGTAGTCTTAGGCAAGACCGGCAAAAACTTTGCAGCCGGCATGAGCGGCGGCATCGCCTACGTGCTGGACGAGGACTGGGACTTCTACCAGCGCGTCAACAAGGACATGGTCAGTCTGGAGCCTGTTGAGCATAAGTACGATGTATCGCTGCTGAAGGATCTTATCCGTGAGCATGTCGAGCTGACAGGCTCGCCGCGCGGCAGACACATCCTTGACAACTTCGGCGAATACCTGCCCAAGTTCAAGAAGGTCCTGCCCCACGATTACGACAAGATGTTGCGCCTTATCGCCCAGATGGAAGAAAAGGGCGAGGACAGCGAGCAGGCGCAGATGGAAGCATTCTACGCCATGAAAAACGCAAAATAAGGGAGGCAGACTACCATGGGAAAACCGACAGGATTTATCGAGATCGCACGGCAGACCAGCCTGGAGCTGCCGCCCGAGGAGCGCATCCAGAATTTCAACGAGTTTCATCTTCCGTTGCACACCGATGAGCAGCAGGCGCAGGGTGCGCGCTGCATGGACTGCGGCGTGCCCTTCTGCCAGAGCGGCGTCCAGCTGGGCGGGATGTTCAGCGGCTGCCCGCTGAACAACCTCATCCCTGAATGGAACGATCTGGTCTATCAGGGCAAGTGGGATCTGGCCGTACACCGCCTGATCGCCACAAACCGCTACCCGGAGTTTACCAGCCGGGTCTGCCCCGCCCTGTGCGAGGCCGCCTGCACCTGCGGCAATGTCACGGGTGATCCCGTGACCGTCAAGGAGAACGAGCGTGCCATTGTGGAATACGGCTATGAGAGCGGCGCTATCCACGCGGTTCCGCCTCCGGCACGCACCGGCAAGACGGTGGCTGTCATCGGCGCGGGGCCTTCGGGGCTTTCGGTGGCGGACCTGCTCAACAAGCGCGGCCACAAGGTGACGATCTATGAGCGCGAGGACCGCGCCGGCGGCCTTTTGATGTACGGCATCCCGAATATGAAGCTGGAAAAGTGGGTCATCGACCGCCGGGTAAAAATTTTGCGGGATGAGGGCATCGAGTTTGTTTTTGGCGCGGATGTGGGCAGCACCGTCAGCGCCGAGGAGCTGAAGGCCCGCTATGATGCGGTCGTGCTTTGCTGCGGCGCCAAGCAGGCCCGCGACATCAATGTCCCCGGCCGTGATGCGCAGGGCATCTGCTTTGCGGTGGATTACCTTACCAGCGCGACCCGCAGTTTGCTGGATTCCGACTTTGCCGACGGCAAGGCTGTGAATGCCGCAGGCAAGAAAGTATTGGTCATTGGCGGCGGTGACACCGGCAACGATTGCGTAGGCACGGCCATTCGTCAGGGCTGCGAGAGCGTTACCCAGCTGGAGATGATGCCCTGCCCGCCCGCTGCCCGCGCCCCCGGCAACGACTGGCCGGAGTGGCCGCGTGTGCTGAAAACCGACTACGGCCAGCAGGAGGCCATCGCCCTGTTCGGCAATGACCCCCGCGTCTACCAGACCACCGTGAAGGAGTTTTATAAAAACGAATCCGGGCAGGTCTGCGGTGCGCTGATTGCCAAGCTAAAGAGCGAGGTCGTAGACGGCCGCCGCCAGATGGTCCCCACCGGTGAGGAATACACGGTGGACTGTGATCTGGTGCTGATCGCGGCTGGCTTTACCGGCTGTGAGCCGTATGTGGCGGATGCCTTCGGCGTAGAGCTGACGGCGCGCGGCACGGTGGCCGATGTGAAGTACGCCACCGCCGACCCGAAGGTGTTCGCCTGCGGCGATATGCGCCGCGGCCAGAGCCTTGTCGTGTGGGCGCTGCGCGAGGGCCGCGACACCGCCGCCGTGGTGGATGAAAAATTGATGGGGTATACGAACCTGTAAATAAATAGGGCCATCCTGTAGGGGCGGATGCTTGCATTGCCCCCCCTGCAGCACTAGCACAAAAAGGCACCTGCCGATCCCCCGGCAGGTGCCTTTTTATATCGTATTATCGTTCACATTTCCAGAAATGACAACTGTATGGCTCCAATGTGCTGCCGCCGCCGAAGTCGTGGTCGGCCCCGGTGATCAGGTCTACCGCGCGGCCGCAGCCGGCGTCAAAGTGGGCGTCAAACGGATTGCCGTCCGCATTGATGGCCACCAGCACGCGCTCACCGTCGGCATAGCGCTCAAAAATCAGCTGCTTCGGCTGCACCAGCACATTGCGGTAGCTGCCCCGGCACAGCGCCTTGCTGCCTGTGCGGGCATGGGCCAGCGCGGTGATCCATGCGGTCAGGCCGTTCTCCTCCGGCTTTTCGATGGCCGGGCGCAGCGTCGGGTCGCCGTTTTTCTTGTCGCCCTCCATGCCCCACTCACTGCCATAGTAGACCGCCGGCACGCCGGGCATGCCGAACAGCAGCCCGTAGAGGGGTGCAAGGCAGCTCTTGTCGGTCAGGATCGTAGCAATGCGCGTTACATCGTGGTTATCCACAAAGCTCAGCAGGTGCTTACCCGTGTACAGGCACCACTGCTCCGCGCCGAACTGGCGGTTCAGGCTGTAGCTGATCTCGTGCATGTTGCCGGTGTTGAAGCTGGAATACAGCCCCTTATAGCACTCATAGTTCGTCACGCTGTGGCAGGCGTGGTCGTTCATCCAGCGGTTGTAATCGCCGTGCAGCGTCTCACCCACCAGCACAAACTCCGGCTTGATGCTGTTTGCCAATCCGCGCAGCTCTGCCAAAAAGCCGAGATCGAGGCAGTAGGCCACATCCAGACGCAGACCGTCAATGTCATAGTCGCGCACCCAGCCGCGCACGGCATCGAACAGGTAGTTTTTGACCTCGGGGTTCTGCAGATTCAGCTTGACCAGCTCGTTGCAGCCCTCCCACGCCTCATACCAGAAGCCGTCATTGTAATTCGTGTTGCCGTCAAAGCTGATATGGAACCAGTCCTTATAGGGGCTGTCCCAGCGCTTTTCCTGCACATCGCGGAACGCCCAGAAGCCGCGCCCCACATGGTTGAAAACACCGTCAAGCAGGACCCGGATGCCCGCCGCATGCAGCGCCGCACAGACCTGCTTGAGGTCATCGTTGGTGCCAAGACGGCAGTCTACCCTGTTGTAGTCGCGGGTATCGTAGCCGTGGGCGTCACTCTCAAACAGTGGGTTGAACAGCACGCAGGTTGCTCCCAGCCGCTTGATATGCTCCACCCAGTCCAGCACACGCAGCAGGCGATGCTCCCCGGCCTGGGTCTGGTCACCGCTGTTCTGCAGCGGCGCACCGCAAAGGCCCAGCGGATAAATCTGATAAACTACCGCTTCATCGTACCACATGTTTTTCTCCTTCCAAAATCAGAACTTCTTTTTCAGTTTTGGCTTGACCACCAGATGGTAATACCGCGTCAGCGCGGCCAGCGCCCGGTCGCACAGCCAGAAGGACAGGTTGCCCGCGGCCAAAAGCACCGCCAGCATGGCCGTTCCATCGGCCAACAGCTCGTCCAGCACAGCAGGCCCCAGCAGCGCGAACAGCAGCAAATACACCAGCACCGTAGCCGCATTGAACACCGCAAATTTTATAACCCAACGCAGTACCGTGTTTTTTAGTGCATTGAGCTTCACGCGCAGCACGGGGTAATACCCCATGACCAGCACATAGAAAAACGCCAGCTCGGTCTCCGGCACAAACAGCACGGCCAAAATCGACACCGTCGCGTAGAGAGTCAGCGCATAGCGCGGGCCGTAGTCCTCCAGCACCGGAATAAGCAGAAAAGCCGCCAGCATCGGCGCAGCGTAGGTGCCGATCTGTAAGGCGCTGCCGATGAGCAGAAGCACCACCGACAACGCCCCCAGCATACCGCAGAGCGCGATCTTCTGGCTTTCCGTTTTGCGCATGGTGTTTTCTCCCTCCCGCCTTAGCCTTTCACGCGATTCTTGTACATTATACCCCGTTTTGTTCCACATTGCAAGGATTTGCTGTTTATTTTGTACAATTTTACATAGGCGTGCCCCTTTTCCTACCAGAATAAAGCCTCTGGCGATGTTATGCGGGGCCTTTCGTCAGGCGCGCCGCCTGTGTTACCCGGCTGGCTGTTCCTTTGGCTGGCTTACCTCATCCTTGACGGCCTGCATCTGTGCGACCGTACAAAAGGTATAGCCCTCCTCCCGGAACCATTGTATGATGTCCGGCAGGGCCTTCACGGTCTGGCCGGTGGCCTTGGTATCGTGCAGCAGCACCACGCAGAGGTCGTGCCCCTCGGCATCGCGGCGGATATTGCGCAGGATCTGCGCCGCATCGGGGTGGCTGGCGGTGGCATCCTCCGCGCAGACATTCCAGTCGATCCAGTGGTAGCCCTTCTGTTCGGCCTGCGCCTTGAGGGTTTTCATAATGCCGCGCCCGCCGTAGCGGTGGCTGACCGTGTTTGTGCTGCCGCCGGGAAAGCGCAGCCAGTCAATGCCGCCGACGTCAACATAGGGCTCCAGCGCCTGCCGCAGCGCCTTGATGTCCTGCCAGAAGGCATCGGTGCTCGCGTAAATTTTCGAGTACTGATGTGTCGCGCTGTGCAGTGCAATTTGGTGCCCCGCCGCTGCAATGTCCGCCACCAGCGGCAGATAGCGCTCGTTGGCGTCCTGCGCACAGACAAAAAAGGTGGCCGGAACCTGCTCCCGATCAAGGATCTCCAGAATCGGCACGGTATTTTTGCTCGGTCCGTCATCAAAGGTCAGGCAGACCATTTTGGGCAGCGCCGTCTCCCCGGTGGCAGCCGACACGGCAAAACAGTCGTTGGGGGTGTCGGTATCGGTATATTCACAGTGGTACAGCCGATGAATAATGCCGAGCAGCAGCGTCAGCAGCACCGCCGCAGCCAGCGCGGACAGCAGCCGCCCGCCTCGTTCCTCCCGGTTTGCATTGCGCCGCATTACAAGCCCCTCCCCTGTTATGGTCTGGTAAAGGGTATGCGGGCACGGCGGGAAATAGACATAGGCAGCGGTGTATGGTATAATAGAGAAAACGCTGTGGGAGGCCTGCCGCATGAAGCTGAAAATTACCAAATCCGACAAGAAGGCGCTGCTGGCGGCGCTGGCCGTCTGCGGGATCGGCATACTGTTTTCCATCCTTATTGTGCTGGGGATGGATATTTACCGCAAGCATACCTACACCAGCGTGATTTTGCCGGACGCCTATCGCATTACCGACATGAAAGCGACGGCGCACACCTCCTACTCTGTCAATGGGAGCAACACCGATTACGTCTACATCATCACGGTCAAATATGAGATCGACGGCACCAGCTACACGGACACACTGCAAATTTTGCAGGGCACCCATTTTGCCACCGAGCTGCACGCGCGCTATCTGGCCGACAACGCCCCGGAAGAAGTGCTGGGCAATTTGTATTATTCCGAGAAAGACCCATCCCATATTGGGCGGTATGGGGACGATTCGCTATTCGTAGAGTAAGTAACAAAACGCGGGAAACTGCCCTTTTACCGGCAGTCTCCCGCATTTTTCTTTATTTGTTTGGAGTTCTTTTCGGCTCCTTTTTTTGCAAGAAAAGGAATAAAACTCTCGTACTTATTTCGCTCTCGCCTCGTGCATCGCGTTGATGCGCTTGCGCCACAGGCGCGGGGCAAACAGTGCCAGCATCGGGTAAAGCTCCAAGCGGCCTGCCAGCATATCAAAGGCCAGCAGTAGCTTGACCGGGGCGGAAAATTCCGCAAAGCTGCCCATCGGGCCGACCAGCTCCAGACCGGGGCCGACATTGTTCAGGCAGGTCGCAACTGCCGTAAAGGTCGTGATCACATCAAAGCCGTCCAGTGAGACGAGCAGCACCGACAGCGTCAGCAGCATGATATAAATGTTAAAATAGTTGTGTACACCGCGCAGGGTCTTTTCGTCCAGCGGCTTGCCCTCAAACCGGACCGTGGTGACGGCGTGGCTGTGTAGCATCTTGTTCAGATCCTGCCTCGCCGCCTTGAAGATGATGATAACGCGGGAGACCTTTAAGCCGCCCGCCGTTGAGCCGGCGCAGGCACCCACAAAGGTCAGGATCACGATGACGACCCGCGAATAGGTCGGCCAGAGGTTGAAGTCCGCCGTGGCGTAGCCCGTGGTCGTCACGATAGACGACACCTGAAAGAACGCCGTGCGCAGCGCCGTGCCGACAGAGTCGTACAGGCCTGCGATGTTCGCCGTGATGGTCAGGGTCGAGAACGCCACGATGCCCAGATAGACACGCAGCTCCTCCGAGGCGAGAGCCTCACGGAAATGGCGGAGCAGCAGGAAATAATACAGGTTGAAGTTGATGCCGAACAGCAGCATGAACACGCCGATCACGACCTCAAAATAGGGATCGTTGTAGGCACCTACGCTCAGCGCCTTGTTGCTGAAGCCGCCGGTGCCCGCCGTGCCGAAGGAGTGAATGAGCGCGTCAAACAGCGGCATGCCGCCCGCGCAGAGCATGACCGTCTCGATAACGGTCATGGCGAGATAGATGGCGTAGAGGATTTTGGCGCTGTCGCTCAATTTGCTCGAGATCTTGCCGCAGGTCGGGCCGGGGACCTCAGCGCGCATCAGGTGCATGGCGCGGCCGTCCGTCATGGGCAGCACCGCCATCGCAAAAACAAGAACGCCCATGCCGCCGATCCAGTGGGAAAAGCTGCGCCAGAACAGGATGCCGTGGCTCAGCGACTCAACATCGGTCAAAATCGTGGAGCCGGTGGTCGTAAAGCCCGAAACCATCTCAAAAAAGGCGTCCACAAAGGACGGGATCTCGCCGGTGATGATAAAGGGAAGCGCACCGAAAACCGACAGCAGCACCCAGACCAGCGCCACGATGGCCAGACCGTCGCGGGCGTAGATCCTGGTGTCCTTGGGGCTTTTCAGGCTGGCGGCAAGGCCCAGCACCAGCAGGATCACCACCGGGATCAGGAATGCGGGGATCGAGGCCCACTCGCCGTAGATCGCTGCGCACCCCATGGGAAAGAGCATCAGTGCCGCCTCGATCAGGAAGATGCGCCCCAGCACAAACCCTACCATTTTATAATTCATGCCGCCGCCCTCACTTTACAATGTCACGCAGCGCGTGCAGCGTCGTGTCGGTGGTGACGATGACGACATCGTCCCCCTCCTGCAGGGCGTCATTGCCGGAGGGGATGACCGTCTGGCCGCTGCGGCGCACGATGCCTGCCACCAGCAGGCCCTTGCGCAGCGTCAGATCCTTGAGCGGCACACCGATGAAGGGCAGGCCCGGGGCCACATTGAACTCCAGTGCCTCGACCCGGCCGCCCACAAGGCGGTGCAGCGTCTTGATGTTCTCCGACTCAAAGCTGTTCTGCATGGCGCGGACATACATGGCGATGGACTCCGATGTAACCGATGCCGTGGAGACCACACTGTCCACCATGCCCTTGGCTGTGGCCAGATCTGCAAAGGAGCTGCGGTTGATCTTTGCCACCACCTTGCAGGAGTTCATCTGGGAGGCATACATTGCCAGAATGATGTTCGTCTCGTCCAGACCGGTCAGCGCCACAAAGGCGTCCATCTCGGTAATGCGCTCCTCGCTCAGCAGCTCGGCGTCCGCGCCGTCCCCGTGGATGACCAGCACGCCGGGGAACTTCTCGCTCATTTTCTGGCAGCGGGCCGCATCGCTGTCGATGACGGTGACGCGCTTCTGGATGTCCTGCAGCTCCTTGACCAGATAGTAGGTCATCCGGCTTGCACCGACGATCATGACGTTGCTGGCCTTGGCCTTGAACAGGTTCAGCTTGCGGAAGAAGGATTCCAGATCCCGGGCCGAGGCCGTCAGGTAGATCTTGTCCCCGGCCCGCAGCGTAAACATACCCGTGGGGATGATCGTCTCGCTGCCGCGGGCGACGGCGCAGATCAGAATTTTGACCCGGATATTGCGGTACAGGTCCGACA
>OGGD01001684.1_pt1 | contig 10022 bp, 6 predicted proteins | sample 1571091 | NCBI WGS metagenome assembly OGGD01 (sample SAMEA2582073, study PRJEB24529) | metagenome | biome: Human gut stool | place: China | collected 2011
CCATTTCCTAAAATAATTCGCTGCTCCAATCCATCAGAAGTTACAACCCGTACCCGCCGTTCTTTCGCTAAATCATAAGTTGTTCGCTCGATATAGGCATCTGCGGTTTCTGCTTCCTTGGTATAGACAATATGAATGTTATGATATTGCTCCACATGTTCCCGTCCACCCTTTACCTGATACGCATCAAAAACCAAAATTACTTGACACTGCCGAAAACCCTGATAATTACAGAGCCAATCACTTAATTGTTTTCGTGCTAGTTCCAGATGGTCGGGCAGATACTGTTTCAAGGAATCCCATGCATGAATGACATTATAACCATCTACCAACAAATAAACATCTCCCGTTTTTAACGGCTGTAACGAAACTGTTTTTGCAGTTTCCGTCCCATCATCCGGCAGCCTGTCCAGTGCTTGGCGAGGATCTCTCTGAATTTTTCCGTAAGTTCGCTCAAACCAGCCCAGCAATTCTTGGTCTTCTTCTAACCGGCTGCGGTATCGCTCCGCCTGTCGGGCAAGCTGTATGGGAGTGGTCAATTCTGCTTTCTGTTCTGCCTCATAGGCATAGGGCAAATGCATATGCTTCGGCACATCATCCCACTTGACCAATACCCCTGCTCCATGGGAACAGAAAATGGAATCCCCAGAGTTTTCCGGATCGTTCGCTCCGTCATAAGAAACCTGTTCCAGCACTTCTTCTGTATTGTGGCAGGGGAAATATCCTTTCATCTGACAGAAAAGCCGACCTTTCCCCTTGGTATAGGCGACAACGGTTTCTGAATAGGTTCGCAGTTCAGAAACCGGAGCTGTTCCCTGCAAAACCTGTGTCGTTGGCGTTGCCTGCTCCGGAGCAGAAAAAGTGGCAGACATATGCTGTAAATCTGCAATCGCTCTGCCAACACATTCCGTTGGAATCGTCAAGCGGAATTGATACCACGGCTCTAATAAGACACTTTCTGTAGAAAGTAATCCCTGCCGGAGAGCACGATAGGTTGCCTGCCGAAAGTCACCGCCCTCGGTATGCTTGACGTGTGCTTTTCCGGCAATCAATGTGATTTTCATATCGGTAATCGGAGCATTCATCAGCACACCGCCGTGTGTTTTTTCCTGTAAATGTGTCAGAACAAGCCGTTGCCAGTTGCGGTCTAAGTCATCTTCTCTGCAAGCAGCTGCAAACTGTAAACCGCTACCCGTTGGCAATGGCTCTAATAATAGATGCACCTCTGCATAATGCCGGAGCGGCTCGTAGTGTCCAACGCCTTCTACTGGTTTTTGAATGGTTTCCCGATAGGCAATGCTACCGCTATCAAAAGAAATCGGCATGGAAAACCGCTCTAACATCAATCGTTGCAAGACAGCAAGCTGAATTTCTCCCATCAGGCGAACGGATATTTCTTGCAGCTGCTCGTTCCATCGCACTTGCAGCTGCGGGTCTTCCTGCTCCAGTTTCCGCATATTTTCTAATACTTTATGAACATCCAAAGACGGCGGTATCTGCACCCGATAGGACAACACGGGGGCAAGGGTCGGCGGTGCGGTATCATGTTCTTTTCCCAGCCCCTGCCCAGCATAAGTTTTTGACAATCCAGTAATGGCACACACCATACCGCTGGTGACAGCATCGACGGTTTGAAACTTTACACCATTATAAAGACGAATTTGCGTGATTTTTTCACCGCTCGGCAATTTATCCCGCACGTGCAGCGTTCCGCCAGTGATTTTCAGATGCGTCAGACGGTTGCCAGATTCGTCCTCGGTAATCTTATACACCTTTGCTCCAAATGTAGGCTGCTCCGAAACAGTTGGAGCATATTTGTCCAGCAGATTTAAAAAGTCTGCAATGCCCTGCTGTTTCAGAGCAGAGCCAAACCAACAGGGGAACAAGGTGCGGTTTGCAATGGCAGTGCGAAGCAGGTCATCGGAAATCTGCTCTGTTTCCAGATATTGTTGCAAACAGGCTTCCTCTGCAAGAGCAGCAGCTTCATAAAAGGCTGCATCTTTCTGTGTGAAAGAAAGGCAGTGCGGCGATAATTTTTCCTGTAGCTGTGTGAGCAGTTCTGCTTCGGAATAGGGGGACAAGTCCATTTTATTGAGAAATAAAAAGGTTGGGATATGATACTGCTGCAACAGTTGCCAGAGCGTTTCGGTGTGGCTCTGTACGCCATCCAGACCGCTGATGACCAAAATGGCAGCATCTAATACCTGCAAGGTTCGTTCTGTTTCAGCAGAAAAATCGACATGCCCCGGCGTGTCCAGCAGGGTGATGGTCTTTTCCGGCAGGGGCAGGATGGCTTGCTTGGAAAAGATGGTAATGCCTCGCTCCCGTTCCAGTGGGTTGGTATCTAGAAAAGCATCTTTATGGTCGACTCTACCCTGTTTTCGGATGACACCTGCTTGAAACAGCAATGCCTCCGAAAGCGTTGTTTTTCCGGCATCTACATGGGCGAGAATGCCAATGACGGTATATTGATTCATATTGATTCAAATCCTATCTGTCTTGTTGTTTCCTTCATTCTTTGTGTGAAAAAAGGTTGGTTCTATTATAGCATATTTTATGCGTTGCGACAATGCTGTGCGGTGTATTTTGTTGGGACTGCTCACTGGAATGATTATAAGATATTTGTTTATTGCTTTGACTTCAGAAGATGCATTGCATTATTTCTCTTAGAGAAAACGATTTTCAGCGTCCGGCAAAAGGGGGTTCCACCCCTGCTTTTGCCTGCCAGCATGCTGCAATTGCCCCGTTGCCTTGTCTGAATTTACAGCCTTGATTCTCATGATTCAACTTTGTCTGAATTTGACAGCTTCAAAAAATGCAATCGCAGCAGGAAAAACAATTTGCAAAATTGAATTTGCTTCGCAAATGTGGGCTGCTCGCCCACACCTCGGCAGCATTTTTAAAAAACTGCTGCACCGAAAAACTTTTAGTTGCCTGCGGCTCGTATCCTGCAACCTACCTGTCTGAATCACAAACAAAAAACGGACTTGCAAGCTCTTCTGCAAGCCCGTTTTTTCAACCCCTTATCGAGCAGCTTTTCTTCTTCCAATCGTACTGCCCACAATTGCAGCCAATCCCAATACTGCCAGAACAATCCCTGCAACCAATCCAACACGGGTACAATGATATAAAACCCCGGTCACAACTGCATAAACTGCTGGCACTTTGATTGCCAAACCGCTGAAATAGCTGGTAGCAAGCACCCATGCAGTCGGCAGAATCAGGAAAACACCATTGATGAACAGTGCACAGCCCGGAAAATAAAGCATACCCCATTCGCCATTTCGTTCCAATCCCATTAAGATTCCCATCAACAACAGACTTACTACTCCGCAAACACCGCAGACAATCCACAAATACAGCTGTTTTCCTGTCAATCGGCTCAGAATGTTTGCATTTCTCATGGTGGAAAAATGGTAGACATCCAGCTGTGAGGTCAACTCTGCTTCTGCATTGTCAATGGTTTCCTGCAATTTCTGTTCATAGGTACTGTCTTTAGTATAATTGATTTCTTCGGCATAGTCAGAGAAAAACTGTGTCAATGCTGCTTCTAAATCAGACATATCCAGCTGATAGCTCAGCTTCGCACCATTTAAAATCTGATATTCAGATGTAATTTGTTCCTCCAACCGCTCTGCAATCCAATCTTCTGTGACTACATTTAAATAGGTTTCCGCTGGAATTGCAGTGGTCTGATATTGTGCTGTAAAATAGCTTTCCACACTGTCGTGAATTTTTGCCGCTGCCTGCTGTTTTTCCACTTGAGAAAGGCAGACGTTCGGCGAGGATAACAAATACCCAGCATATCCGCTGCCCAGTGTTCCCAGCACAGTAAAAGTCAATAAAATTGTAAGTAGCAGCCGCACAACCAACCGCTTCCCAAATCCATTTGTCATTGTGCAGCCTCCGTTTCATAAAATTCTGTACTGATGCAGTCGCAGACCACACCAATCCGCTTCGTGGACGAACCAAATACCTGCATTTCACAGGTGTACAGGGTCAACTGCTCTTGGTCTGTCGGCAAAATGTACTGCTTATCCGTGTTTTCAAACTGAATGCTTTTCTGAACCGCATAGGTAAACCGCCCATAATTCGTGTACAAAGTCAGCGTATCACCGGTTTTCAATTCATCCAGCCGATTGAAAAACGTATTGACATGTGCACTGATGACAGCATTGCCACCTGCTCCGGCAATGGCAGAGGCAGTTGTCTGGCAAGCACCCAGTTCCAGCAGTTCCGAGGTTGCTCCCCAGTAAACCGGAACATACAAGTCAATCGCTTCGCAAGACAGCACACCATATTGTTCCCCGAATGCTGGATATACCGGTTCGCCTGTCTTTGCAATTTTTCCGCTGTAATTGGTGGTAATTTCATTCTGTACGATTTCCAATCCATCTGAGCTGCTGGACGGAGCTTGTTTCAAGTCATCCATAAAGGCAATTTGCAAGTAAGTATGCAGCTTTTCATAGGGGCGAAGACTGCATACTAATACAATTGCTGCACATAACAGTAAGGTTACAATTGGCAAAATCAATGGCATTGCCAACGGCAGTGCCGAAGCGGATGTTTTTTCAGGGTTGGATGATTTCTGCTTCATGCTTGTTCCTCATTCCGTTTCTTTTTTCCAGCAGCAAAAATAATCGCACTCACACCGCAAATGCCACCACCTGCCAGCAGAGCCGCAATGGTAATTGGCGTGGTATAAGATTTTCCGGTTTCTTCTACAGTAACGCCCATTGCAGAAACGTCAATCAGTTTGCCATCCTTATCTCTCGCACTGACAACAACACTATCATTGGTCATTTCATCGACTGTAAAATGCAGACCCAAAGAATCTCCAACGCCTAAAAATTCATTCAAAACAGCTGCTTTATCGCTCACTGGCAACTGTTTGATAAAGCTGTTCCGTTCCTCGGTGGTCAAATTGGAGATATAATTGCTGCGTTCCTCTGCCGGAAGCTGGTTCACATAGTCAATTTTTTCATCCAGTGTCATATCCGTAAATGACTTAGAACCATCTGAATCGCCAGATGATCCGCCATTGTTTCCTGAGTTGGAATTGCTCGAGGAATTGGAATTGTTTCCGGATGAACCGGAATTTCCGCCGGAATTGCTGCCAGAGTTGTTGTTATCGCTGCTGTTACTGTTGTTGCTGCCGCTGTTACTGTCAGATGCGTTATTATTATTTCCGCCACCGTTGCTCGGTACACCGAAATAATCCTCCAACAGTTCATCAACTCTTCCCTGATAGGAATAGATTGACGCAATTGCTTGGTCACACTGTTCCGAGGTATAGTTTCCGCCGCCGTACATTGCAATGCCTTCTTGCACATACTGTGCCGGAATGCCGACTGCATAAGCAGCTGCAATGACATCACTCACAGTGGAAGCAGATGCTGGAACAGCAGTCGCTGCACATAATAATGCAGTGCTGCACAGAGCTGCACAAACCTTTCTAAAGCCTTTTTTCATAAAAATTCCTCCTGTTAAAAATTCCTATTTTGTTTGACGGTTCATCGAAATTCGTTCTTTCGATGAACATCAATATTATAACATTCCTGCTGATGGGTGTCAATGAAAACTGTGTGAAAGTCGTAAAGAACGCTGTAATTTTTACAAGGACAAGCCGCAGGCAAATAAAAAGTTTTTTGATCCAGCAATTTTTCAAAAATGCTGGCGAGGTGTGGGCGAGCAGCCCACATTTGCGAAGCAAATTATTTTTTTCAAATTGGTTTTCCTGCTGCAATTGCACTTTTTAAAGCTTTCAAATTCAAACAAAGTTGTATCATGAGAATCAAGGTTGTAAATTCGAGCAAGGCAACGGGGCAATTGCAGCACGCTGGTAGGCAAAAGCAGGGGTGGAACCCCCTTTTGCCGGATGTGGAAGACCGTTTTCCCTAGGAGCAATGATTTCTGTAAGGTAATATTTCGTTGTAACTGTTCCGCCGGAACAGTTACAAGATTGCTGTTTACTGCTTTCGGAAAACAAGGCGGGGCGGTCTTGTTCGCAATGTCATTAACTTAAAACGGCTCTTGAATGGCAAGCAGAATGTCTGGAAGTATCAAAATGGCGAGGAAAAGAGCGATTCGGACGGACGGGAGAAAGATGTTTGATGATGTCAGATTTGAGTGCGTTCAAGACACGCGAAAGAGAGGGAATGCTTTTGAACAGTACATCCATCAGATTATGGTAGATCAATCTGGTGGCAGTTCTTCGATTGATCTTGTACTTGTATTTTCTTTTTTTGGGATATTCGGATACATACTGCCACATATGCAAGTTGCAAAATTGTAAACGAGAAGCGACACAAAATAGTCTTGTGCAAGTCCGTTTTCAGTTTTTGAGACAAATTCCTCCACGAATACGGCATTTTTCAAGTAGTTGAATCCCGTTTCAATTCCCCACCGAAGACGATAAATCTCTTTGATGTCACGCTTAGGGAAATCCTTCCGATCAAGATTCGTGACCAGAATTTCATCCTCTCCACTGGGCAGCTTAACGCGAACACACCGCAAATCAAATTGACTGATTCCATCCGAATGCACATGATTCTGAGTCGCTCTGTGCTCAGAATATTCAATATGAATCACGCGGTCGACATACTTGCTTTTGCGGAACGCATTGACTTCCTTCAGAAAGCTGGAAGAAACCCGCATCACAAAATACAACCGGTGTTCAAGCAGCTTCTGAATCAAGCTTAAAGACGGAAATCCTCTGTCAAATATCCATATTTGCGGCTCATCTTTGTAATATACATCTTGTGCCACAGCATCAATCATCTTGCCGGCGAGTTCTCTTTCATCGGCAGTTCCAAAATGAAATTTAGAACGTATGAACATCTCATTCAGAATATCAAAAGTTGATACTGCGTGAAATACCGGCGTTTTACACTTTTCAGTTTCGCAGTATTTTGCGGATAATTCCGGAGTTTTAGGCAACTCTCCCTTCATCCCATCCACTGCATACAGATGATATCCGTGAAACCGCTTATCTTTGGGAGCAGATGCCGCTGTTTGCTCAAACAGTTCCTCAAATGCGGTATACTTGATTTTCTGCCGGGCTTTACACAGAGCTGCACCGCTGATTTCATCCGCTGTGAGATACTTTGAAAAACGCTGTGCCTCCAGTTCAAGCGGACTTCTTGTATTCCCGATTGTGTACATGATAACATCTGAAAACGTAAGTTTTCTTGTCCGCTTGAAATCTTTTTCGCCATCTCTGACGTGTTTGCTTTGAAATTCCACATCACTTGCCATCTTTTGTATTTGCCGTATGAACCTTGTTTCTGCTTTCATTATCTTCACCCTTCTTTATTTTAGCAGATTTTAGCTCGCTTGGCTAGATGTTAAGTTAATGACATTGGGGGCAAGCTGCCCCCTGCAAAGACTGAGCGATGAATGATATTGAAATCTAGAAGAAATCGGTAACTGCTGTTCGCCATTCTAAAAACATAAAAAATTTCTGCAAACTGCAATCTAAGAAAGATTCATAAATAATTCGGACAACGCACCTACTGGCGAACAGCACACAGGCAGACAGCGAAGCATATCTGCTGAACCGTACGCAATTGGTTTCCCTAAGAGCTGCCGAACAGCAATTATAATGCAGCTGCCTCCTGTGCAATTTTCCCCATACAGCTTTCAAACGAAACCCCATACCAATAGGTATCTTTATCTGGCAGCGTTGCTTCGATGCAGTCCGTTGTCAGGTTGACCGCAAGAGAAACTGCCTTTTCCAGCGATGCTCCCTTGACAATCGAACCGGAAAGCAGACTGCTGAAAATATCGCCCGTTCCATGTGCAAAATAACCGCCAATGTGTTTCCGGAAAGCAGCATGATACTGGTTGGATTGGCTGTCATAGGCAACTGCTCCATGTCTGCCGTCTGCATACTGAACACCCGTCAGAACCACAGTCGGTGCACCCAAATCGGTCAGTTCTTTCAGCAGTTCCTGTATCTCTGCTTCCGTATAATCTGTCCGATACGGGCGGTCTAACAGCAGGGCTGCTTCCGTCATATTCGGTGCAATGATGTCTGCCTTCTTGCAGAGGGCTTTCATCTCTTGCACGAAATCAGCGGTAAAGCCTGCATACAGCTTTCCAGCATCGCCCATGACAGGGTCAACGATGATAGAGGTGTGTTCGTTGCGGAATGTGTCGAAAAAGTCAGATACAATCTGTACTTGTTCTGTTGAGCCTAAATAGCCTGTATAAATGCCGTCGAACTGCAAGTTCAAGGATTTCCAGTGCGTTGCAATCGCCGGAATGTCACTGGTTAAATCTCGAAAGGTATAGTCTTTGAATTGATAGGTGTGCGTGGAGAGAACCGCAGTCGGAATGACAGCCGTTTCCAGTCCCATCGCACATAGAATCGGGTGGGCAACCGTCAGGGAACATTTCCCGAAACATGAAATATCTTGAATGGTGACAATGCGTTTTAACATAGAACACGCCTCTTTCTTTCCAATTTGCTTGTAATTAAGGACGGTTTCCCCGTTCTTTTTCTTTTCGGAATGCCTGCTGGGCTTTCATAATGCGAACATCCTGCCCGACAAAGCGTAAAATCGAATAGTTCGCATAAATACGGGAGGTAATCCGTTCTTCATAGCGGTTGGAGATGCCGTTAAAATCCAGATTGGTGCTGATAATCGTTGGAAGAGAGCGATTTAGGCGAGTGTTAATCAGATTATAAATCGTGGACTGATAGAAAGACGAGTCAAACTCTGTTCCCAAGTCGTCCAAAATCAGCAGGTCGCAGGTCAGCAGCAGTTCCATGGTGTCAGTTTCCGGATGTTCTTTTCCGAAGTGTTCCCGTTCAATCTTGCGAAGAAAATTGATGACAGAATCATAGAGAACACTATAACCCCGTTCCAGTGCCACGGAGGCAATCGAAAGGGAAAGATGCGTCTTTCCGAGTCCGGTTTTCCCGAACATCAAAATGCTAGGGGAACTTTTATGGAAATACTGGGCATAGTTTTGGCAGTAAGCGAGAATTTTCTGCATAGCTGTATAGCAGTCTGAACCATGTTCCGTTGTTTTTCCCCGGTAATAGTCTAGTGAGAAAGTATCAAAGCGGCAGAGTTGCACTTGAGCTGACTTGTTCAGTTCTTTTGTGGCAAGTTTTCCGGCGAGTTTTAATAGGCAGTGGCAAAATGTTCCATTTGCATAGCCGGTATCATTGCAGTCGGGGCACTGGTAGACAATATCTAAGTAATTCTGCGGATACCCGTGCTGCACAAGCAGTTTCCGAATCATGGCTTGTCCCTGCTGATTCTGCTGGGCAAGGCGTTGGGTTCGTTCTGCAACATTTTCGCCGGAACGGATAATCTGGATTAAGTCTTGACTGGTGTGAAACAGCTGCTGGTTGATTTCCATGATTTCCGGAACAGTTTGTGCGATTTCTGCAAGGTGCTGTTGCTGTATGGTTTGAGCATTGTTTCTGCGGACAGAGATGGCAGAGAGTGCCTGTTGTAAATACCGTTCGTTCATACGTTGCCTCCGATTGGTTCATCTAGATTATAAATCAAAGAAGCGTATGCCTCTGCATTTTCACTGACGGGAATTTCCGGCTGTTTCTTCTTCCGGATGCGAGGAGATTCCGGCGGTTTGTCGTTTAAATCGACCTCGGCACGAGTTTTATAGCCAGCTTTCATCCAGTCGTTCAGAATGCTCTGCATATAGGGAAATGAGAGCCGGTCTGTTTTTTCAACGGTTTTTTCGTAGGCGTACCGGATTAAATCCATCGGAATGGCTTTTTGTTTCCAGTCATCAATGAATTCCATCTGTTTTGGTGTTGGATTTCGTCGCATTTCGAGTAGCCGCATGATTTGTGCTAAATAGCTGTGCCGTTGTTCCATGTCTTTGATTTCTTCTTGAGCCTGTTGTAGGGTAGTAATGCCCTGATTCCACCAGCGAATCAGAATTTGTTCGATATAACGTGTATTGCACTTTTGAATGGAATGGCAGTAGGAAACCACCATCAGAATGATGTCGCTGGAAAAGTTCAAGTAATCGTGCAGCCA
>OGGD01001695.1_pt1 | contig 9964 bp, 9 predicted proteins | sample 1571091 | NCBI WGS metagenome assembly OGGD01 (sample SAMEA2582073, study PRJEB24529) | metagenome | biome: Human gut stool | place: China | collected 2011
ACTTGGAGTTTGCCGGAGAAGACAAAACAGAACAGAGAAGAATCAACGGACGCATGGCGGTACTCTCTCGCAGCTTCAATCTTTATTCAGACGTACAGAGGGCAGATGATATTATCGTGGTGCTGCCTGCTTCTGCTGGTGAGAAAAATTTTGAATCAGAGGAAAAAGTGAAACTTATCAATCCCAAAATCACCGCAGAGGGTTACAAAATCGGTACAAGAGGATTCACAAACTATATCTTATCGGCTGACGATATGGTGAAAGCATAAGGAGGTATTGAGTATATGAGATTAGCAAACGGAATCATCATTGACAAAGAAAAGACTTTCGGAGTATTGAAATTCTCCGCATTAAGACGAGAGGTACATATCCAGAATGAGGACGGTACGGTTTCTGAAGAAATCAAAGAACGTACCTACGATTTGAAGTGTAAGGAGCAAGGACGCATGATACAGGTGAGTATTCCGGCTTCTGTTCCGTTAAAGGAATTTGACTACAACGCAGAGGTGGAAATCATCAATCCTGTGGCTGATACGGTGGCAACCGCTACATTTCAAGGGGCAGACGTTGACTGGTATATCAAGGCAGATGATATTGTCTTGAAGAATAAGAACGGTCAGCCAGCCGGAAATAACCATGTTTCCAACAATCCGCAGCAGCCACAGCATAAAAAATAAAGAGAGGATTTAGCCTATGACACGATTCAATAAACGTGGGAATCGAATCAGAGCCAGTGACAAATCACTGGTTTTTCGTTTCTCTTTTGGTTCACTGCTCCTGCTGTTCTTTGCGGTGGTTATGCTGCTGAACCTAAAGTCAATCCTCACTACTGACTGGAAATCGGTCAGCTTTCTACAAGATGGCAGTGTCCATTTGACAATCACGCCATATAGGATAGTGACTATCGTTGTGGCGACTCTGGTCTGTATATTGGCTGCCCTTTTTTATCGCAGATTCCAGTATGATAGAGTGAAACAGTTTTTTCATCGTCAAAAGCTGGCTCGTATGCTGTTGGAAAATGGCTGGTATGAATCGGAATCCACACAGGACAGTGGCTTTTTCAAGGACTTGCCAGCCACTACCAAAAAAGAGAAAATCACCTATTTTCCTAAAGTGTATTACCGTATGGAGCATGGACTTTTATATATCCGTACAGAAATCACATTGGGGAAATATCAAGAGCAGCTTTTACACTTGGAAAAGAAACTGGAAACAGGCTTGTACTGTGAGCTAGTGTCAAAAGAACTGCATGATTCCTATGTGGAGTATGTCTTACTTTATGACACTAGCGCAAACCGTATCACCATAGATGAAGTACAGGCGGAACATGGCAGCCTGCGTCTTATGAAAAATGTCTGGTGGGAGTATGACAAGCTCCCCCATATGCTCATTGCCGGAGGAACCGGCGGCGGAAAGACCTACTTCATCCTGACCCTCATTGAAGCCCTGCTCCGCACCAACGCCGTCCTGTTCGTGTTAGACCCAAAGAACGCCGACCTTGCGGATTTACAGGCGGTTATGCCGGATGTGTACTACAAAAAGGAGGATATGCTTTCCTGCATTGACCGTTTCTATGAGGAAATGATGAAACGCAGCGAAGACATGAAGCTCATGGAGAATTACCGGACAGGGGAAAACTACGCTTACTTGGGGCTTCCGGCAAATTTCCTTATCTTTGATGAATATGTGGCATTTATGGAAATGCTCGGCACAAAAGAAAACGCCGCTGTCCTCAACAAGTTAAAACAAATCGTTATGCTTGGGCGGCAGGCTGGCTTCTTCCTGATTCTCGCCTGCCAGCGTCCGGACGCAAAGTATCTGGGGGACGGAATCCGTGACCAGTTCAATTTCCGTGTGGCTCTGGGGCGGATGTCGGAAATGGGCTATGGGATGATGTTCGGGGAAACCACAAAGGACTTCTTCCTAAAGCAGATAAAGGGGCGTGGCTATGTGGATGTGGGAACTAGCGTTATCTCGGAGTTTTACACGCCCCTTGTACAAAAAGGACACGATTTCCTCAAAGAAATAAAAAAACTGACAGACAGCAGGCAGGGAGTGCAGGCGGCGTGCGAAGCGAAAGCCGCAGAAGCGGACTGACCTGCTGTGGCTGGTGTGCCGCAAGGCACGCCAGCATAAACCCCTCGTATCTAACAGAGGGGTACAAATCGACAGGCAACAACCAAACAACAGGGCAGAATCCCATGGTACACAAGGGATTTTCCCATATCCGGCGTGTGTCAACAAGGCTCTGAAAGTTGACATACGCTTTTTTAGACAGGAGGGATTTTCACTGAATGAAGAAACATGGGTACGGGACATCAAAGAAAAACGGGAAAGTTACGGTATCTCACAACAGAAACTTGCCCTAGCTGCCGGAATCACCCGTCCGTACCTGAGCGATATTGAAACGGGCAAGGCTCACCCGTCCGAAGCATTACAGGAAGCCATCACGGAAGCTCTGGAACGCTTCAATCCAGACGCTCCCCTTGAAATGCTCTTTGACTATGTGCGGATTCGCTTTCCCACTACGGATGTGAAGCATATCGTGGAAGACGTGCTGCGGCTAAAGCTCCCCTACTTTATCCATGAAGACTACGGTTTCTACTCTTACACAGAGCATTACTATCTGGGGGATATTTTCGTTCTGGTATCACCGGAACTGGAAAAAGGGGTGCTGCTGGAACTGAAAGGGCGTGGCTGCCGCCAGTTTGAAAGCTATCTGCTGGCACAGGAACGGAGCTGGTATGAGTTTTTCATGGATGTTCTCATGGAGGACGGCGTGATGAAGCGGCTTGACCTCGCCATCAATGACAAAACGGGAATCCTGAACATTCCCCATCTGACAGAGAAGTGCCGGAATGAGGAATGTATCTCGGTCTTCCGCAGCTTCAAAAGCTACCGCAGCGGCGAACTGGTACGGCGTGAGGAAAAAGAATGTATGGGGAACACCCTGTATATCGGCTCCCTCCAAAGTGAGGTGTACTTCTGCATTTACGAAAAGGACTATGAGCAGTACAAAAAGCATGATATTCCCATTGCGGACGCAGAGGTAAAGAACCGCTTTGAAATCCGGCTGAAAAATGAGCGTGCCTTTTACGCCATCCGTGACCTGTTAGAACATGACAATCCAGAACGGACAGCCTTTCAAATCATCAACCGCTATGTCCGGTTCGTGGACAAGGACGATACGAAACCCCGTTCTGACTGGCGTATCAGTGAGGAATGGGCGTGGTTCATTGGGGAACACAGGGGAAGCCTGAAACTGACAACCAAACCGGAACCCTATTCCTTTGAACGCACCCTGCACTGGCTCTCCCATCAGGTAGCACCCACATTAAAGCTGGCTCTCCGTCTGGATAAGATGAACCACACCCAGATTGTCCATGACATCATCACCCATGCAAAGCTGACGGAGAAGCACGAAAAAATCCTGAAGCAGCAAGCCGCCGCTGCAAAGGAGGTGGTGCTTTAACGGCGGCAATTTTGGAACCTAAGAACTCTTACAGGAAAGAAAGGAGCTTTTATGAATTTCGGACAGAATCTTTACAACTGGTTTTTATCCAACGCCCAGTCCCTTGTGCTGCTGGCAATCGTGGTAATTGGACTGTACCTCGGATTTAAGAGGGAATTTTCCAAACTTATCGGTTTTCTGGTAGTTTCCCTTGTAGCGGTTGGGCTGGTCTTCAATGCGGACGGTGTAAAGGACATCTTACTGGAACTGTTCAATAAGATTATCGGTGCATAGAAAAACCCATTTTACACTTCCGTTATGGAGCAAGCTCTGATTGCTTCATGGCGGAAGTCCACTAGGGGCTTGGGGAGCGTAACTCCCCAAAAGAAAGAAGATGTAATATGATAGTGTATGATAATTGAGATAAACTAAGAATGGTGGTATAATTTCTTTATATAGTAATTGAAAGCGGAGGAAATGTATGAAGGATTTTATTGATTTTTTGAAATTACCACCGAACATTTTAGGAGCTTTATCTATTGCCAGTGGTACATTATTATTATTGCCTCAAAAGTTAGCCCAAAAGTTTTATATTATAAATTTTCGAGAAAAATATGGTTTTACAATAGGCATTGTTTTTGTGATTTCCACAGCCTTACTAATAGTTTTATTACTATCTAAAATTTTTCATTTCTTTTATGACAAGTATGCTTCAAAGAGATTAGGAACTGCTCAGATTAAATATTTGAAAAATATGACACCAGAACAGGTGACAATCATTCGGGAGTTTTTACGTGAACCAACTCACACCCTGCCATTACCCATGAACAATGGATTAGTAATAGAACTTCAACATTTACAAATATTAACCCCTGCCGGACAAACTCATTTAGTAAGTATGTTAGACCCACAAATCAATTATTTTTTACAACCTTGGGTAATTAAAAAAATCAATAGTGATGAAGAATTAAAGCGAATATTTTATTAGAAAAATGGCAACTGACAAACAAAGTTAGTTGCCATTTTTTGTTCTAAGAAAGGACGTGATACTGATTGAGGAAATGAGAATCTACATCCTGAACACCACACGGTTTTACCATGAGGATTTTGAGGAGTACCCTGGGGCATGGTTTTCCTGTCCCGTGGATTTTGAGGAAGTCAAGGAACGTCTTGGCGTTCAGAGTGAGGAAGAAATCGAAATTGAAGACTATGAGCTGCCGTTTCCATTGGAGGGCAACACAAGGCTCTGGGAAATCAACGCCCTTTGCCGGATGGTACAGGAAATGCAGGGAACGCCCCTCTATTATGAAATGGATGTGGTACAAAAGCGGTGGTTTTCCAGCTTTACGGAATTTATCGACCACAAAGACCAGATACGCTGCTATCCGGTTCAGGACGGGGAATCCCTCGCCCGTTATCTGGTGCAGGAGGTACAGATATTTGGAGAAGTACATCCAGACCTGTTGAACCATATCGACTACGCTTCCATTGGTCGGGAGCTGGAAACCAGCGAAAACTATCTGTTTACGGACAATGGTATCTTTTATTACCGCTAAAAGGAGGTGGAGGAACTTGGAAGAAATGCGGATTTACATTGCCAACTTAGGAAAATACAATGAGGGCGAACTGGTAGGGGCATGGTTCACGCCGCCTGTGGATTTTGAGGAAGTCAAGGAACGTATCAGTTTGAATGATGAATATGAGGAATACGCCATCCATGACTATGAACTACCCTTTGAGATTGACGAATATACCCCCATTGAGGAAGTCAACCGCCTGTGTGAAATGGTGGAGGACTTACCGGAGTACATTCAGGAGGAACTATCAGAGCTGCAATCCTACTTTGGCAGTATCGAAGAACTCTGTGAGCATGAAGACGATATTATCTGCCATTCCGGCTGTGACGATATGGCGGATGTGGCTCGCTACTATCTGGAAGAAAGCGGACAGCTTGGAGAACTTCCGGCACACTTACAAAACTATATCGACTATGCAGCCTATGGGCGTGACATGGAATTGGAGGGAACCTTTGTTGTCACGAACCACGGCGTATATGAAATCTTACGGTAGACCCGTCTGTATCTCTTTCAGGAAATACAGGCGGATTTTTTATTCAGGGGCGGCTCTTTTGCTGTCCCCATCTTTTAGAAAGGACGGACAACATGAAGAAAATACGAAGCTATACCAGTATCTGGTCGGTGGAAAAGGTACTCTATTCCATCAATGATTTTAAGCTGCCATTCCCCATCACGTTCACACAGATGGCGTGGTTCGTGGTATCGGTGTTTGCAGTTATGCTCTTGGGGAACCTCCCTCCCCTTTCATTCATTGACGGGGCATTTTTAAAATATTTCGGCGTACCTTTTGCCCTCACTTGGTTCATGTGCCAGAAGACCTTTGACGGGAAGAAGCCTTACGGCTTCCTGAAATCCGTACTGGCATATCTGGTACGCCCGAAACTGACCTATGCAGGAAAGCCCGTGAAGCTGGAAAAGGAATATCCAGCACAGCCCATCACGGCAGTAAGGAGTGATATTTATGGCATATCCGATTAAATATATCGAAAATAACCTTGTGTTCAACCATGACGGGGAGTGCTTCGCTTACTATGAGCTGCTTCCCTACAACTATTCTTTTTTAAGCCCTGAACAGAAATATCAGGTACACGATTCGTTCCGGCAGCTTATCGCCCAGAACAGGGACGGGAAGATTCACGCCCTGCAAATCAGCACCGAATCCAGCATACGGGCAGCACAGGAACGCTCCAAACAGGAAGTAACAGGCAAGTTAAAAGATATTGCCTGTGCAAAGATTGACGCACAGACCGAAGCCCTGATTTCCATGATAGGGGAAAATCAGGTGGACTACCGCTTTTTTATCGGCTTCAAGCTGCTTGTCAATGAGCAGGAAGTCACCATGAAGCAGTTTCGCAGGGAAGCAAAGACCGCCGTTTCCGATTTTCTCCATGAAGTCAACCACAAACTCATGGGAGATTTTGTTTCCATGAGCAATGAAGAAATCTGGCGGTTTCAGAAGATGGAAAAGCTGCTGGAAAGTAAAATCTCACGCCGCTTCAAAGTCCGGCGGCTTAACAAGGACGATTTTGGCTATCTGATTGAGCATTTATACGGGCAGACCGGAACCGCCTACGAAGATTATGAGTATTATCTTCCGAAGAAACGGTTTCAGGAGGAAACGCTGGTGAAATACTATGACCTCATCAAACCCACCCGTTGTCTGATAGAGGAAAACCAGCGGTATCTGAAAATCGAACAGGAAGACGGGACAGTTTATGCCGCCTACTTTACTATCAACAGCATTGTAGGGGAACTGGACTTCCCATCCTCGGAAATCTTTTACTATCAGCAGCAGCAATTCACTTTTCCCATTGATACCTCTATGAATGTGGAGATTGTGACAAACCGGAAAGCCCTCTCCACGGTGCGGAACAAGAAAAAAGAGCTGAAAGATTTGGACAACCACGCATGGCAGAATGACAGTGAAACCAGTACAAACGTGGTGGACGCTTTAGACAGCGTAAATGAGCTGGAATCCACCTTAGACCAGAGCAAGGAATCTATGTATAAGCTGTCCTATGTGGTGCGTGTGACGGCTCCCGACTTGGAAGAACTGAAACGCCGCTGCAATGAGGTGAAAGATTTTTATGACGATTTGAACGTGAAGCTGGTTCGCCCCTTTGGAGATATGCTGGGGCTGCATGGGGAATTTCTCCCTGCCAGCAAGCGGTATCTGAACGATTACATCCAGTATGTCACCAGCGACTTCCTCGCTGGTCTTGGCTTCGGGGCAACCCAGATGTTGGGGGAACCGGAGGGCATTTATATCGGGTACAGCCTTGATACGGGAAGAAACGTGTACTTAAAGCCTGCCCTTGCCAGTCAAGGAGTAAAAGGCTCCGTCACCAACGCCCTTGCTGCCGCTTTTGTCGGCTCCCTCGGCGGTGGAAAATCATTCAGCAACAACATGATTGTCTATTATTCCGTATTATTTGGGGCACAGGCTCTCATTGTTGACCCGAAAGCAGAACGGGGACGGTGGAAAGAAACCCTGCCGGAAATCGCCCATGAAATCAATATCGTAAACCTGACTTCGGAGGAACAGAACAGGGGCTTACTTGACCCGTATGTGATTATGGAGAACCCAAAGGATTCCGAATCACTGGCAATCGACATCCTGACTTTTTTAACAGGCATTTCCAGCCGTGACGGAGAGAAGTTCCCTGTTCTTCGGAAAGCCATCCGTGCGGTAACAAACAGTGAGGAACGGGGGCTTTTCAAGGTGATTGAAGAACTTCGGGCGGAGGGAACCACCATCAGCACCAGCATAGCCGACCATATCGAATCCTTTACGGACTATGACTTTGCACACCTGCTCTTTTCGGATGGGGATGTCACACAGTCCATCAGCCTTGAAAAGCAACTCAACATCATTCAAGTGGCGGATTTGGTGCTGCCGGATAAGGAAACCTCGTTTGAAGAATACACCACAATGGAGCTACTTTCCGTGGCAATGCTCATTGTAATCAGCACCTTTGCCCTCGACTTCATCCATACCGACCGCAGCGTGTTTAAGATTGTGGATTTGGATGAAGCATGGAGCTTCTTACAGGTGGCACAGGGCAAGACACTCTCCATGAAGCTGGTTCGTGCCGGACGTGCCATGAACGCAGGCGTTTACTTTGTCACCCAGAACACGGACGATTTGCTGGATGAAAAGCTGAAAAACAATCTGGGCTTGAAATTTGCGTTCCGTTCCACAGACATCAACGAAATCAAGAAGACCCTTGCCTTTTTCGGGGTGGATTCCGAAGATGAAAACAACCAGAAGCGGCTCCGTGACTTGGAAAACGGACAGTGCCTTATCAGTGATTTATACGGGCGTGTGGGAGTCATACAGTTCCATCCTATCTTTGAAGACCTGTTCCATGCCTTTGATACCAGACCGCCCGTAAGAAAAGAGGTGGAGGAATGAAGATAAGAAAGCCCATCCAGCAGGGGACAGCTCTTGTCCCTTGCCGGACAAAGGGAGAAAACTCTTTTAAAAAAATCGGGAGTATAGCAGGAAAAGTGCTTCTGGCACTCCTTTTCATCCTCCTGCTGTTTGCAGTCTTCGGCACAGCCGCCCACGCTGCCGGACTGGTGGATGATACGGTGGACGCTGCCAACGAATACAGCAAATATCCTCTGGACAACTACCAGCTTGATTTTTATGTGGACAGCGGATGGGACTGGCTCCCGTGGAACTGGCTGGACGGTATCGGAAAACAGGTGATGTACGGGCTGTATGCCATCACAAATTTTATCTGGACAATCAGCCTGTACCTTTCCAACGCCACGGGGTATCTGATTCAGGAAGCCTACTCGCTGGACTTCATTTCCTCTACGGCGGATTCCATTGGGAAAAATATGCAGACCCTTGCAGGCGTTACCACAGGCGGCTTGTCCTCGGAGGGATTTTATATCGGGTTCCTGCTGATTCTCATTCTGGTGGTGGGGATTTACGTTGCCTACACAGGGCTTATCAAACGGGAAACCACAAAAGCCATCCATGCCGTTGTCAATTTCGTGGTGGTGTTCGTGCTGTCCGCTGCCTTTATCGCCTATGCCCCTGATTATATCGGGAAAATCAATGAATTTTCCGCAGACATCAGCAATGCCAGCCTGACCCTTGGTACAAAGATTGTGCTGCCGAACTCGGAAAGTCAAGGAAAAGACAGCGTGGATTTGATACGGGACAGCCTGTTTTCCATTCAGGTCAAGCAGCCGTGGCTCCTGCTGCAATACGGCAACTCGGATATGGAAAGTATTGGGGCTGACCGTGTGGAACGCCTGCTCTCAACCAGCCCAAACGAAAACAACGGGCAGGACAGGGAAGAAATCGTGGTGGTGGAAATCGAAGACAGGGAAAATACCAACCTTACCATCACAAAGACCATCAACCGCTTGGGAACCGTCTTCTTCCTGTTTATGTTCAATATCGGTATCTCCGTTTTTGTATTCCTGCTCACGGGGATAATGATTTTTTCACAGGTGCTTTTTATCATCTATGCCATGTTCCTGCCTGTGAGCTTCCTCCTTAGCATGGTTCCCTCTTTTGAGGGAATGTCAAAGCGTGCCATTACGAAACTGTTCAACACCATCCTTACCAGAGCCGGAATCACTCTGATTATCACGGTAGCGTTCAGCATTTCCACCATGCTCTACAACCTGTCTGGGGAATATCCGTTCTTCCTGACGGCGTTCTTGCAGATAGTGACCTTTGCCGGAATTTATTTCAAGCTGGGGGATTTGATGGGGATGTTCTCCTTACAGAGTGGGGATTCCCAAAGCATGGGGAGCCGTATCATGCGAAGACCCCGTATGCTCATGCACGCCCATATGCACCGTTTACAGCATAAGTTAGGACGTTCTGTGGCAGCTCTTGGGGCTGGAACGGCTTCCTATCATGCAGGAAAACAGGCTGGCTCAGACCAGAGAACTGCTTCCCACTCCG
>OGGD01001700.1_pt1 | contig 9925 bp, 9 predicted proteins | sample 1571091 | NCBI WGS metagenome assembly OGGD01 (sample SAMEA2582073, study PRJEB24529) | metagenome | biome: Human gut stool | place: China | collected 2011
TGCATTTAGAACTCCTCTTTTGCAATTCGTTTTTGCAGCACCATCCTACTCCATTAGAGCGGCATCGTCAAGAGAAAACAGGAAAAACGCGATTCGAGCAAGAAAAAACGGATGGCTCCGCAGAACCATCCGCTAAAACTGGTATCATCAGTCTTTCCGATACTTATATGCACCCTCAATGGCGTAGACCAGATGATAACGGAACCGGGCGTGTCGGGGCGAGTCCCTTTCTGCGCGTCCGGTTTCCGAAAAGCCCGTGCGGCTTCACGGTTTAAGCAAGGATCCCGGTGGACTGCAAAAACAGCACCAGCATCATCACCGGGGCAACATAGCGGATCATCACCCGGTAGAGCTTTTTGCGGCGGAAGGTCTCGCCGTTGCGCTGCATCTCGTCAATGACGTAATCCGGCGTCATGACCCAGCCGATCAGGATGGTGGACAGCAGGGCAATGAAGGGCATCATGACGCTGTTGCTGACGTAGTCCATGATATCCAGCAGCTGAGCCGCAGAGCCGTTGGGCAGCTGTACCTCAAAATAGAAGATGCTGTAACCCAGCGCAATGATGGCAGAAGCGGCCAGATAAATGACCGTCAGCACAAGCACCGTCTTTTTGCGGCCCGAGTGGAAGATCTCCATGCAGTTGGCAGCGATGGATTCCAGCACCGAGATGCAGGAGGTCAGGGTGGCAAAAATGGCGGTGACGAAGAACAGGATGCCCACAAATGTGCCGGCCTTGCCCATAGCGGCAAACACCTTGGGCAGCGAGACGAACATCAGGCTGGGGCCTGCGCTCATGCCCTCGGTGCCGGAGAACACATACACGGCGGGGATGATCATGGCACCGGCCAGCAGCGCTACGCCGGTATCGAAGATCTCGATCTGATTCACCGCCTTGTTCAGGTCTACTTCCGGTTTGACGTAGGAACCGTAGGTGATCATAATGCCCATGGATACGCTGAGAGAGAAGAACAACTGACTCATGGCGTCCAGCAGAATCTGCAAAAAGCGGCTGACGGTCAGCCCTTCCATGTGCGGGGTCAGGTAGTAGCGCAGACCCTCCAGACCGGTGCGCATCTGCCCGGAAGCGTCCTCGTGGCGCAGGGTGAGGGCGTAACCCGCAATCACGACCACCAGCACCAGCAGAATAGGCATCATGTAGCGGGACACCCGCTCAATGCCATCCTCCACGCCATTGTACACGATGAAAGCAGTCACGCCCATGAACAGCAGAGCGAACACCACAGGCGACACCGGCGAGGTGATAAAGCTGATGAAATAGCCGTCCTCGGCAGCGGCGGCAGACTGTCCGGTGAGGTAGACCACCGCATATTTCGTGATCCACCCGCCGATGACGGCGTAGTAGGTCATGATGAGAACGGGCACCAGAAAGGTGAGGATACCGAGGAATTTCCACTTGGGACGCATAGTCTCGTAGGCGCGGATGGCACTCTGCTTGGTGCGGCGCCCGATGGCGATATCCGAGGTAAGCAGGGTAAAACCGAAGGTCAGCACCAGCACCAGATACACCAGCAAAAATAAACCGCCGCCATCCTTTGCGGCAAGGTACGGGAACCGCCACAGGTTGCCGACACCCACTGCACTTCCGGCGGCAGCAAGGACAAATCCGATTTGCCCAGAGAAACTGCTTGCTTTCTTTTCCATGATTCTTAAACTCCTATCCTAAAAACCTATTGTAATATAGGATAACATGAAGTATCATATCAGTAAACCAAATAAAATTACTGTGACCTATAAATTTTACTTATGGAGCGTTTGCGATGCGGGAACAGAAAGACCGATACGAGATATTCTTGAAAGTATGCGAAACGGGCAGCTTTTCCAAAGCAGCGGAGGCGCTGAACTATACCCAATCCGGCATCAGCCAGATGATGGCGGGGTTGGAAGAGGAATTGGGCGTGCAGCTGTTCGCCCGCATCAACCGGGGCGTGACCCTGACCGATAACGGGACACGTCTTTTGCCCTATATCCGGGAACTTGCCAACCAGAAGACCCGGCTGCGGCAGGCGGCGTTCAACATCAACCACAAGGTGGAGGGCAAGCTGCGGGTGGGCAGCATTTCCAGCATCACCACCCTCTGGATGCCGGAGGTCGTGCATTATTTCAAGGAAAACTATCCGAAGGTGAAGATTGAAATTCTGGACGGCAACTATGATGAGATCCGGGAATGGATCATCCGTGGGCAGGTGGACTGCGGTTTCCTCTCGTCCATTGTGGCAGACGACCTGAAATTCTACCCGCTCCGGGACGACCCGTTGTGTGCCGTGTTCCCGGAGGGGCATCCGCTGGCTGCACAGCCCAGTGTGACCCTGCCGCAGCTGTTTCAGTGCCCGCTCATCATCGAAACGCCCGGCTGCGACAATGATATCCAACACCTGATGCTCAAATGCCCGGTGAAGCCGAATATTGCATATAGCTTCCGGGACGATACCCTCATCATGGCCTTCGTGCGCAGCGGGCTGGGCGTGACCATCTCGCAGGAACTGGTGATGCAGGCATTCGGCTGCCCCGGTGTGGTGTCCCGCCCGCTGAAACCTGCCTGCTGCCGGACGCTGGGGCTGGCGTTTTCCAAGACGGCAAACTCGGTGGTGAGCCAGACACTGCTGGAATATCTGAAATCCACCCGGCAGCGAAAGGACACACCGCAGATAAAATAAGAACAAAGAGCGGAGAACGGTACAATGATCCGATTGGATATGCAGACCTTGTTTTGAACGGAAACCCCGAAATTTATCTAAAAACTGTGACGGAATGTAAACCCTTAGATTAAAACGCAGCCCTCTGCCTTTTCATTGGCAGAGGGCCGTTTTTGCTTAACAGTTATTGAGCCGGATGCAAAGCGCGGATCTCGTCCAAGGTCAGCTCATCGTTGCGGATGACCCGGATGCCGGGGTCCAGCTCGCCCACCAGCTGGTAGAGGTTATAGGAAAAGCTGTCGTAGTTGTCGATCGGCAGCGTCATAAGCCTTCCTCCTGTGCCTGACGGAGTGCGCTGACCACGGCCTGCGCCTTGTTGATGCACTCCTGATATTCCTTTTCAGGCACCGAGTCTGCCACGATGCCTGCACCGCTGCGGACGAATACCTGCCCGTTTTTCTTGTAGGCGATGCGGATGGCAATGCAGATGTCCATGTTGCCGGTACGGGATGCCGCCCAAATTGCAGCAGGAAACCTTGAAGCGTCTGCCGGAGAAAATGCGGGCGGCGTATAAGCTGTTCCGGCAGAACCTCAAGCGTAAAATGTGAGACTGCCGGTGCATAGAATCTGTCCCCCGGAGAGAGGTAACAAGCCCTCCGGGGTTATTTTTGGTCTTTCGAAACCTTTTCTGTAGGAAAAAAGCGTGATATACTGAGAACGACAACTCGGAATTTATGGAGGAAAGCCCGATGAAAGAAAAAACGTATCACACGCGTTGCGGAACGATTCACTATTGGGCAAGCGTGTCAAACCCGGATGCACTTACTCTTGTTTTTCTGCCGGGTTTGACTGCGGATCATCGATTGTTTGATAAGCAGATTCAGCATTTCGAGAACAGGCAGAATGTTATCGTCTGGGATGCACCGGCACACGGTTCCTCATGGCCGTTTCGGTTCGATTTTGATCTGTTCGATAAGGCAAAATGGCTGAACGATATCTTAAACCAAGAAGGAATTACAAAGCCTGTTATGATCGGGCAGTCTATGGGTGGATATGTGGGACAGGCTTATGCGCAGCTTTATCCTGACAAAATGAAAGGTTTTGTCTCCATTGACTCTGCACCGCTGCAACGAAGCTATGTGACGGCAGTTGAAATTTGGCTTTTGAAACGGATGGAACCGGTATATGCTCACTATCCGTGGAAATGGCTCCTGAAATCGGGGTCGGAAGGCGTTGCCACGTCTGATTACGGTAGAAATCTCATGCGCGAAATAATGCTGACTTATGACGGCGATCAGAAACGCTATGCACAAATTGCCGGACATGGTTATCGTATTTTGGCAGCGGCTATGGAAAAGGATCTGCCGTATGAGATCAAGTGTCCAGCTTTATTGATATGCGGCACACAAGATCACGCTGGTTCCTGTATACGCTACAACAAGGCATGGCATCGCAATACAAAAATTCCTTTGACGTGGATCGAAGGAGCGGGACATAATTCCAATACAGACAAACCTGAACAGGTGAATCGTTTGATAGAAGAATTTATTGCAAATATTTTATAACAGGCAACTTCCCGCCGATCAGGTGACGAATGCGATCCATCCCTCTGCGGACGACCCTAAAACGGTTGTCCGCTTTTTTATGCCCTACCGCAGCTTTACAAAGCTTGATTTACTCTGCGTTTTCCGGTTCTTGTTCAGAAGGCTTTATGGTCTTGACCCGCAGGGCGAAGTACAGCAAATGACAGGCCCACACCACTGCAATGCAGACCCTGCCGATGGGCGCGTTTTTCATGCAAAGAAAGCCGATGGCCATAACAGCGGTGACCATTGCGATGATCTTGCATTTTGTTCCGGCTGTCATGGCTTTTTTCTGAACGAAGCTGTCCAGATGCTTTTTGTACAAGTTCGTACCTACGAACCAATCGTGTAGTTTTTGAGAGCTTTTCGCAAAGCAGAGCAGGGTCGCCATGTAGAAGGGAACAGTGGGCAGAATGGGGAGCACGATTCCCACAGTGCCCAGAACCATGCAAAGAAAGCCCAGTACGATCCAAAATGCTTTTAAGAGTTTTTTCATCATCTTCTCCTGTGGATTTTTTGTGTTGCTGTACGGCAGTGCAGGGCGAGCGTCTCCGTCATAGTTTCAAAACAGAGACTCTAAATGTTAGCGTTAACTAACTTCTTGGCTTGTGAAAAGCCGCCCGTTGGCGACTTTTCTGGAGAGATAATACGATATTCTGGAAACTTTGTCAAGATGCACTTTGCGGAGCGTTGCGCCTGTTACCCGTATATTTTCCCTACGATCTTTCCGCGCGCTGCGGCGGGCAGAAGCTTGCACAAAAGGCTCAGGAATTTATATTGTGCACCGGCAACATAAACGACTGCCGGTTTCTTTTTCTCCACAATACCGGCGATGTACCGTCCAATGCGTGCCGGGTCCATGCCGTTTTGCTCGTCATGCTCCATCTGACTGACGCTCCGGGAGATGCGCCCGCCGTATTCATCATCGCCGAGAATGCTTTTCTGACGTGCTTTTGTAAACCCGGTGCAGATGTCACCCAATTCTACGACGGTAACATGGATGCCGTAGGGTTTGACTTCATTTGCCAGCGCATAAGAGTAAGAGGAAACAGCGGCTTTGCTTGCGGAGTAGAAGGTCTGGAACGGAATGTGTGCTACGGCAGCAACAGAGCTGATGTTCACGATATGTCCCTTCCCCTGACGGCGCAGGAAGGGGAGAACCGCTTTATTTATAGTGACTGTCCCGAAAAAGTTCACATCAAACTGTGCTTTGGCTTGCTCCATGGACGTAAACTCCACCGCACCGGAAATGCCAAAACCTGCACAGTTGACTACCGCATCGATTTTGGCCTCTTTTTGGATGACCTGCTGCACGGCAGCGTTGACGGTATCTTCATTGGTCACGTCGACGGATAGATGGGTGACGCCCTCCATGGGGATATTTCTGCGGCTGAACTCGTAGACAATGCAGCCGTTCTCTTTCAGAGCGGATGCCGAGCACCGCCCGATGCCGGAGCTTCCGCCGGTAACAATGACGACCTTGTTGTTTTCTCCCGCCATGATTTTCCTCCTGAAAATGTTGATTTGGTTAGAGTATAACGCATTGCACGGCGGCTGTCTATACACGGGCGGGTGTTGTTGTTTTGTTGCGGTTCGGTTACTCCGTCAGAAGGGGGTAAAGCAGAGTTTTTGCGGTGTTCCGTCCAGCAGATACCGGATATAGAGGCGGCCGTTTTCCACTTCTGCCTGCACCTGCGTGGCATGTTCAAAGAGGGTGCGCAGACGGCGGTACTCGTCCCGCTGCGCCTGTGTGTAGCGGGACGGCATATCCGAGGTAAGGAACACATTGCCCAGCAGGGCATTGAGCGTGGCAAGGGTGTGCTTTTGCTCTGCGGTCAGCTTGCAGTTTTCCTCCCGGAGGAAGAACACATCCGGGTCGCTGCCATAGGCGCGGCCATTGAGCTGCCGCCGGAATACCGTGTTGTTGATGGCCTGTTTTGTGGACACCCGCTCCCGGTGGAACAGGCGCATATACCACACATCGTCCCAGTCCAAGCTCACGTCACAACTGACACGGCAGTAATCCACCAGCCCGAAGGCGGGCATCACCGGTACGCCGCAGCCAAGGATCTGCTTTTGTCCGCACCAGCTGCGCAGCAGCTCCATAGCACGGTACATCCGGGCTGCCCGGCTCTCATGGGTATTGCCAAAGGGAGCGGCGCCGTACAGAAAATCCAGCTTGACAAGGTCGAAGCCCCAGTCGTTCAGCACCCGATCAAATACCCGGCGCAGATAGTCCAGCACTGCCGGGTTGTCGATATCCAGCGCATAAAAACTGCTCCAGTTGCTGCCGCAGCACCACGGCGCACCGTTCACCTTCAGCAGCCAGTCCGGGTGCTGCAGGAAAAGGGCAGAGTCCTTTTCGCACACAAAGGGTGCAAGCCATAACCCAGCCTGAAATCCGGCGGCGTGGATCTCCTGCACCATGCCTTTCAGCCCGTGGGGGAATTTTTGTGCATCCGTTTCCAGCCAGTCGCCCACCTTCGGCTCCCATCCATCGTCGATCTGGAACAGGTCTCCCGGACAAAGCAGGCTGCGGCAGCCGGTCAGGTCCTCCCGGATGGTATCCGCGGTGATGTCCTGATAGCGGTTGTACCAACTGGAATAGCCTGCCAGTTTCTTTTCGGTCCGGGGCTTGATGCCCATAGCCTGAAACCAGCCGTCGAACACCTCGGTCTCGCTGCCCTCGGCAAGAAACAGGTCGAACAGGGCAAAACTGCCGCCGGGATGCTTCACCCCGGCGCAGTCCCGCTCCAGCGTCAGCAGGGCTTTGCCGCTGTCGTAGCGGAGGATAGTGTAGCCCGGGGTCTCGTCCAGCGATGCCACCAGCCGGAACTGCCCGCCCTTGCGGAAATAGCAGTAGGAAAAGCCGTGGCTCTGCCCTTTTTGATGTCCGTAAGGCACAAAATGATAATCGCCGTAGCGGTCAAAGGCATATTTTTTGCGCAGAAAGGCGGGAATGTGGTCGGTGCCGCGCAGTTTGCCGTTCCGGTCCAGTTCCGGGCTGTACGTCCATGTCTGATAGCCGTTCATGAACAGACGCTCGTCTGCTTCCATTTTCCACGGCAGCTCGGCACGCACGGTTTTCAGCGTCCCGGCGGGCAGGTCAGCGGAAAGATGCAGCGCACCGCAGCCTGGGTGTACCGGGGCATCGCCCTGCCGCACGCCGCCGGTGGTCTCTGCGTACCAGTGCAGCGTTTCAGTCATGGTGCGCTTCCTCCCCGTGGAGCTGTGCGCTGATCTCGGCAGCACGCTGATCCGTCAAAACAAACTTGCGGCGGAACAGCACCAGCGCACCTGCCAGCACCAGCATGGGCAGCACGGTCATCATCAGACGCAGACCCAGCAGCGTACCGGCGCTCTGCACTGCTACGGGGCCAGTCTCTTCTGTGTTGCCCACAAGGCCGATCAGGTCCAGCCCGATGCCGGTCAGGAACACCGCCACACCGGAGGCTGCTTTGACCACAAAGGTCTGCATGGAGAAGATGACGCTCTCCTCCCGGCGGCCGGTCTTGAGTTGGCCGTAATCCACGCTGTTGGAAAGGAACAGGGTGGTCAGCACGGTCAGCATCCCGTTGCAGGCGAACACCACAACGCCCGGGATGCACAGCAGGGCAAGGCTGTGAGAAAGGCCGGTCAGGCAGAACACCAGCAGCGTGCCGTAGCCGCACAGCGCCAGCACAAGGCTTAGATGGAACACCTGTGTGCTGCTGAACTTTTTGCGCAGCAAGGGGTAAAGCACCATCATGCCAAGGATCTGCGCCGCACCGCCCACAGTGGAAAACAGGGTGTAGGTGGCTTTCCAGCCTGCACCACCAAGGTCATATTTAAAGAAATAGATGATGAAGTTGGAGGTGAGGTACAGCGCCGAGTTGATCAGTACGATGCTGCCCACCACTACCATAGCCTGATCGTTGCGGAACAGAGCAGAGAACATCTCCTTCACGGTGGCGGTCTTCATCTCACTGGGGGTGGTCTCCTGCATGGCGGCGCAGCACACCAGCTCTGTCACTGCAAAAATTACCGCTACGATCAATGCCACCCAGCGGAAGCCGGCGCGCTCGCTGTCGCCGCCAAGAATGCCCACCAGCAGCATGGTGAACATGGCGATGAGGGCCGAACCAACGCCCGCACAGGTACGCCCTACCATGGAGAGGTTCTCGCGGTCTTTGGGGGTCCGGGTCACGGCGGGGATCATGGACCAATACGGAATATCCATCATGGTGTAGGTGACGCCCCACAGGATGTACATCACGCTGAAGTAGACCATCAGCGCTGCTTCGTCCAGCACCGGGGCGGCAAACAGGGCATAGAGCACCAGCGCATTGAGCAGCGTGCCGGAAAAGATCCACGGACGGAAACGCCCCCAGCGGGTGCGGGTCTTTGCCACCAGAACCCCCATAAAGGGGTCGTTGAAGGCATCAAAGAACCGGGCTGCCATGAGCACCAGTCCCACAAAGCTTGCCGAAAGCCCCAGCACATCCTGATAATAATACATGACGTAAGAAGCCGACAGGGCATATACCATATCCTTGCCCACGGCACCAATACCGAACGCGGTTTTCTGTTTCAGGGTCAGTTCCATACAGCATCCTCCTTTTCAATGGTGAACCGCAGCACAACGGGCTGCGTCTGCGGTGCAGAAACGGTCAGCACGGCTTCTCCGGCAGTGCCCACGGTGCGCAGATAGGTTCCGGTCATGCCGCCTTCTGCCACAGCGGTCTGCGGACCCACAAGGGCGGCGCTGCCCTCCACCGTAAACTGCACCGGGAACTGTGCGTAAGGGGCCGGGGTGCCATTCTCGTCCAGAATGCGCACCCGGACAGCCGCCATATCGTAAGTGTCTTTTTCCTGAAGAGTCGTCCGGCTGACCTTGACTTCCAAGTGCAGCTTTGCGCTGGGGCAAAGGGTCACGCTGCGCACCACATTGCCGTCCTGTACGGCATCGAACCGCCAGCGGGTAGCCTCGCCGCCCCAGTTGCCAACGTACTTGCCGTAAAGTGCCACGCCATCTTCAAAGCTCATTTTGTAGCGCAGCATACACCAGCCGAATTTGACCTTGTAGGCCAGCGGCAGTCCTGCCAAGCCGTATTTCCCAGCAGCCAGCAGGCAATCCCGCACAGCGGCTGCCTTGGCGGGAGAAAAGTGCTCCTGCGTTTCCAGCAGCTCGCCGATGGTATCGTCCATCACAAAGGGCGGGTGGGGCAGCGCTGTCCACTCGCTTTGGCACAGGGCAGTGACGAACACATCGTTTTTGTACAGCCTTACCTGCTGGGCATTACTGAAAACATAGGCCGTGCCCAACTGCCCGGCGGGGTTGTCGCCGATGTCCATGGAAGAGCTGACCACCAGCACCGGGTCAGCATCGCCCTGACTGGCATAGACCGCCGCCGCCAGCTTCGGGTTGCGGAAGCTGTCCAGCACACCGTGGTAGCAGATGCGGTCGCCGGAGCCGAAATCCTTATGGGTCTGGTAGTCGAACATACACCAGCCAAAGCACCCGGCATGTTCTCCGCTGGCGTAGGCGGCGTTCTGCACCCGGACGTGCCGCAGGGCGTGCTCCTGCCGGTGCGGGCCGTCGTCAAAGGCCTTGGTGGGGTACATATGGCCGTTGCACTCCGAGATGAGCAATGCCTTGCCCATATCCGGGGTCACGTCCTTTTTGGGCTTTGCGCCGGGCGTTGTGC
>OGGD01001706.1_pt1 | contig 9902 bp, 9 predicted proteins | sample 1571091 | NCBI WGS metagenome assembly OGGD01 (sample SAMEA2582073, study PRJEB24529) | metagenome | biome: Human gut stool | place: China | collected 2011
ATCGTCAGCCTTCAACCATGAAATTAATAACGCTTGGTGAGGATGAAAAAATCATTGGCCTTCACGGTATTGGCTATGGTGTTGATGAGATGATTCAAGGTTTCTCTGTGGCTATTAAGATGGGAGCAACTAAGGCTGATTTTGATAATACGGTTGCCATTCATCCAACAGGTTCAGAAGAATTTGTGACAATGCGTTAATTGCAGATAAAGAAAGTGCGGTCAAAATCTCTGATGTTTTTGACCGCACTTTTTATTGTGATTTGTTATTAGGCTGCTGCGCGATTGCCTAATGTACCATCATCTTCCATTTCTTTAGCCACACCGACGACCTCAGCAATTTTGTCTCCTTCTTTGAAGAAAACGAAACCACCATGTTCCATTTTGACCCAAGGTTCATCTTTGGTGAGCGGGAATGTCGTAATGATCGTGACTTTGTCGCCATCTTTCGCATAATCATTAAAATCGATGACACCATCATCGTCAATACGGTGTGCTTTACCAAAAGGCGCTTTACGCGTTAAGTAATGCAAATTGGTTGAGCAGTGGGCAATCATCCATTCTCCGTTTGAAAGAATGAAGTTAAAGGTGCCTTTTTGTGATAGCTCTTTAGTAATGTCTTGAATAGCTTCAAAAATTTCCATTTCAGAGGGTTTACGACGGAAGCGATTTTTCAAATATTCCGCCATATAACAAAATGCCGTTTCTGAATCAGTTGAGCCAATAGGTTGGCAGAAACTTTCAGACATATCCGGTAAGTCTTTTAAATTACCGTTGTGAGCAAATACCCAGTTTTGTCCCCAAATTTCACGAATAAAGGGATGGGTGTTTTCAATGGTGACACCGCCTTGCGTTGCTTTGCGAATGTGAGCAATCACATTGAGCGATTTAATTTTGTATTGTTTTACACAATCTGCAATAGGGGATTGAGACGCAGCGTGGTTATCGCGAAAAATACGCACACCACGACCTTCAAAAAAAGCGATACCGAAGCCATCTGAATGGCAGTCGGTAAGACCAGCACGACGACGGAAACCTTCAAAAGAAAAGACAATATCCGTCGGTGTATTACAGTTCATTCCGAGTAATTGGCACATAAATTCCTACAACTTATTTTTATATTTTTATAACCTTATAATGTGTGCTGATTTAACACCATAATGCGTTGAAATTCAAGATGGATAACAAAGGATTTTTAGAAGAAAATGTTACATAAAATAACCTGAAAATCTTTCTGATCTGAAGGCGAGGGATGAGCACTTTATTAAGTCAATAAAAAAGGCGTGTTTATCACGCCTTTTGCTATATTTTTTTAAGATTATGCTTTAATTTCTGAGCGGCTTTTTAAGAAAAAGAGTGCGACTGTTGAGATCAACATCACAAAGCCAACGCCAACATATAAACTCTGTTTGTCCCAGCCCATGTCTAATAATTGACCCGCAATCGTTGGAGCAAGAATTGCACCAATACGACCGATACCAATCGACCAGCCCACACCGGTGCTACGAATATCGGCATCATAAGTAAGTGGATTTAAGGTATAAAGACCGCTGATACAGCCATTCATGAGCGCTCCAACTAAAATACCGAATACCATCGCAATCCATAAAACGGATGAAGATAGGATAAAGGTAATAATCGCAGCGGAAGATAATATGGTAAATAAAATCAACACGCCCCGAGCCGTCCAACGGCTAGCCAGTAAGCCATAGATTAAGGCGCCACAAGTGCCCCCTAATGAGATCATCATTCCGACGCTTACACTTTGCTCTGTCGTCATGCCCGCTTCTTTTAATAAGGCTGGTGTCCATGAGCTGATAAAATAGAAGCTGAACATGATTGCAAAGAAAGCTGTCCAGATTAGCAAAGTGGAATGTAAGTATTTTTCGCTAAATAATTGGCTAATAGGTAATTTAGTTTTAACTTTTTCTGTTTTTGCAGGAAGTTTCCAATCGCCGGATAAACCAATTTTTTTTGCGATTAAATTTAACCGCACTTCTGCATTTTTAGGTTGTTTGGAGGTGAGGAAATCAATGGATTCCGGTAACCAAATAAATAAAACCACTAAAAGTAAACCGGTCAAGATAGCGCCCGCTAAAAACACGGAACGCCAGCCATATTCACCTTGCAACATTACGGCGAACATACCACCTAATACTGCACCGATACCAAAACCAGCAGCATAGACACTGATCGCAAAGCTACGCCATTTGCGAGAGGAATATTCGCTGGTGATCACGTTTGTGCCCACTAAAATACCGCCGACACCAAGACCGGGGATAACGCGCCAGAAACCGAGCCATTGATATTGTGAGATAAACGCCGAACCTAACATCCCGATAGCAGAAAGTGATACTGCCATTAATAACAATGGACGGCGACCAATTTTATCGGCGATTGGCGCGAGGAAAAGTGAGCCGGCAGTCATACCAAACAAGCCGGCACTTAATAAATAACCTAACTCAATCCCCGTGAGACCAAATTCGCCACGAATGGCTGTTGCGGTGAAGGCGAGGGCTAATACATCGAAGCCGTCAAGTAAATTCATGATGGCAGCCATGACCACAATCATCCATTGATAAGCCCCCATTGGGCTTTGTTCTATTTTGGTTCGAAGAGAAAGCATTTCGGTCATTTTATTTCCTTAGGTTAAGCAAACTGGCGAGAGCTTGCGAGAGATTGAAGTTTACGTAAAATCATGTTGAGTACCACACCATAAGCGGGAACAAACAAGACAATACCGACAAATAATTTAAATAAGTAATCGACGAATCCAAGGCTAAACCAATGTTCTGCCATAAATGGATCACTACTTTTATAAAACGCGACACAAAAGAACATAAAGGTATCTGCAAGGGAACCAAATGTCATTGAGCTGCTTGGGGCAATCCACCAAGTTTTTAATTGGCGTAAGCGGTTGAATACTAACACATCTAATAATTGACCGAAAACATAAGCACAGAAACTCGCAAAGGCAATACGGAAAACAAACATATTGAATTCACTTAATGCACCTAAGCCTTGATATTGTCCATCAGAAAAAACAACAGACACAATGTAACTCACGATAAGTGCGGGGAGCATCACGATAAAGATGATCCAGCGAGCTTCTTTCGCCCCAAATACACGCACCGTTAAATCAGTGGCTAAGAAAATGAATGGGAAAGTGAGTGTGCCCCATGTGCTGTGGAATGAGAAATCATCAGCAAAACCAAGTGCGGTCAATTTTTGTTGAAATTTTGAAATACTGTCTTCAAGTGCGGCATCTTTGCCGAGAATAAATGTTTGTTCAGTCATAATTGTTCCTGTTATAAAAAGTTCCCGCATCATAGGGGAGTTTAGTGGGCTAATCAAGCATAAAATTTATACGCTTTAGCTCTTGTTTTCCTTGATTTTTAAGGGTAAATTAGCTTGGCGCAGAAAGGCATTTTCTGTGTAGGTAAAATTATAAACAAATCAATCAATTGGGAGACATTATGGCTCAAGGATTTTATGAATTAAAAGTGGCTAAAGACGGACAATTTATGTTCAACTTAAAAGCAGCAAACGGACAAGTTATTTTAACTAGCGAACTTTATAAAACAAAAGCATCAGCTGAAAACGGTATTGCTTCAGTGCAAAAAAATGGTGTGGATGCGAAAAACTTTGAATATCGCGTAGCGAAAAATGACAAACCTTACTTCATTTTAAAAGCGGCTAACCACCAAGAAATTGGCCGTAGCCAATATTATTCTTCTCAAGCTGCAGCAGAAAAAGGCGTTGAGTCAGTCATGAATAATGCATCTTCTGCAGTAATCAAAGAAGTGACAGAATAATCATTCTGTTCTGATTTCTTTAAATGCACCTGCCGGCTCTAAAAACGCCGGCATTTTTGACCGCGCTTTCTCCGGATTCAGTGTTAACGGATAAGTTCGTTTTTGGGCGACGATAACACTGAGCGGAGAGCAGAGCGTGCTCTTTTCTTGTTTTATGGATAGTCTTTGCTCTGCAATCACATCAAAATTTAATAACGATAGCCAATCCATGACTCGCCAAGTGGCATATTGTCGGAATTTAAAGTCACCTAATTTGGATTTGAAAAGTAATGGACTCATTGGATTAAATAATGTGATGAAAATCCAACCGTCATCTTTTAAAACGCGATGTGCTTCACGTAATATTTGGTGAGGATCTTGCGCAAAGTTTAAGGTGTTTGCCAACAAGCAGGCATCCATTTCTTTTTCAATAAAAGGTAAGGCTAATGGCGATGCTTGGAGCAAGCTATCACTTTCATTTAAAAGTGCGGTAGGAAAATGCGCGGTTTTTTCAGCTAACACAATTTGATGACGTAAAGGCAAGTCAAAGGCAATTTCACCACTTAAAGCACCGATTTTCAGAATTTGATAGCCTAAAATTTTTGGTGTCCATTGGGCAAAATAATGTGTTAATACGTTACAATAGGCTTCACCTTGTGGTAACGCTTGCCAACTTTCAGGTGAAAGAAGTGGTTTGTGCCATTTGGCTTTCCAATTCAATGTTAATCCTATTTTCATAAGGTAATTTATGCTAGTTCCTATTCCTGCACTCAATGATAACTATATTTGGCTTTATAGACGAGAAAATTTCCCCGTAATTGTGATCGATATCCCAGAAATAACCCGTTTAATTCCGTATTTAGAATCGAATAAGTTAGACGTAGAAGCGGTATTATTAACCCATAATCACGATGATCATGTGCAAGGTATCGCGGAATTTAAGCAATATTATCCTAATGTGCCTGTTTTCGGTCCAACAGAATGTGCAAATAAAGGGGCAACCAACATTATGGATAGTGGTGTGATTAATGCGGCACATTATCATATTGAAGTTTTGCCAAGCGGTGGTCATACGGTAGGGCATGTCAGCTATTTGGTAGATGGGCATCTATTTTGCGGTGATGCGTTATTTTCTGCAGGCTGTGGTCGCGTGTTCACGGGAAATTTTGCTCAAATGTTTGAAACCATGCAGCGTTTTAACCAATTACCAGATGAAACCGTGGTTTGCCCGGCTCATGAATATACGCTGGGTAATTTAGCTTTTGCAGAAACCATATTAGCGGATAAAAGTGCGGTCAAAAATCAACGTGTTTTGGTGGAACGTTATCGTGCGGAGGGTAAACCGAGTTTGCCAACAACAATTGGATTAGAGAAACAAATTAATCCGTTTTTACAAGCAAAAAATTTAGACGAATTTACACAATGGCGTTTAGCGAAAGATAAGTTTTAACTCATTTTAGTTATTTGTTTGAGTTTTTTCTCTTGAAATTTGCTCAATTCTCAATAATTCATTAAAATAGCGAAACTTTTACTTTCTACTTAAGCCGCATATTCATAAAAGTGCGGTTGTTTTTATTAGGTTTTTATGACCCTTCTTGTTCTAGGCATCAATCATAAAACGGCTTCTGTCGCTGTTCGTGAGAAAGTCGCTTTTTCTGAAGAAAAGCGGCAGCTTGCCTTACAACAAATTCACCAACAAGATTTGGCAGAAAGTGCAGTTATTCTTTCTACCTGTAACCGTACAGAGATTTATCTTCATCATCGTCAAATTTCGCCCCAAGAGTGTAAGCAATGGCAAACGAACTGTATAAATTGGTTTGCTAATATTCATCAGCTTTCTGTCGATGAATTAAATAAAAGTATTTACACCCATCAAAATCAACAAGCTGCAAATCATTTAATGCGCGTGGCCTGTGGTTTGGATTCATTAATTTTGGGTGAGCCGCAAATTTTAGGACAGGTGAAACAAGCCTTCCAAATCAGTGAAGATTATTATCAAGCGGCGAATATTCCGCTTTCAAGCACGCTTTCTCGTTTGTTCCAAAAAACCTTTGCTACGGCAAAACGTGTACGCACTGAAACTAATATTGGTGAAAGCGCTGTATCGGTAGCTTATGCAGCTTGTAGCTTGGCGCGTCAGATTTTTGAATCTTTACGTGAATTACAAATTTTGCTTGTTGGGGCAGGGGAAACCATTGAATTGGTAAGCCGTCATTTATTACGCCACGGTGTAAAAAAATTGATGATTGCTAACCGCACTTTATCTCGCGCTGAACAGTTGGTAGAGACTTTAGCCTCCAATACGCCGATTGAAGTATATTCTCTCGATGAGTTGCAAACTCCACTAAATCAAGCGGATATTGTCATCAGCTCAACAGGCAGTCCGAATGTTTTAATCACGAAAGCGATGGCTGAAATTGCGGAAAAAGCACGCCAATTTAAACCGACTTTGATGGTGGATATTGCGGTGCCACGTGATATTGATGAAAACGTCTCGGAATTAGAAAGTGTGTATCATTACACTGTGGATGATTTGCAAGATATTATCCAACGTAATCTTTCTCAACGTGAGCAAGCATCAGAGCAAGCGCAAGATATTATTACACAAGAATGCACGGATTTCTTTGAGTGGTTGAAGGTTCATCAGTTCTCTAATTTGATTCGTCATTATCGTGATGAGGCGGAGAATACTCGCCAAGAATTACTCGAAAAAGCCTTACACCAAATTCAACAAGGTGAGAATGCTGAAAAAATTCTGCAAGAATTGAGTTATAAATTAATGAATAAACTCATTCATGCGCCAACCCAAACCATGCAAGCGATGATGAAATCCGGTAATGCGGAAGGCTTGCACGCCTTTTCAAATGCGTTGCATTTAACCCATCCTTTAAATGAAAAAAACGATTAGATTTTTGACTGCACTTTTAGGTGGCTCATCGCTACTGATGAGTGTATCAGCCCTAGCTGAATATCAAACTTTTAATGATAGCAATATTACTTACGGGATTTTCCAAGCTAAACCTGAAGAAGTGCAGCTACATTGGAAAGATGCTGAAGGTAACGATTATAAAAGTTTAACGCGCCTCAAAAATGCCTTAGAAGATAGCTATAACGTCAAAATGGTCATGAATGCGGGCATTTATAGCATGAATAATGTGCCTGCAGGGTTATGGATTGAGCAAGGAAAAGAGCTCAATGCGTTAAATACAAAAGCAGGCAAAGGTAATTTCCATGTGCAGCCTAATGGAGTATTCGCCATTGCTGGAAATAAACCCTACATTTTAACAACCGCCGCGTATCAGAAAAGCAAACTCAAGCCAGACTTTGCGTTGCAGTCTGGCCCGATGTTAATTATTCATGGAAAAATGAATCCACAATTTCGAGCAAGCTTAGAAAGCTATCATAAACGTAATGCAGTGTGTTTGACGAAACAAAATGAATTACTTTTCTTGATGACGATAAAAGGTGAACCTAATCTTTATACATTGAGTCAAGGTTTATTAAAAATTGGTTGCCATGATGCCTTATATCTTGATGGAACAATATCTAATTGGTACATTCCAGGGCAATTTAACACCTTGCATTGGAAGCGTTTTGTTGGAATGATCTCCGTTCTTGATGTGAACAAAAAATAGCAAAAGCGTTTTATTTATAATCAACTAAATCAAAAAATCCATTTTTTGCAAAAAAATGATTGACGAGAATAGGTCAAATCAGGATAATACGCCCCGCAAAGCCGATAAGGTAAAGCAAATGATGGCTACATAGCTCAGTTGGTTAGAGCACAACACTCATAATGTTGGGGTCGCAAGTTCGAATCTCGCTGTAGCCACCAAATTTGCGGGACTGGCGAAATTGGTAGACGCACCAGATTTAGGTTCTGGCGCCGAGAGGTGTGTGGGTTCAAGTCCCTCGTCCCGCACCATTTATCAGCTTGCAGTCAAATAGTAGTTGGGGTATCGCCAAGCGGTAAGGCACCGGGTTTTGATCTCGGCATCCCTAGGTTCGAATCCTAGTACCCCAGCCATCTTATTTTTCAATTTCTTTTGTATAAAAAAATGCGATTAAATTTAACCGCACTTTGTTCTATCCGTCAGTTGTTATTTGCTATAAATTTTAATGTCTTTATATAAAAGAAAAGCCACCTTGCGGTGACCTTTCATATTGATTACTTTAATTCTACTAAAGTTAAATTACATTGAGCTGTTGATGCCGCAGGTAATGCTTCATAATCTTTTCCTGCCTGAGGCGTGAATGTGAGTTTTTTACCAGAACAGCTGTAACCTAGTTGTGTATATTTAATACCTTTTGCATAATCGGTATAAGTATTATCTGGGGTTACTATTTCACTTTTTAGAGTGATTTCAGCGCCCGCAGGGATAACAAACTCTTTAAAGAAGGTACTTGAACCAATGTTATTGAATTGACTTGGTTTTTTACTCGCTTCGCTATCTGGCATCCCTAGTGATTCATTACCTTTAAGGTAAAGCATTGAGCCGAAGGATTGCCCTAGTCCACCACCAACATTTACTTTTTCTGTTTTTCCATCCTGTTTTACTTCCATCTCGGTATAGCGACCATTTTGTCCGTATAGGCGGATACGTGCATCAGTTTGTGGATTATAAGCTTTTCCTGCATTTGATAGCTCAGTGTTTACACAGCCTGAAAGTAGTAATGCTGCTGTACTGATAAGCATCAATTTTTTCATGATTTTTCCTTTTATTAATGAGAGAAAATAGTGAATTAATGTTCCCTTGTTTTAAAGAAGGTTACATCTGGATAACGTTCTTGTGCAAGGTTTAGGTTTACCATAGTTGGTGCAATGTAAGTAAGATTATCCCCACCATCTAATGCCAGGTTTTGCTCATTTTTACGTTTGAACTCTTCAAATTTTTTGTTATCCGCACATTCCACCCAACGAGCTGTTGCAACGTTGACCGTTTCGTAAATAGCTTCTACGTTATATTCTGATTTCAAACGAGAAACGACCACATCAAACTGCAATACACCCACAGCACCAACAATTAAATCATTGTTACTTAATGGACGGAATACTTGCACAGCACCTTCTTCAGAAAGTTGTACTAAGCCTTTTAACAATTGTTTTTGTTTAAGAGGATCTTTCAAACGAATGCGACGGAATAATTCAGGGGCAAAATTTGGAATACCGGTAAATTTAAGCTCTTCGCCTTGTGTAAAGGTATCGCCAATTTGAATTGTACCGTGATTGTGCAAGCCGATAATATCACCAGCATAGGCCTCATCGGCATGAGTACGGTCTCCCGCCATAAAGGTGAGCGCATCAGAAATAACCACATCTTTACCAATACGCACGTGTTTAAGTTTCATCCCTTTTTCGTATTTACCCGAAACTACGCGGAGGAAAGCTACGCGGTCGCGGTGTTTGGGATCCATATTGGCTTGGATTTTAAACACGAAACCAGTGAATTTTTCTTCTTCTGCTGAAACCTTACGGGTATCAGCTTGACGAGCTTGTGGCGCAGGTGCCCATTCAGTTAAACCATCTAGGAAATGATCGACACCGAAGTTGCCTAACGCAGTACCAAAAAAGACTGGCGTCAATTCACCACTTAAGAATAAATCCAGATCAAATTCGTTACTTGCACCTTTTACTAATTCTAATTCATCACGTAATTGTTGGGCTAAGCCATCACCTACGGCAGCGTCTAATTCAGGGCTATTTAAGCCTTTCACGATTCGTACTTCTTGAATAGTAGAACCTTGGCCACTTTGATAAAGATAGGTTTCATCTTTATATAAATGATAAACCCCTTTAAACAATTTACCGCAACCAATCGGCCAAGTAATCGGTGCACAATGGATTTTTAATACGCTTTCCACTTCATCTAACAATTCCATTGGATCACGAATATCACGGTCAAGTTTATTCATGAAAGTGATAATTGGCGTATCGCGTAAACGGGTCACCTCCATTAATTTAATGGTACGTTCCTCAACCCCTTTTGCAGAATCGATAACCATTAAGCAGCTATCCACAGCCGTCAAAGTGCGGTAGGTATCTTCCGAGAAATCCTCATGCCCCGGTGTATCTAATAAATTCACTAAGCATTCATTGTAAGGGAATTGC
>OGGD01001711.1_pt1 | contig 9889 bp, 10 predicted proteins | sample 1571091 | NCBI WGS metagenome assembly OGGD01 (sample SAMEA2582073, study PRJEB24529) | metagenome | biome: Human gut stool | place: China | collected 2011
AAGAAATAAAATTCTGGAATCACAAAGAATCATCAGTTCGCGGATACAATAATTTGAAATTGCAAAACAGACTGGGAATTGCTATAATAGGGACAGATCGTGGCAGCAAGCGGTCTACCCTTGTCAAATTGCTGCAAAGGAGAAGAAACCGAAAGGACAGCCTGTCCCGGTTTCTTCTTTTTTTGTTGCAAAAACCTAGCATTGGTCAGCCCCTGGTCCTGCTGCCGCCACTGCCGCAAATATTCGCCTTATAACAATACTCATAACATTCCAATCCCACAGCCCCTACTATGTAATATATATTCGCCTTATATCATTAAGGGATACATCTCACCAGCCTCGTTCCTTCTCTCCCCGCATCCATTTTCTCTCCCTTCCACTGCTCGATAATTTCCTTGTGGCAGCCTCTATTTTTTGTCGAATTTTTTTTATTTTGTATTCTTTTTTTGTGTGTTTCATTATTTCTTTTATTTATTTGCGCGCCTCTTTTGCGCCTGGCGGGGGATATAAAAAATGCTAAAAGAGAAGAATTCGAAAAGATAAGAATGCAAGAATATAAAAGGATGAGGCTGGAAGGGAGTAGAGGGAGAGCAGTACCGGCATGGAGCCACCAGGAAATATCTGCGCCCGTAAGGGCAGCAGGAGTGCGTAGAAAAGCCAGGTGCATTCAGAGGGAAGCCAGGGCAGCAGAAGGGAGATGAGGGTGTGTGTTCCTTAGTGATATAAGGCGAATAAGTTTTACATAACTGCCACTCTCCTGTTTTCGGGTGCCTGGGGTAAAATGTCAAGTAATTGCATGGATATTATTCGATTATTGACAAAAATTATTGCATTTGCTTATATCCTGACCTATAATAGCCATATCATATTCTGAGGGGGACTGCTATGGATGCTCTCGAATTCCGCATGGAAAAGATCATCAACCATATAATTTCCACGACCTATCCGGACAAGCATTTCGCCAGGCTGCATGTGGTCTTTCTGCGAAAAGATACGAAATCCTTCCACGGAACCTATGATCCGAAAAAGCAGCTTGCCAGGATCGGTAATCTCTCCAGATCACCGGCGCACATCATCGCAACTCTTCTGCAAGAGGCGGCACATCACTGCGAATTCCTATTATCCGGACAGACCGGTCACCAGAGGTCCTTCTATCTGATCTATCACGATCTCATGGTCTCTGCGATCCGTATGGGGCTTCTTTCCTATGAGGCGGTAAAGGATGTCTCGGATTCTGCTTCGATCCGGCAGCTGGAACGATACTTTGGACCAATTACGGAGACTGCGGATCCAACCTTCCGCTATCTGCCGGGGAAAGCGCTTCTTTATGCGTTCAATGGATTTTCCCATAAGGACACCCTGAAGCCTCGCGGATATCATTACAATTCCAGGGCGAAAGCCTGGGAACGCGTCATCGATCGATCGGCGCTCAAGGATGAACTCTCTTTCTTACGGTCCCTTCCGGGTATCATTCCCTACGCTACGGATGATTTCCTGGATCTCACGGTTCTGGCTTCCATTGTGGTCTCCGGAGATACCTATTCCAAAAAGGATATTCTCCGGTCCCTCAATTTCTCGTACCGGAAGAAACTTCCCGGAACGGATCACAGCGGCTGGATCAAATATGTCCGATCGGAAGAGATCCCGGACTACAAAAATGCAATTCAGATCTTACAAGGAACCCCTGGGATCCTTGTTAAGGTCCGCTATTAAATGCACGTTCCCTGGATGGAACCTCTCAGCAAATACGAAAAGAAAGGCTTACTATGAAAAAAGAAAAACCAACTCACAGCACTGATGCCAGCTCATCACAGAAGTATACGATCCCGATCGTCACAGAAAAGGAAGTCAGGATCCGCATCATCAAGGATTTCCTGATCTTTATACTCCCGATCCTGCTGCTCCTTGTGATTTTCCGCTTTTTCTTTATGATCGGTCTGGTCCCCTCAGAAAGCATGTACCCGCTCATGACTACGAATTCTGCCATCATCGCAAACCGCATTGCCTATGATTTCACGGAACCAAGCCGGGGAGATGTGATCATCTTCCGGAACGGCTCCAGCTACATGACAAAGCGGATCATCGGAATTCCAGAAGATAAAGTCTCCATCCAGAACGGCATCGTCTATATCAATGAGCAGCCGGTCACGGAAAGCTATCTTTCCCCGGATGTTCACACCTTGCCGCTAAATGGACGGAATTATTTTGAGGTCCCAGACAGCAGCTACTTTGTCCTGGGCGATAACCGGGAACACTCCTACGACTCCCGTGCATGGGATGATCCATACGTTCCCATTGATCACATTGCAGGAAAGGTCCTTTGCGTGTTCTCCCTTCACCCGGTTTCCTACCGGGGTGGGACGGAGATTGCGATCGAACCGATCCACTCCGGTGCTCCGGCTTATGATCCGGATAACATCGTGACGGAAGCGACCGGGACGGCAGCAGGAACAGATTCCCTTACGCCAGACCCGAATTCGGCAGCAACACTCCCCGTGGAGACGATCGCACCGGAAGATGTGACAGAACCTGTCACCGAAGAGGAAACATCCGAGGAAACATCCGAAGAAGCTTCTGGAGAGACGGCGGCAGCAGAAGAGAGCAGTGCTGATTCCGAGACAGACAGTACCGCAGAAACGGAATAGGAGAGAAAAAACATTATGAACAGAAAAAAAGCTATCATTTATTTATGCAGCCTTGCGATTGCCACTGCCGCATTTTCAGCCGGCTGCACCAGGCTTTCGGAAGGATCCGAGAATTCAGACGTATCTTTTGAAGCGAATGCCGAAAACCTGGAAGAAGGATCCGTTGCAAAAGCGGAAAATTGTGTGAAGAACTTTATCAATGCCATCAACACCCAGAATTTTGACGGAATCGCCGATATGATCTACCTTCCGGAGAATGCATTCGTGTCCGATAAGAACGTAGAGTGGTATCTGCAAAGAAGGTGCGTGTCGGACATTCCCGGTGTCAAAATCAAGAATTTTGACGTGGAGATTTCCGATGGTGCTCTGACGAAGGATGCGACTGTTTATATCAATAAGTCTGGCTACCAGCTTTCACTTGCCATGGATACAGACAATCAGTGGAAGATCGTCATGAATGATATGTTTGTTGAAAACTGGAGCTTAAAAGTTCCGAAAGGCTGCACGATCACCGTGGATGGCGTGGATGTGGATCAGTATAAGATCCCGGCTACTGCGATTGATGTGTATGATACCTATACCTTCCCGGCAATCACCAAACAGTCCGTACAGGTTGACACGAAAAGCTCCCTCTTTGGAAGCTTTACACAGACGATCACACCAAGCGCCGATTCCGAAACGGTACCGCTCATCTGCAAGATCAACGATGCGGAAACCACCAACATCCTGCGTCAGATCCAGAACGTCTGGAATGCCCTCTATACCGATTATACGAACGGGGTGGACATTGAGTCCGTAAAGAAATACTTTACCGATGACTTTGATAACAGCGTCATCACGGATATCATGTTCAATTATTTCCAGGCTCTGGAAAAGCCCGCAGAGAGCGAGGATCAGGTGTCGTACTCGAATTTTTATATGAAGGAAGCGATCCCATGGACTACAAACAATTACGGTTGTGCGATCCTCAACACATCCGACTCTGTCCTCGTAAACTTTGGGTATCGTCTGGACTTCACCTCCACAAACGGTGGTTCGTACACGCTGAAAAAGATCAGTCAGATTACGATGGCATACGACTCTGCAGAGTCCACTTATAAGATCAAGCAGGTCAACGATCCCAAACTTTTCTACAACAACGACTACACATTAAATGATTATTGATATGAGGTGATCTCTTGAAAATACCATCCGGGCGGGACGATCGCGTCCTCAAATATAATCAGATTTTTGCAAAACGTATGAAAGCAAGAAGACAGGAATGTTCCATCAGCCAACAGAAACTTGCAAATGCTATCGGAGTGCAGCAACCGGCAATCTCAAGCTATGAGTCCGGATTGATCTTTCCCCAGCCTCAGAAGCTGGTTGCGATTTGCCTTTGTCTCCAAACTTCGGCAGATTATCTGATTGGATTATCCGATGATCCCATGGGACCGTCTTCGATAAATTCCAATTTCATCCAGTCTGTCTATGATCTGGATGAATGCTCTTCCTATAATCCTTAATCGTATGGGAGATATCTTGCATTGCCATGAAAAATAACAAAAAAAACACAGACCAGAAAGATGGAAAGAAAGAAGCTCGATATGTGATCATCCGGCTATTATTTGCCATCAGCAGCTTTATATTTGCGATGTGGTTCCTCTATATGTGTGCCGCATATGTGATCCAGACGGTTGACGAGTCAATCCTGAAGCAAAAATATGAACAGGCTGAGACCGTCACAGCAACACTTTCCGATGCTTTAGAGGAGAGCATAGAATCGGATGAAAGATCCCCAATTACCGATGCACAGACAGGGGACGGAAAGCAGCTGGAGCCGATTTCCAGCTCAGCTGCCGCAGAACTTTATCTGAAACAGCCGCAAAAACAGGTTGATCATGCCGGACTCAGCGCAAGCAATCGGGATTACCGATTCTGGATCGATATTCCGGGAACCAGGATCAGCTACCCGGTCGTGAAGTCCCAGGATAATACGGATTATCTTAAGAAAAATTTTGATGGGACCAGAAGAGGCAGTGGTTCGATTTTCATCGATGCCGGAATCCGGGACTACCAGAAATCCAGGAATCTCATCATCCACGGACACGATATGAAGAGCGGTTCGATGTTCGGCACCCTGTCCTCGTATGGCAACCTGTCTTTCTATAATAAGCATCCGTTCATCTATCTGTATACTCCGGATTCTACTCTGGTATACCAGGTATTTGCCGCATATGTGGTTCCAAAAGACATTGATGCCAATCTGGTATATCGGATTGCATTTGCAAACACCGAGGCATATGAAGCGTTTCTGGAAACCTTGACAGAGCGCTCCGTGATTCAGACCGGGGTCGTTCCATCCAGCGACCGTCAGATCCTTACCTTATCCACCTGTGCCAATCGCGGAAAAAACCGGTTCATCGTTCATGCGATCCGGTACCAGTAACTCACAAATCAAGAGAGGAGCGTTCGATGAAAAAGCGTTTGAAGAAAAAGCAGTTCAAAAAAGCAAAAACCGCAGAAAAAAAGATTCCAGGAATCTGCGATCATATCTGCCCGATCTGCGGGCGGCACTTATTTAAAATCAAGGATCATTTTTTGTGCCCCGTCTGCCACAAGTTCTATTCTATTTCCGAAACCTCCATCTCTTCGGATCCGTTGATTTCGGAAGAGCAGAAGGAAATCATAACTGCATATAAGCTTTATCATATGTGTTAGGTGCTTCCCAAAGCCTCTGGCATATTTATGATCGTATCAAAGCATCCCGTTTGAGTTTCGCGCAAACCGGGATGCTTTGATTTTTTTGTCTATATTTGCATGGTTTTTCTGTGAATATTGTCATTTTTGTTGACAGGAAACGATTTCTATTATATCATTTAAACAGTTATAAAATATTAAATAAATTTATAGAAGGGATGCGTTCGCATGAGTGAAAATACACCCTACAAGTATTTGGATTTCCATGTTTGGGGCGATTATGCGCTCTTTTCCAATCCTATTACATCGCTGTCCGGAGAGCTGTGCAGCTATCAGGTACCTACTTTCAGCGCATTAAGGGGGATTACAGAATCCATATACTGGAAGCCTACAATTTCATGGAGACCAGTTTCTGTACGCATTATGAATCCGATCCGATTTGAAGCGCGTTCAAGGAAACTGCCGAACTATTATGGTCCCGGATGCGATCTGGGATACCGTACCTATCTAAAGGATGTTTCCTATCAGGTACGTGTTGCGCTTAATTGGTCCTTGGATGAAAATTACAAGGAAGACCGAAATTTTGCCAAACACATGGAAAGCGCAAGGCGCTGGACTGAGCGAGGCGGCAGGATGCCGATCGTACTTGGAACCAGTGACTGCACAGGATATGTGAAGCCTTGTACCTTTGGATCTGGAGCCGGCTACTATGATGGAATCGATATGTCCATGGGGCTGATGTTTCACTCCCATACCTATCCGAACCAGGCATACAATAAAGCGACAACCAAAAAGCTCACAACGAATATGTGGAACTGTGATATGAATAACGGCATTATTACATTCCCGGATCCAAAAGATTGCCCCATTCATCGCGTCCTTCATGATGCAAAGCCGATTTGGGTCAAACCAAAACAAATTGAAACACAGACAGAATAGAGGAGCATAGCAAATGAATCTATTATATGATCTTGAAAAAGTCTACGATTCTAACAAAGATAAGATTGGTGAAACAATCGTTGTCAATGAGAAAATCAACCGAACAGCTATCCTTCTTCCAATTTTCCATTCCCTTATGTCAGGACATATTACTGTCTCTATCGACATGCAAGGAAATTTTCTGGATGTTGTTTTCGCCGGTCCGGATGACGATATCAAAACGATCATTCCCGTAACCTTGGATTCTGATTCGAGAACCAGCGGAATTGCCCCCCATGCACTCAATGACCGCATCGATTATATTACTGGAGATTTGAAATCCTATTATATTCTAAAAGATGGCGGAAAATCCAATGAGAACCGGCATGATGCCTATATCAAACAGCTTGAGAAATGGGCGGAGAGTCCATTTGCCACACCGCAGGTACAGGCTGTACTGGAATATACCTCCAATCATTCTCTCATAGAAGATATCGCATCTCGTGGATTATTACTTCAAAAAGATGGTGGATATTTTGACGAATCACAGAAAATACGAAACACCGATATTTTGAGTTGCAATGTCCGTTTTATCGTTCAAGGGGATGACTCTGCAGACTCAGATTATATTCCGGAAACATGGCTTGATCCTACGATGTATCGATCCTATATTGAATACTATAACAATCTGATCAATCAAACATTTCCGCATGATTATTGTTACGTTTCCGGGGAAAATATTCCAATCACATTAAAGCACTCTAATGGAATTCGGGCTACATCCGATTTTGGTAAGCTGATCTCATCAAATGAAAAGCTCCAGATCGTGTATTCATCAGAACGATATTTATCTGCCTCCGATGTTGCCACGATTGGATATATCACATCCTGTAAGGCACACAATGCTCTGAAATGGTTAATCGCGCTGCAAGGGCTTTCTTATAATGGAAATGAGGATATTTCTCTTGCCTGGCATGATAATGGATCTCCAATCGTAATTCCATTCTATGCCAATACTCCGAATACCTTCGGAAAAAGCATGGCAAAAAGCTTTTCTAATCGTACCGAGTATCTGGAAGCGATGGACGAAGCGTTCAATCAGATTTTCCAGGATAACGAGGATTCATGCAATGGTGTGATTCATTATTTGCAGCTGGGTAGTTCCTTAAAGGGAAGCCTTAAAGGAAGGATATCTGTTCTGGATTACAGAATTATCACAGCTCAGGAATTTTATAAAAATATCTTAACCTGGCACAAAACTTATTTTTGGTATTTGAGCTATGGCTCCTTCGATTTTGTCGGAGCACCATCCGTATATGATGTCGTAAGGGCAGCATATGGACATGAAGATTCCAAAGGGCAGTTATCCGTTGCTTCGAAAGCCCTTGTGGCAAAGGCAATCTCACGAATTAGTGATTGCCTCATTGAAAATCGACCACTTCCGGCAGATATACAGAAGAATCTTTTCGCACATGCAACGCATCCGGAGCACTACAAAAATGCTTGGAATTCTGTATTTTCGATTGCCTGTGCCGTAATAAATGGAACCAAATTCAAAGGAGGAGAGATCATGCTCGATTATGATCGTACCGACCGAGATTACCTCTTCGGTCGCTTGCTTGCAATCGCAAACTACGCAGAGCGTAAAACCTTTACAAGTACGGATTCCGATCGCGAAACAAATGCGATCCGCTATATGTCGGATTTTGTCAAACGTCCTGCAACTACATGGGAACAGCTTTTCCGCAAGTTGCAGATTTATCTGAGAAAGCTTAATAAATACGGATCAAGCGATGGAGAATACTACAAAGATATGATCAATGGTATCCTCTCATCCATGAATCCTTCTGACTTCACGAACACGCCATTGGGTGCCACATACCTTTTAGGATATTCCAGTCAGTCGAATTATTTTTCAAGAAGAGACTACGCAAGAAGCAATGCAGCCGGCACAGATTCGGCTTCTAGTGAATCAGAGAATACAGAAGTATAAGGAGTTCAGTCATGAGAAAATATGATTTTGTCGCGTTATTAAATGTTAAAAACTGCAATCCAAACGGGGATCCTTTGAACGAAGGAAAGCCGCGCACAAATCTTGAAGGATATGGAGAGATTTCTGCTGAATGCATCAAGAGAAAACTCCGCAATCGTTTACAGGATATGGGCGAATCGATTTTTGTGCAGAGCCAGGACCGCTGTGATGACGGCTATGATTCTCTGCATGCAAGAGCTGCGGATGTTTTAAAAAACGAATTCAAGGATGGAGCTGCCGATAAGATCACAGCCGCTGCTTGTGAGAAATGGATCGATGTGCGTTTGTTTGGTAATCTGTTCGCATACAGCGGATCTAAAATTTCTGTTGGCATTCGCAGTGCCGTAACGATTGAGCACACCATCAGTACAGATGTTGTCGAGATCAAGGATATCCAGATCACAAAATCCGTAAACGGAGAGAGTACCAAAAATGGCAAACGTGCCAGTGACACAATGGGAATGAAGAGTATCGTTGGCGATGCAGTATATGTTCTTCGTGGCAGCATCAATCCGATTCGTGCAGAGAAAAACCACGTTACAGAGAAGGACATTGCTCTCTTTAAGAAAGCTTTATGCTCCTTATTTGAAAACGATGAGTCTTGCGCACGTCCGGCTGGAAGCATGGATGTAAAGCAGGTATACTGGTTCTCCCAAGATGAAACCAATTATATCTCCACTGCCAAAGTCTTCGACCTGGTAGATATCGACACAGATGGCAATGCAGCTCTGAAAAAGATTCCGGAATCAGTTTCTCTTGAAGAACTGATCTAGTCTTGCAAAAGACAGCCGCCATAGAAAAATGGCGGCTGTCGATTTAAGACCAATGGAAAGTGTTGTCAATTATAACAGCGCCTTTTCTTATCGGCAATAAGGGAAGGGGTGTTGTTTTTTCTTCCGTTATTCACCTAGTTATAATATTTTTTAGCAGCATCACCTTTTATCGGTATTCATAGGAGTTGTGTTTCATTTTCTTGTACGATATAATAGGTGCGGATTTAAGCATGGACGTGGTTCCTCCAACATTCATTGACAGTCCCAGTCTTTTTCATAAATATATGATAAGGTGCCGTATTCGCAATCATGAATTGCGTGGATTTAAGACAGACTCAGGGAGATTTCATGGCGTAGCAAAAAACATATTTCGCCTTTTTTGCATACTGTATATGCGTGGATTTAAGAATTTATTATTTTATCACTGTTACAACAGCCCTTACCGGAAATAAGATGCTTAGATCTTTGATTCTGGAGAAGGGATCTATACACAGAAAATAGACTGGGAAAACGAAAATAGGAGAGGAGAGCATCTATGGGACGCGAGACTATTTTATATCTTGTAATTGGCGTGATATACTGCGTTGCGCCTGTTCCATAGCGGAATGGGAATTGAGACTATCAGTCAAATAATTGAAGAACCAGTTTCCTTAGTCTCCACTTGGATTAAAGGAACAAATGATACTGATCAGCTCTAATAGCAAGGCTGTTCATAACATTGGAAACAGAAGCAGACGCGAGGAATTGATATGCTATATTTGAAAATATTATTTTGTTTCGTACTATATGCATATATAATATTTCGCCTACTTGATCCGAATAAGAGCATCCCTAATTATTTG
>OGGD01001715.1_pt1 | contig 9877 bp, 9 predicted proteins | sample 1571091 | NCBI WGS metagenome assembly OGGD01 (sample SAMEA2582073, study PRJEB24529) | metagenome | biome: Human gut stool | place: China | collected 2011
CTCATGTCTGGTGCCCTAAATGTGGAAGTTACAATGTGTCAGCCATAGCCGTAAGCAACAAATACGGAACTGCTATAGCATTATGGTGCATCTTTCTTTTTCTTATTCCGGGGCTTTATCTTGTTTGGGCAAATGATTTGGGTATCAGATCAACTATCGCCGATTATATAGCATTGTCTATGTTTATTTCGTTTTTTATAGTTGCATTCTTGGGGAAAATTTCTAATGCCAATTATATATGTAAAGATTGTAATAAAAGGTTCCACCATAAATGATTTTTTGTATCATATGAAATAAGCCGGCCATTATCGATTCATATTCATTTATTTCCATACCTTTGTGTCTATACAAACAAAAAAATATGATTGGAAGCATCCTTGGCGACATCGCAGGCAGCGTCTACGAGTTCCACAACATCAAGACAAAAGAGTTTCCTTTCCTCACTCCGCAGAAGGGATATACCGACGACAGTATTCTGACCCTCGCCACGGCCGACTGGCTGCTACACGGAGGAGACTGTGCCACCTATTATTTCCGCTATGCCACCCGTTACCCGTGTCCGCTGGGAGGCTTCGGCGGACGTTTCCGTGAATGGCTCCGACAGGGACAGCAAACGGGACAGCTCCGTCCTTACGGCAGCTGCGGAAACGGTTCGGCCATGCGCGTAGGCCCCGTGGGATGGGCATTCCGCACGGAGGAAGAGACGCTGAAGGCTGCACGCATATCGGCTGCCTGCACACACAATCATCCCGAAGGAATCAAGGGTGCCCAGGCTACGGCACTCTGCATCTTTCTGGCCCGGGATGGGAAGAGCAAGGAGGACATAAAAAATACCGTCGAAGCGAAGTTCGACTATGACCTGAACTTCACCTGCGACGGCATTCGTGATACCTATCAATGGGACGCCACCTGCCAAGGCACCGTGCCCCAGGCCATCCGCGCCTTTCTGGACGGGACGGACTTTGAGGACTGCATACGTACGGCTATCTCACTGGGTGGCGACAGCGACACACTGGCCTGCATCACGGGCAGCATTGCAGAAGCATTCTACGGCATCCCCCCTGCCCTGCATGCTCAGGCCATGCACTACCTGCCGACGCATTTCCAGCAGATTGTGGCGGAATTTGAAGAAAAATATGGGCCGAAAATTCACTAAAATTCATCCCATAAAAAAACGCAAGTGCATTTAAGACAAAACGCCTTTACGTTTTACCCAAAACACAAGTGCGTTTCAAGTAAAACGTAAAGGCGTTTTTAAGGTGACAGAAAACCTGTCTGAGGATTTCTTATGACAGCATCCCGCCTGGTACGCGACCAATTTCTACTTTCTCGAATTTATATCCCAGGCGTTTAAGTTCAATGGCTACCCCGATGCGGAACATCGTACGGCAGGCACGGGCAAATACATGGAAGGCCAGCGGGCTTTGCGGCTCTATCTGTTCGTGGCGAATCAATCCCACGGTAGTCTGTCCGCAGCGGCGAATGATATCCTCCAGCTGGCGAGCTTCTTCTCCGTCGAGCGACAAACCGAGTAAATCGCGCACGATGTGTTCATCCATGTCGTCAAAGCCCTGCTCTCCGTAGTACGACTGATAAGTAGCCTGTGCACTGGCCTCCCAGTCTTCGTCCCAGCAGAAAGCTACTCCCAGGCCCAGATAGGCAGCCCAGGCCACCGACACCACGGGATAATCACGGATCTGTTCCACGGCATCGGCCACATACTCCGGTGCCAGGTCGTGCCAGCGGTTGTCCAGGTCCTCCGTAGCCAGCAGAGTGCCGTCCAGCACATGATAGTCAGTACACAAACGCAGCAATTCCTGCTGCAATCTCTCTTCAAAACGATTCAAATATTCTGTATCCATTGGGGTTTCTTTATTTTTCCGCCAAAGATACGAGTTATATACCAGTTTTTAAATCGTGTGAATTGCTTTTAAAATGATTTGACATTTTAAGGACTTATGCCTAAATTTGACATAGGCAGGTGCTTTACTTTGCCGCATCACCAAAACTTTTCATTTTACTATTTATGGCAGCAAACAAATTCGGACGATATATATGGCTGGCAGATTTAATCCGATGCCACCCGTACATCACCTTCAACGAAATCAGTGAACGATGGGAAACCTGCGGACTGGGCGACGGGAAACCGCTTCCGTGGAAAACCTTCATGAATCACAAGAAGGCCGTGCAGACCATCTTCGACATTCTCATCTCCTGCGATACCAGTCGAGGATACGGCTATTACATAGAGGATGCGGAATCGCTGGAAGGCGACTCCTTCCGTTCGTGGCTCATCGACTCGTATGCCACCCTGAACCAGCTTCAGGCAGACCGTCAACTGGAGAAACGCATCTCATTCGAGAAGATTCCTTCGGGCAATAAATATTTGCAGACTTTCCTTCAGGCCATGCGTCAGAATTGTGTGGTAGAAATTACTCACCAAGGCTTTGGCAGGTCTCATGCCAGCACGTTTCAGGTAGAGCCTTATCACCTGAAGGTGTATAACCGCCGCTGGTACCTGATTGGATACTCGGTCTATTCCGAGGAAATAAGAACATACGCACTCGACAGAATCCAGCACGTGAGCCTTACGGACGTGAAATTCCAGCTTCCCAAGGATTTCAGCATAGACCGGTATTTCGAGGGATGCGTGGGCATCATCTCCGACCCGGAATATGACATCGAGCGGGTAGTTGTCAAGGCATACGGATGGGCACGGAACTACCTCTCTACCCTTCCCCTGCACGAATCACAACGCGAAATTGCTTCGGATGACGAATCCATCACGTTTGAGTTCAGCGTTCGCCCGAACTATGAGTTCTTCCAGTTGTTGCTACAGCAAACCGACCAGATTGAGATTCTCGAACCGCAGTGGGCAAAGGATGCCATGTGCCAGATGGCGGAGAATATTTTGTCGTACTACAAGAAATCCGAAAATGCATAATAAATCCGGTATAAATTTCCTAGCGATAAACTTTGAGACGGCTGCCGCCGAATTTAAGGGAATTAGAGGATAATTATAATTACAATAAAAAATATTAGTTATGTCAGATTTAGTTAGAAGTGTAAGTGAAATTTTCAATGACTCACAATTGAAACAGATATATTATAATATACCTGATTATCAGAGAGGTTATGAATGGGGAGAAAATAACGTCAGATTGTTATTGGAAGATCTGAAGAAATTTCTTGATAAGATTTACATCTCCGATACCGATAAATTTCTTGATGATAAATTGTTCTATTGTCTCCAACATATCACAATCATAAGTAAAGACAATGGAGAATATTATAATGTTGTTGACGGGCAACAGCGTTTAACTACCATTGCTATTATTCTTGCATATTTTGGCAAGGCAGATTTACTAAAAGGGAAACTTAAATATTCCAGTAGAGAAGATACCGGAGAATTTCTGAATAATGAGATTTTTACCAGAAAGTATTGGGAGCAAAATGACAAGGAGGAGGATGTAAAGCATAAGGATGAGTTTTATATAAGAGCGGCTGCCAATATGGTTCAGACCTGGGATAAAGAACAAACGTGGAATTCCAATCAAAGAAAACGGTATATTGAGATTTTACTGAATAGAACCAAATTAATAGTCAATGTAGTTTCTGGTAATGAAGAAATGATTTTTGCCAATATTAATGGTGCTAAAGCTGAGTTAGATGGAGCAGACCTATTGAGAGCAGTACAGATAACCCATTCATCTAAAGAGAAGTATGAAATAACACATTCAGATAATAGTAATGAAGTAAACGAATATAGGGTTAAGATGGGAATGTTGTTGGATGAAATTAATAATTGGTGTGGACAGAAAGATGTAAGGACATTTCTTGGCAGATTTTTAAAGGATGACTCGTTTGATAAATCCGGTTTCAACGAAAAGTTATACCCTATAAATTATCTTTACAGAATGATGTATGAAATGCATCCTGATAATAATATGCCTTTTGAATTCCGTTTTTTTGAATATGGATTAGACATTAAAGGTAATGGTGTTGGCGATGATAATTGGGAAATGTACATCGAACTGAAGCGTATTTATGGATTTGTGCGCGATTGGTATGAGAGTGATGAAATATATCACTACTTGTCTTATCTGTTTTCAAACTTTAAATCTAAAGTTAATTTTGTTGCAATATATAAAACATGGGAGAATAGTAAAGGTAAATTATCATTTATAACCGAACTAAAGAAAGAGATATCAAAGTATATATTGGAAATATACAGTAGTGACGGTGAAAATAACGAAGAACCAGCAAAAGAAAAATTGAAAAATGATCTAGCGAATTTAAGCTTTAGCTGGTATCATAACAAAGAGTCACTCGTAAAGATACTTATACTTTTGGACGTAATTTACTCCTGCAAATCCAAGTATCGTTTACCTATAAATTATTTTGTATCAAAGGGTGAAGACATAGAACATATAGGATGCCAGACTCCGAACGAGGAAGATTTAAACAATAGAGAAAAGTGGCTGGAGTATATAAAGAAACTGAATGATTATAAATTTGATATAGACAAAGGCCGACTCGATGAGTGGTGGGAAAAGTTGCTTAAAGAACAAGAGGTTATAGATGATGTTACATCAAATATAATAGATGAACTTAATTCGTATGGACTTAATTCAATAGGTAATTTGGTATTACTACATTCAAGTCAGAACAGAAGCTATCGTAATGCCTCATTTAATACAAAGAAAAGTATAATAATCGAAGATTACTATAATAACAAATATTCTATCAGGCCATATACTTTGAAGGCGTTTTCATCTAATCATACAAGTATGTGGACTCTTGAAGATATTAAGAAAAGCACTGAAACTTTAGCACATGATATTATTGATTTTTTAATTTGACAGATTATGGACAAGAAAAATATAGAAGAACTTTTGGGTAATTACATGGTTGTACCTGAAATACAAAGAGAATATGTTTGGGGCAGTAATAAAAACATAGTAAACCAGTTTATTGATTCTATAAAAGATAATAAAGATATTAATGTCGGATTCTTATACTCCTATTCTAATGGAAACCAAGAATATATAATTGACGGACAACAGCGACTGACAACACTTGTGTTGTGTCTTTATTATGCATCCCTTATGCAGGGAGAGTATGATAAATTCAAATCTTTACTGAAAGTAAACAGTCCAAACATGTCCTTTACCTATCGTGTTCGTTCTAATACGGAGGAATTTATGCAATGTTTGTTCAATAGCGGGTTGTATAAAGAAAAAGAAATAAAGGACAGTAAATGGTATCATACATGTTATGATTCTGACCTATCTATATCTTCTATGATTGCTCTCTTAAACTATTTGGCTGATATCAAGTTTGATGTAAAATATGATGATATTCTCAACATAGAATTCTGGTATTATCCTATAGATGAAACTTCTTTGGGAGAAGATTTGTATATTACCATGAATAGCAGAGGAAAGACACTTGATAATGCCGAAAAACTGAAACCATTGCTTTTTGAAAAAAGCAGGAAAGAATTAAAAAATTGGGGTAAAATATGGGATGACTGGGAGGATTTCTTTTTTACATTGCTAAATGGTGACGATATCGCTAAAATCAACGTAGCAATGAATAATCTAATCCGGATTGTTTGGGAATTGAAAACTTGCGGCGAACATAATGAGTTGAAACCGTTTGAAGCAATAAAAGATTTGAATTTATCTGACATTGAACTGTCTTTTAATGCGCTCAAATTAATCGTAAATTCTGAGTTTAAAAACAAAGTCGATTTACTGTTTGGCAATAAAAAAAGTGATGAGAGTGATGGTAATTTTTTAATCTTGAAATCTTTGCTGTTGGTATGCATTAAGTACGGAGAAGATGAAAAGATGAGAAATGTAGAGATGAAGCGAGTTTATCAGTTGATTTATAATAAGATATATCGCAGAGGCTCTCAAAAGCATATTCCTCTACTTACATTTCTTAAAACTTATCATGAGCGTATTGATGGTAATTTCTATAATATAGCGCTTGACGTATGTAGTGATGCCGGAAAAGATGACTATTTTGATGCATCTGATTTATTGATGATTCAGATAATGTCGGATTCTGTGAAAGACAGTATTTCAGAGCTTTCTGAAGTTGAGAAAGAATTCTGGAAAACTCAGAGTACGGATGTTGTTAGATGTCATTATATATGGAAAGGTGATTTGTCTACTTTAATAAACTGGAGTTCGGAAAATAATAATTTTAATATTGAAACTTTCTGTAAATACTCATCTTTTTTCGACAGTTTGTTTACTGATTTTTCAGGACATGAGATTAATTCGTTAAGGCGTGCCTGGATAGTGGGAATGAAAGAATATTCTCCTGTAAAAGTAGGCTCATATTATACTTTCTGCTGGGAATGGGAAGACTGGAGAAGGTCAATTACACAGCACAGTACTGACTTTAAATTGCTTATAGACAATTTGATTAAATATAAAAAAGGTGAAAAGACTTTGGATGATGCATTGGAGAAGTATATTAAAGAAACATTGAAAGAGTATATTAAACAGAGTGCAGAAGAAGATTATATTAAACAGAGCGCAGAAGAAGATTATATTGAATTTGCAAAAGATTCATATTTAATTGATTTTACCAATAATTCAAATGCTTGTGATATTTACTATCATTGGGGAACTGATGATTGGTGGATTTGTACAAACTGTCCTCAAAGTCGTCATACCGGATTTATTTCACAGTATAATGCATATATCCTAAAAAAGTTTGGAGCAAATTATAAGAATAATAGTTTAAGTAATTCTAAAAAGATAGGAATAGGCGACTGGTGTGTATGGTATTGGGCTACGTCAAATAATAACTGTATAGCCGTTGAGAATTCTACTTATCGTATCGTTATTGATATAAAGTATGATAATAAGCAGAAGAAATGTAGCTTTATTCTAAAATCTCGTGACTCTCAACAAAATATTGAAGATAAGTACGTAGAAGGATTTATTAAAAAAGAAAATGAGTATCATCTTGAGTTGGATATGCAGGATGGATTTAATGCTGATTTGATTAAAGATAAAGTGCTGGAATGTATTAATCGTTTCGAGCAGTAAAATAAAAATGAAGAATAAAATAATTACATTTTTTCTTGCTATCCCTCAATTTGGTATATTCGCATATATACTTTTGGCATATCAAAGATTAATAACACAGAATGTCTAACCTTAAAAAATGAATTTATGTCAAGAGTATTCAGAGTAACTCCGAAGAGAGTAAAGAGAACAAACGGAACAGTTCTGACACCTGAAATGGAAGTCACTGTAACTACCCAAAGTCACACTTCTGACCCATTTTATAATGGAGCAAAAGAAGTGAAAGAAGCATATATGCGTATGTACGGATTTGATTATCAGAAAGCTTGTTGTAGTAAGAACGATTTTGATTTCAAGAAATTAGATTAGTACTTACATTGACTTAACGGAAGGCTGTCTCAAATAAACTTTGAGATGGCCGTTTTTTGTGTTTACAAAAAAATTGGACAGTCCTAGACTTCGCTCAGTCAAAACTTGCCCAGCTCCCAGATACAGTAACCATAGAAACCATCATCAAACCAGTATTCAACTTTTGTAACACCACTTCCGCCAATAAAGTCCGGATAAGGCTGCGAGGCGGATAATTTATCGTAAATTTCCTTGAACGAATCCGAACTGTTTACAAATTCCTTGGCTTCCTCCAACGTCATTCGGGAGGCATCTTCTGGTATTTTGTTTAAAATAGAAGCCCGTGCTCGTTTAAATTCTCCGAATGCCCCATGTTCTTTTTCGGCAAGCTCCGCTAAAGCCTTTGCTTGTTCTTCTGAAAGTGCATCACTGGTTACTGTAGTTGTTGTCATGGTTGTTTCTGTGGTTGCAGTTGTTGCGGTTGTTTCTGCTTTCTCTTCAGAAAGGTCATTGTAAATCTTGTACGAGCCTACTAAAAGCGTTTTAGACACTTGTTTTGGAGTCGTTGAAACTGGATAGAGCGTTTCCCAGTCGGAGATATTTCCATTTGCATTGCATTTTACAGAAATAACATCTTCTTGCTCCAAAATCAAAAGGATTTTTTCTGTACCATAGTCGTCCAACCAAAATTCAACCAATGTTACTCCACTACCGCCTACAAAGTCTGGATATTTTGCGATGGAAAGCAAGTTCTCATAAATATCTTGAAAGTCGGTGTTATTTCTCAGAATCTCTTGCACATCATCGAAACAAAGTCTTGCTGTATCGGGTGGGAGTTCTCCAAGAATTATTTTTTCTTCCCGAATAAATTCCCCGAACAGATGATTGCCTTTCTCTTTGAGTGCTGCCAGTTGTTCTTGCTGTTCCGTTGAGATTGTATCATCAGGTGCAATCACTACGGGAATCTGAATCGTTTTGAAAGTGTTGTCCGCTTCATCAAATACGGAAATACGAATACAGGTTTCTCCTGCAGAAATCGCTGTCACCAAACCATATTCGGATACGGTCGCAATGCTTTCATCTGCGGACTGGTATTCGATACGTTCCGTATCATATCCCTCTTTATCAAACTTGACATTCAGATTACAGCTTTCGCCGACTGTCAGGTTGCCTGCAGAGGGTTCAACGGAAAAATCAGATGCTACAACCTCTGTTGAACTTGGATTTTCTATTGGCTCTGTAATTACTGGTGAAGTTGTCGTTTCTGTCGTTTCCTGAATGTCGGTCAAAGTTGTAGCTACTTCTGTATCTACAGGCACATCCGCTGCACTTGCAGGAAACGGTATGGAAAGAGAACCTGTAAGAAGCAGCATAGCTACTAAAAATGCCCATTTTTTCATATTGATACACCTCATTTCAATAACGCATCAAGTCGTTGTATTTATGTTTATTGTAGCATATCAATTCAAATTTGTCAAGTGTATTAATTTTTTTTAATTAAATAAAAAATCATGAGATCCGTTTGTTTTGCCAGACGTCAAAAAGGTTTTGAGAACCTTTTAAATCAAATGTACACTGTACCCCTTTTGTTGTTTTCCCTTTTCAATGAGCCTATCACTTTCGTAATTGTTACAAAAAAGTTAAATAACTCATTCGTTAGTGTAACACAGATAGGCGAAATAGGGAAGTAAAAAATGCATTTTCTTAATCGCTTTCCATTGCTACATTGGCCAGTCAGGAAACCTTCCGTTCATGATTGCATGCATAATCCTCTCCTTCGCCCCTGGTGTCTCCCTGTTGATCTGCTCTATTAGCTGTTTTGCATACGCTCTTTTTGTTGAGCCGTCTACCGGGCAGGTATTCTTAACCACACGGATTCCCTGGTCTGCAACAAAATGCGCTACCCCCTGCTCCGGAACATACATCATCGGACGGATCACCGTCACTCCGGCTTCCGGTAATTCTGTCACCGGTGGAAATGCATAGAATCGTCCTTCATAGATCAATGACATCAATGCTGTCTCTATAAAATCATCCTTATTATGTGCATATGCCATCTTATTGATTCTAAGCTCTCCCAGTCGTTGATACATCGCACCCTTCCGAAGTTTTGCACACAACGAACACGGCCTTACATCCTTGTTTTCCTGAAATACGATCCGGGCGATCTCTGTATCGACCTGCTCATAAGGAATCTCCAAGTGCTTACAATACTCTGCTACACCCGTAAAATCCATTCCTTCAAATCCCACGTTACAGGTAATGGCGGATAATTCGAACCGCTTCGGGTAAAATCCTTGCAGCAGTTTCATTGCATACAGCAATGTCAACGAGTCCTTTCCACCGGAAACGCCTACAGCAATCCTATCGCCCTCTTCTATCATGTTATAATCTTGTATTGCCTGACGGATCAGGCTTAATAATTTCTGTTGTTTCATATTTCCTTCATTTTTTCTTTCACTTTATCCGGTACATCG
>OGGD01001736.1_pt1 | contig 9711 bp, 7 predicted proteins | sample 1571091 | NCBI WGS metagenome assembly OGGD01 (sample SAMEA2582073, study PRJEB24529) | metagenome | biome: Human gut stool | place: China | collected 2011
TACTCGCCCACACCTCGGCAGCATTTTTGTAAAACTGCTGCACCGAAAAACTTTTTATTTACCTGCGGCTCGTGGCTTTTACCCTAAAAGGGGAAAATAAAAGAAACTGTAGCTTGCATTTTGTGAAAATCTATGATATACTGGTAACAAGTAACAAACAATCCGATTCCAGATGAATTTTCTAGGAAAAAGAGGGTGATTTTTTGTATAACAGCCTTTGGCAATTCCTGCTGTTAAATTTATTGCTGCCCTGTTTGATTGTAACAGAAGTCGTCGAATGTCTGGCAGCTTGGATTTATCCAAAACGGAATTACAAGGATTTATTTCTAGTGTTTCTGGTCAATGTGCTGACCAATCCGGCAGCAGTGTTCATCAACTTTTTTGTACCATTTCGGATTACACATCCAGTACTTTGGATTTTGTTTTTCGAGGGCTTGATTTGGTTGGTGGAAGCGTTGATTTATCGACGTTGTCTGACGCAGAAACGCAATCCATTTTTATTTTCGTTTGTGCTGAACGCAGCTTCCTATGGAATCGGATTGTTTGTGTAATGGGTTTATGATATGAGAGGAGATTGATAAAACATGAAACAAGTGGGAAAAATCATTGGGAGCAGTTTGCTTTCGCTGCTGCTGTTGCTGGGATTGGTATTTTCAATGCAAACCACGATTCCAGTTGTACAGCCACTAACCGTTACAGCGAATGACCTTGCGGGACACTTACCATTAAAAGGTGAAGTCAATGGCAACGGCGTTTATGGCTATACAACCGATTATGTTTGTTATGATGGTGCGAAAGAAACACAACACGCTGTACAAAATGGCTGGCATATCACTTTGAAAAATACATACTTTTCGCATAATGTCACTTGGGTCGAATGTTGGGATAGTGATGATGGTGACTATTACGGTTGGATTGACTTAAACTTTGTCACAATCTATTCTACAAACAATCCTTCCTCCGGCAGTTCTCCGGTTACAATTACAAGCATTTCCCCTCGAAAGGGACAAGTTGCCGGAAACGGTGTTTATGGCTATGCTTCTAGTTATGCCTGCTATTCGGACGGGGCAGAGGCAACACAACACAAAGTAGAAAATACTTGGCACATCACTGCAAAAAATACCTGTTACTCGCACGGCGTGACTTGGTATGAATGCTGGGATACTGATGACGGCGATTATTACGGCTGGATTGATGCCAACTATCTTTCCTTCTATGATACAACACCTGCTCCGGCACAGACACAAGCTCCAAAACAGACCGTAATTGTAGAAAAGACGGTTCTGGTAACAGAGCCACCGAAAGAAACTGTTATTGTAGAAAAGACGATTCTGGTAACAGAATCTCCAACAGAACCATCAACAGAAACCAAGGAACAAACTACCACAAAAGCAGCGGCTGCAATCAATCTAGATGACCAGTCTAAGAACAATGCTTCTCCATTAGAAAATGTGAATTTGCAATTGATTCTAATTGGAGCAGGGATTCTCATTTTGGCTGGCGTTTCCATTGGCTTAATTATTTTGTTTGTCAAGAAGTCCAAGGAAAAACCAGCTGGTAGCGTGCAGATGTCGCAGCTTCACAATCCATGGGAGGAAAGCAATTCGCCGATGAATCCTTACGCCGGACAAAATTCTGTTTCCAGCAACAAACAGCAAACAGGCGGTTTGATTTGCCCGAACTGTGGAGCAGTTTGCAGTGACCCGGATGGAAAATTCTGCGACCAGTGCGGGACACCATTGAAGTGACATCCAGTTCATGCAATCTTTTTCAACAAAAAACAGCTGCCAACTTGCATTGACAGCTGTTTTTCTTTCTGCTACGAATTTCTGTTTTACTTATTCCAGCGGCGGTAATGTGCCCGTTTGCAGCTGATAATACCGTCCCTTTTGTGCCATCAACTGAGCATGATTGCCTCGCTCAATTACACAGCCATGGTCTAGAACCAGAATCACATCTGCATTTTGAATCGTAGAAAGCCGATGGGCAATGACGAAAACCGTTCTACCTTTCATCAGGGCATCCATACCAGCCTGTACAATTCGCTCGGTTCGAGTATCAATCGAAGAAGTTGCTTCATCCAAAATCATAACCGGTGGGTCTGCAACCGCAGCTCTTGCAATGGAAAGCAACTGTCGCTGTCCCTGCGACAAGCCAGAGCCATCTCCTTCCAGAACGGTTTCATAGCCATCCGGCAACAGCATAATAAAGTCATGGGCATTTGCTCGCTTTGCAGCGGCAATGCATTCTTCATCGGTTGCATCCAAGCGACCATATCGAATATTATCCATAACCGTTCCAGTGAACAGATTGACATCCTGCAAGACCATTCCCATCGAACGCCGCAAATCTGCCTTACAGATTTTATTGATGTTGATATTGTCGTACCGCACCTTTCCATCTGCAATATCATAGAACCGGTTAATCAGATTGGTAATGGTGGTTTTTCCAGCACCCGTTGCCCCAACAAAGGCAATCTTCTGCCCCGGCTTTGCATACAAGCTGACATCATGCAGGACAATTTTTTCCGGCACATAGCCAAAGTCCACATGTTCCATCTGCACATCGCCTTGCAGCTGCGTATAAGTCACAGTTCCATCCTGATGCGGATGCTCCCATGCCCACAGATGCGTGCGGTGGTCAGCTTTGCGGAGGTTGCCGTCTGCGTCCCGTTCCGCATTGACCAGATGCACATAGCCTTCGTCCTGCTCCGGCTGTTCATCTAACATATGGAAAATACGTCCTGCACCAGCCAGTGCCATGACAATTGCACTTGCCTGCTGGGAAATCTGTCCGATTGGCTGCGTAAAGCTTTTGCTCAGCTGCAAGAATGCAGCGATTGCACCCAATGTCAGACCGCCCACACCGTGCAGGGCAAGTACCCCGCCCAGAATCGCAATGCACACATATTGCAGGTTGCCGAGGTTGTTTGTAATCGGCATCAGGATATTGGCGAAACTGTTCGCTTTCGTTGCATTCTCAAACAAGCCCTCGTTCTTCTCATCAAAAACAGCTGCTGCCTGCGGTTCGTGGCAAAATACTTTTACGACCTTCTGCCCGTGAATCATTTCTTCTACATAGCCGTTTACATCGCCCAACGATGCCTGCTGTGCTACGAAATATTTTCCACTCTTTCCGCCAACATGCTTGACAATCACCATCATAAAAATCAAAAAGGCAATGACAAACAGCGTGAGCCAAACACTTGTTACCAGCATCGCAACAAACACAGCCACAATCGTAATCGTGGAAGAGATGAACTGCGGCAAACTCTGTGCCATCATCTGCCGGAGCGTATCGGTATCGTTGGTATACAGGCTCATAATATCGCCCGTTGCATTCTGGTCAAAATAGCGAACAGGCAGTTTCTGCATATGGGTAAACATATCATCCCGAATCTTTTTCAGAACACCCTGCGAAACTGGCACCATCAGCCGGATGTATAAAAGCGTACAAATTGCACCGCCAGCAAAAATCACTGCCATTTTCAGAATCATCGACAGCAGTCCGCTGTAATCCGCATGCGATTCCAACAGCAATGGGGCGATGTAATCATTAATCAGCGTCTTTAAAAAGGTGGCACTGATGGTACTTGCCAACGCACTGAAAATGATACACAAAAAGACAACTGCCAACCGCAAGCGATACGGTTTCAAATACCGCAGCAGCCGTTTTAATACAACCATCGGGTTTTCTGCCGTTCCAGTCGGTGCGGCTGTTTTAAATTTGCTCATTCTATTACACCGCCTTTCTTCGTCTGTTCTTAGTAAATTTCCTGATAAATTGCATTTGTTTGCAATAATTCCTCATGTGTTCCCATACCGTTGATGACACCGCCATCCAGCACCAAAATTAAATCCGAATCCTGCAAGGAGGAAATCCGCTGTGCAATGATAAACTTGGTGGTTTCCGGCAAGTAGGTTTTCAGGGCTGCCCGAATGCCGGCATCTGTTTTCGTATCCACGGCACTGGTCGAGTCGTCCAGAATCAAAATCTTCGGCTTTTTCAGCAAGGCTCTGGCAATGCAAAGCCGCTGCTTCTGTCCGCCAGAAACATTTGCACCGCCCTGTTCAAGATAGGTATCATAGCCCTTCGGGAATGTTGCAATAAATTCATCGGCATTCGCCAGCCGGCAGGCTTCCTGCAATTCTGCATCCGTTGCCTGTTCATTGCCCCAGCGTAAATTCTCTTTAATCGTACCGGAGAACAGCACATTTTTTTGCAGCACCATTGCAACGGCATTCCGGAGCGTATCCAAATCATAATCCTTGACATCTGCACCGCCCACTTTGACCGTTCCGGCAGTCGTATCATACAGCCGAGGAATCAGCTGCACCAGCGAACTCTTCGAGCTGCCTGTACCACCCAAAATTCCAACAGTCATACCAGACGGAATGTGCAGGTCAATGTCTTTCAGGCAACACTTATCCATCCGCTTGGAATAGCTGAACGAAACGTGCGAGAAGTCCACACTGCCATCCGCAACCTTCAAAACCGGATGTTCCGGATTGGTCAAGTCGCTCTGTTCGTCTAACACTTCAACAATTCGCTCTGCTGATGCACGGGATATGACAACCATGACAAAAATCATGGACAGCATCATCAATGCCCCCAAAATCTGTAATGCATAGGTCATCAGACTCATCAGTTCGCCTGTGGTCAAATCGCTGCCGCCAGAGCCAACAATGATTCTTGCCCCAAACCATGACAGCAACAGCATACAGCTATAAACAGCAACCTGCATACCCGGCATGGAAAATGACAGTCTGCCTTCTGCCTTACAGAAGTCTGCATAAATTTTCTGCGAAATCTTCGCAAACTTGCTGATTTCGTGATCTTCTCGTACAAATGCCTTTACCACTCGAACACCATGCACATTTTCTTGCACGACATTGTTCAGTTTGTCGTAGGTACGGAATACCCGTTCAAAAATCGGGTGCACGCTGCTCATCAGGAAAAAGACAAATGCCCCCAGAACCGGAATCGCAATCAGAAAAATAATCGACAGCTTCGGGCTAATCCGAATCGCCATTGCCAGCGAGAAAATCAACATTGCCGGCGACCGCAAAGCAACTCGCACAATCATTTGATACGCATTCTGTAAGTTGGTCACGTCTGTGGTCAGACGGGTCACCAGACTGGACGCAGAAAAGCGGTCAATGTTAAAGAAGGAAAAGCCCTGTACCGTATGGAATAAGTCATGCCGGATATTCTTGGCGAACCCAGCAGATGCCTTTGCTGCAAAGTGTCCGGCAAGAATGCCAAACAACAGCGACAAAATACAGCAAACTGCTAAAATTCCGCCTGTTTTTAAAATTGCCGCCTGATTTGCCCCGTCAATGCCGTCATCAATCAGTTTTGCCATCAGCAGCGGAATGATCACTTCCATGACAACTTCTAGAACAACAAACAGCGGTGACAACAGCGAAACGCCTTTATATTGCCGGACACAGCCGGCAAGTCGTTTTAACATGACGAATTTCCTCCTTTGGATTCATAATCGATCAGGTTTTTGCACATCACCTGTAAAGTCTGATGGAATTGTTCCAATTCCTTCTGTGAGATGCCCTCTGTCAGCACGGATTCAAAGAACTGGCACTCTTTCTCGACATCGTTGTGCAGAGAAATCGCTTTTTCTGTCAGGACAATGCGTTTCAGCCGAGCATCTTCCGGCACGGACTCCCGTACAATCAGTCCGTTTTTCTCCATGCGGTTTAAGGTTGCTGTCACCGTGGAACGGCGGATGCAAAGCCGCTTTTCAATGTCCCGTTGGTACACCGGTTCGGTTTGGTCATAGAGAAAATGAATCAGCCAGCCATGTACACCGGTCAACTGTTCCTGCTCCCGAATCCCACGAGAACGGTTGCAGTATCGAGTCATCAGCGTGCAAAGCTGATGCAGTGGCGGAAACAGCCGGAACGGCGATTCCGGCGGAACTTGTTTCTTCATCTGAAACCCCTTCTTTCTGGTTGAGATTGTTCATCGTTGAACTGTTCGATGTTAAACAATATCATAACACATTGCATCTGCATTGTCAAGAAATATCCGGCGATTGCAAGCGAAAATCTCCGCCTGAAACATCCGGATTTTTTGTGAAACCTGCTCACGTTTCTAAAATTCTAATCCTTGGAAAATTTCATTCCTTTCAAACATTCTGCATAGTTTTTTCTTTTATTTTTCTATTTTTTTATCCAAACTGCTTGACAATTGTGAAAAGAAGTGATATCATAAAAATATATGCGTATCACGTTCTTATCACAAATTTCATGAAGGAGGATTTCACATGCAACATCGCAAACGGACAGCCCTCATCGCAGGTCTGTTCACCATCACCTGTCTGGCACAGATTTCCATGAATACCATGAGCGGAATCTCTGCGGACGCAGCTGGCAGCTATGATATGGCGGTTACTGTCAATCTGGCTGGAGAAAAGAAAGCCATCAGCCCACACATTTATGGGGTCAATGATTCTGGTGACGGCAGCAATCTGAAAAATGTTACTGTTGACACCGTTCGGCAGGGCGGTAACCGTTTCACTGGCTACAACTGGGAAACCAACTATTCCAACGCTGGTGAAGACTGGCACAATAGTTCCGATACCAACATCGGTGACGACACAGACGGTTGCGGCTATGCCGGCAGAAGATTGTCTGCAACCTGCCAGAAAAACAACATCCCTTACAAGATGACAACCCTGCAAATGGCAGGCTATGTTTCTGCGGACAAAGCCGGAACCGTTCTGGAATCGGAAGCAGCTCCATCCTCCCGCTGGAAGGAAGTCAAATTCAAGAAAGACACTGCTCTGACACTCGAACCGGATGTTACAGACGATTATGTTTACATGGATGAATACGTCAACTATCTGGTCAAGACCCTGGGCGACTCCACCACTTCTACCGGTATTCAGGCTTACAGCTTGGACAATGAACCAGTCCTGTGGAACGATACTCATCCACTGTTACACAGCAAGGAAGTCAGCAGCAGCGAATTGATTTCCAAATCCATTGAACTTGCAAATGTTGTAAAAGAAATTGACCCGAATGCGGATGTCTTTGGGCCTGCATTCTGGGGCATGCTGCCTTGTATCACGGGCAGCAACGGAGCAAGCGATAAAAACAATAATACTTACACCGATCCGGATTACGATGCTGTTAAGGAAAACTACAGCTGGTTCATGGATTACTATCTGGAACAGATGGCAAATGCAGAAAAACAGTATGGTAAACGGCTGCTGGATGTGGTAGACGTGCATTTCTACTCCCAGGATTGCAGCACAGAACCTTCACGGGTACAGGCTGCAAGAAGTTTGTATGATGCTTCCTATGTAGAAAACAGCTGGCTGCAACCACATTTTGGAAAATACTTCCCATTCCTGCCGAAATTACAGGAATCCATTGACAAGTATTATCCGGGCACAAAAATTGCCATCTCCGAATATAACTTTGCAGACCTGAGCAATGAAAAAGAATCCGGTAAGCTCTCCAGTGCTGCCATTGCAGAAGCTGACGCTCTCGGCAGCTTTGCAGATAACAATGTTTACTTTGCAACCTACTGGGGCACTTTGTCCGAATGCCCATATGCAGCTTCTGCCATCAACCTCTACACCAACTACGATGGAGAAGGTGCTTCCTTTGGTGATACACTGGTAGAATCTTCAACCAGCGATATTTCCCTTGCTTATTCCTATGCTTCCATTGACGGCAGCGATGATTCCACAGTAAAGACCGTGCTCTCCAATAAGAGTGCTGACCAGACAGAAGATGCTGTCATCACACTTGACGGTACAACAAAGGATTACCAGAGTGCTGTTGTTTATGCCATCACACCGAAAGATGACCAGATCCGCATCATCGATGTTCAGAACGACATCAGCGGCAATCAGGTTAAGGTTGAACTTCCGCCGATGTCCATTGCACAGGTCGTGGTATCTGACCAGAAAACAGACAAGGAAGTTTATGTAAAGCCGGAAGAACCGGATATCAAGACTATCACTTACAAGTATGAAGACTTGGAACTGTCCGGCAACGGTTTCCCGAAGATTCCGCTGACCGACTTGGAACACCTGAAAAAAGTCATCATCAACACCACGGTTACTTGCAGCACCAACGCTGACTGGTACGGCGGCGGCGGTGCGTTGACCTTCAACGACCTGCTGCTCGAAGACGGTACAAAGGCATGGGCTTCCAAGTCCTATACGTTCAGTGCTGGTACCAATGACAACACCATTCTGATGGATGGCAAGTACACCGTTGACAAGGAAGAAGTTTCCGGTACACCGACACAGGATTATGCAGAATTACAGGGTTGCTGGTGGAAATCTTCTACCAACAGTGAATCTGGTGAGGATGTTTCTGTCACCTTCAATTCTGTATCACTGGTTTATGAATACGAAAAAGACCCAGATACCACTACAACGACAACCACCACTACAACTGCTACAACCGAAACAGAAACAACCACAACACTTACCGAAACAACACCAGCAGAAACCACTGCACCAAATGAAACAACTACTTCTATAGAATCAACCACTTCAGAAATCGTAGAAACCACTACCGCTGAAACTACTACAATTGATGATTCTAATATCTCCTATGGCGATGTCAACACAGACGGCGTTGTAGATTTGAAAGATGCAATTTACTTGAATAAGCATCTTGCAAAACTCGTTACCCTTACAGACATTCAATTAAAGAATGCCGATGTTTATGCAGATGGCAACGTCACTGAAAACGACACCACATATCTGATGCGGTTTGTACTGAATATGATTACAGATCTCCCAGTACCGCCAGAAGCATAACGCCATAAAAAGAACTCTCCATGAAAAACACCCGACCGGATGGTACAAACGTACTTATCCGGTCGGGTGTTTTGTTATTATGATTCTGCCCACTCAAAATGGTCCCCGGCTGCCAATTCAAAATGATACTTGACAATTCCTAAATCCACTTCTGTATACAATCCCCAGCCTGCTTCTGCTCGAACTGTATGGTCATTCACTAGGGTGAACAAAAATTTCTGCTGATTCACGGCAGTTGGTGCAAGCAATGCTGCCTGCACACCCTTTTCAAACCAATGCGGCATTTCATCCTTGATTCGTATCACGGATTCCAATGGCTTTGAACGATGCGGAACGCCGTCCTCTGCTCCGTATCCGATAGCAATCACTAAACAGCACTTTTCGCCGTCTTCCAGCTGGAAAGCAGCTTTTCGTTTCCGATAGGATGCACCGACCCAGCACGTCCGCAGTCCGAGCGTCTGGGCGAAGAGCACTAGTTTTTCGCCGTAATATCCGCATTGTTCCGGCAGCTGGTCACTCTTTTTTCCGACCAGTGCAATATAATTTCGCACATTTTTAAAATGCCCATAGTGAGCAAGCAGTCCATCAAATGCCTGCGGTTCATCTAATATCAACTGCATATGCAAGCCGCTTTCCTGATTGCATTGCTTGAGAAATGTTTGCAGCTGTGATTTTACAGGGTCAGTGATGGGTTGGGTCGTATAGGAACGGACGGAATGCCGTTCTACCATTGCTGTAAAAAGGTCCATGAAATACCTCCTTTGAAAAATTCCTGTTCGGTTGCTGTTATTATAGCATAGTTTTGGAGAAATAGCGAGTGAAAACGAAAAATTTTTCAGGATTGGTTGTAAGCAACGAGCCGCAGGCAAATAAAAAGTTTTTCGGTGCAGCAGTTTTTCAAAAATGCT
>OGGD01001748.1_pt1 | contig 9656 bp, 10 predicted proteins | sample 1571091 | NCBI WGS metagenome assembly OGGD01 (sample SAMEA2582073, study PRJEB24529) | metagenome | biome: Human gut stool | place: China | collected 2011
AAAAGTTTTTTGATCCAACAATTTTTCAAAAATGTTGGCGAGGTGTGGGCGAGTAGCCCACATTTGCGGAGCAAATCAAACTTTCAAATGAAATGCAACAAAAATCTAAGAGAGAATCGCAAAGAATCGCAATTGCCTTTTCAATCGAGAGGCTGCAATGAGAATACAAGGTTTCAGGGGCAATTGCGATCCCAAGGCAAGCTGGGGATGTGCCCCAGCCTTGCCGAACCAGATTCAAGTGGTATTCCTAGGAGAACTTCTCTTAGGAAAACCAATCTTCAGCGTCCGGCAAAAGGGGGTTCCACCCCTGCTTTTGCCTGCCAGCGTGCTGCAATTGCCCCGTTGCCTTGTCCAAATTTGCAACTTTGATTCACATTGTTTCACTTTGTTTGAATTGGACAGTTTTAAAGAATGCAATTGCAGCAGGGAGAACTTGTTGCAAAATAGTTTGCTTCGCAAATGTGGGCTGCTCGCCCACACCTCGGCAGCATCTTTGAAAAACTGCTGCACCGAAAAACTTTTCAGTTTGCCTGCGGCTCTCATTCCTGCAACCAAAAATCCCGACAGAACCATTACCAGTGATTCTGTCGGGATTTGCTCTATGATTCTATTGTATCTGGTATCTGGATGTCAGGCATCTTTTTGCTCAGAAAGTTTTTTCATTGCCTGCATTCCAATAATGACCACTCCGCCAATCAGGAAAAATAAAATGCTGAATGTGTGAATGGTGAGATGCGGTTGTGGGTCTTCCAATGTGGTTGGCCCCATCACAATGGCATACAGGGACCCAATCATCAAGCCAATAATCAAGTAAACCGTTGCTGCCCGATGCTTGTCCAATGCATTCCGAATGATTTTAATGATGGCAACAATTCCTGTCAAAACACCCAGACCAAATACAAAAACGGTCGGAAACGCACTGAAATTCAAGTGCAAAAAGTCTTTGATGGCGGTGATAATCGGAACGTAAATGCCGAAAATCAGCAGCAGCGTAGAACCGGAAATGCCCGGCAGTACCATCGCACAAATTGCAATTGCTCCGCAGACAAAGACATACAGGAATGTTCCAACATTCGGATGCGTCAGGCTGATGTTTGCACCATCGCCGGAAGAGGTCAGATAAGTAATCACGGAAACCACTGCAATGCCAATCAGAACAAAGAAAATCCGGCTGATTTGCTCTTTCAGGCACTGTTTTTCTTCCAGGATGACCACTGGAATGGCGAAAATAATAAAGCCCATAAACAGCGAGGAAATCAAGTAGATGTGACTTTCAAAGACGTTTGCCAGTACCAGAACTGCTGAGAGAAAACCAATGCCCCAGCCAATGCCCAGTTTGATGAGATAGCGAATTGCTGTGATTCGCTTTTCTTTTGTGCCGGAAATCAGGTCGTCCAGAGAGTCAACAAAACGGTCATAAAAACCCAGCAGGAACGCAACTGTTCCACCGGAAACGCCTGGAACACTGTCAGCCAATGCCATACAGAATCCATGAATGAAGGTGATGATTTTTTTCATATTTGGGAATCCTTTCTTGTTTTGTTTCATTTTTTTGGAATGGGAGAATCATAGAAAAACGCTGTTCCGGTTGCATGGATGAGAACAGCTGAAACGGCGTTTTTGAGCAAGGTTATTTTTTTCGGGTATAAGAAGTGTCGCTTCGCTTTGGCATCGTTTTTTGAGAAGGAGAAGTGCTGCGTTTTCTGGTGGTGGCAGTAGTAGCAGTGGTAGTTCTTGGCTTTTGTGTTGCCTGCGGATTTTTTTTGGTTGCAGATTTTGTGGATTGGGATTGCGACTGTTCCGATGGTTCAGGGCGATGATAGAACACCGTATCTGAAGAGCGTTTCCAGTTCTTCAGGTTGTTGTTCTCAATCCGAACTGCCTTTGGAATCAGATGTACTGATTTTTCTTCGATTGCCTTTTTCCGGCACTGATACGCTGCATTTGCACAGCGAGCAATATAAATCAGTGTCAGAGCAGTTGCAACCAAGATACTATACAGCATCATTTTAGAATGCGGGAATTCTCTCAGGGCATTGAGGTTCTGTTTTACCGTAGAACGCTTGACACTGCTGACCGAAACCAGCGGAACGGTGTCAATTACTTCGCCAGAGAATTTCAGTTCGAGTGTGCCGAGCTGCTGCCCCTTTTCAATCGGAGCATGGACGTTTTCCTGTAGGTTGATGTTTTTCTGAATGGCAGAGGTGTCCACATCTGTACACCACAGCGTGATACAGTCGGATTCCGGGCGTACCAGCACATAGTCATTTCCTGCCGCACTTTCGACCGGAACTTCTGCCAGTTCTTCATCATTCTTGACGAGGGTCACATAGGAGAAGTCTTTGAATGCCCAGTCTAGTAGGTTGGTAGCATCTTCCATGTGGTAATATTGTAGTTCTCCGTCTTCGTCATCAAATGGTGCTTTCATCAGAATCAGCAGATAGGAAATATCGCCCTTTGTTGCCATAGTGATGATGTTTCTGCCGTAGGATTCAAGGTTGCCTGTTTTAATGCCAGCAGCTCCCTTATAATAATACTGGTCAGTTTCATCCATCATGGTGTTGGTGTGTGTCCACTTCAGGGAATTGGATGCAGGGTGATTGGCATTTTTGGAGGTGGGAACATACGATGCAGTGGTTGCAATTTCTTTGAACGTATCGTTTTGCAGGGCGTACTGCGTAATCTTCAGCATATCCCGTGCCGTTGTAATCTGGTAACTGTCATATAGTCCGGTCGGATTCGTGAAGTTTGTGCCAACGCAGCCAATTTCTGCGGCTTTTTCGTTCATCTTCTTCACGAACTGCACTTCATTGCCATTGCCGAAATAATCCGCCAGAATTTCTGCACTTTCACAGGAGGATTCCAGCAGCATGGCATACAGATATTCCCGAACAGAGAACGTGTCGCCAGCCATAATATCGGCATAGCGGACATCTTCCTGATTGGTATAGTCATAGAAGTAAGACATCGGATTCTGGGACATGGTAATTTTTGTGCCGTCCAAATCGTCGCAGGCATCCAATACAACCAGAGCTGTAACAATCTGTGCCAGATGTGCTGGCATCTGCTGTTTGTCAGCGTTTTTTTCATAGATGATCATATTGGTATCCAAGTTCAGGACAATGCCGGATTCACTTTGAATGGTGAACGGCGGCGTAAAGGCAAACGCCTTTGCAGGAAGGCTGCAAAAGGACAGCAGGATTCCAAACGTGAGGAGCAACGGCAGCAGCCGCTGCAAGATGTTCCATTTTTTTCTCATAATTCGCATTCCTTATCAGTAAAATAATGTATGGATTCCAAAAAAGCGAGTACCACCAACTCAAAAACAAAACAAAAGAAACATATTGTAATGCAATTACAGAAGCGAACATTCATTTCTGAAATTGCATTGCCATACGTCTGTATTTTTTCTAAGTTTTTTGGGGAATTTCCGAGAAAGATATTTACCTTTCTGCAGAAATATGATAGAATAAACAGAGAGCAATCGAATCAAAAACAATGGGGTTCGATGCTCACGGAACAGGAGGGAAGCAGCAACATGGTTTATGTAACAGGAGATTTGCACGGGGATTACAGCCGATTCAAGCGGCCGGAAATGAAAAAACTGCGTGCCGGAGATATCCTGCTGGTCTGCGGTGATTTTGGGTTTATCTGGGACAACTCCAAACAAGAGCAAGCTGTGCTGAAAAAGCTCAGCGAAAAGAAATATACCATTGCTTTTGTGGATGGCTGTCACGAAAACTTTGACTTGCTGCAACAGTATCGGCTGGTTCGCTGGCGGGGCGGCGTTGCAAGATTGATTGCCCCGAATATTTTTCACTTGCAGCGTGGGGAAATTTACACCATCGAAAACCAGAAATATTTTGCCTTTGGCGGCGGGCACAGTCAAGACTATGAATACCGCAGGGATACAGGCAATTGGTGGCGGCAAGAACAGCCGACCCATGACGAGATTCGGAGAGCCATTCGCAACTTGAACCGCAATCAGGCAACCGTGGATTATATCATCACCCACGAGCCGCCAGCTTCTTTGAAAGATTGTCTCGGCGTGGATGTGCAGCAGCGGCTGGAAATCCATGCATTTTTTGAGGACATCATTAAAGAATGCGACTATAAAAAGTGGTTCTTTGGAAAATGCCATATGGATCGGTTTATTCCCATGAAATTTTATGCCGTGTTTCAAGATGTGCTGCCAGTGACAGACGAACGGGACTGAGTTCCCCATGTCTGTCTTGCAGCAAAAGCAAGATTTTGTTTTTATGGTTGTTCCGTCGGTTTTCACCGACCAGAACAGCCTTTTCTTTTTGCCGGAATGGCTTACTTCAGGACGGATTCCTGCATTTTAAAATGGACTGGTAAGCCGTTGTGCAGCCGAATGTTGCATTCACCCTGAATCAGCGGCAGGAAATACGACCAAGCTGCTTCGGTAATATTGTTTCCGGCATCGTTGATATAAGCAGGCGGCAGGAAGCGTTCCTGATTGGCGATATTTGCCGCACTGGTGGACTTGACAACAATGGCATATGGCTGGTCAGAAACCCGACGGAATGTCATAACAATGCCGGTTTCGCCTGCCAGAGCCGCCCGTACACCAGCCGCTCCGATTTGAACGGATTCGTCAATATCGGTTTTCGAGCAGAGATGCGAGGAGCAACGCTGCATGACATTCAGTTCAATGGAACGAACCTTACATCCGATTTGTTCCCGAACGACCTGCTCCAGATATTTGCCGATGCCGGAGAGGTACTTGTGTCCGAATTCATCGGTCACACCAGACTGGAACGCAGCTGCTTCCGGGTCTGCAACGCCCTCGGAAATGGCAATGATAACAGCCTTGTGCTTTGCCATCTGCTGGCGGGTATCTTCGAGGAACTGTTCAATGGAGAACTTGCGTTCCGGCACATAGATGAGGTGCGGAGCAACTTCGCCGTTTGCGTGGAGGACAACGGAAGAGGCTGTCAGCCAGCCGGCATTCCGTCCCATGATTTCCACGATGGTCACAGATGGGGCACTGTAAACAGAACTGTCCCGTGTGATTTCCTGCATGGTGGTTGCCACATATTTTGCAGCAGAGCCAAATCCCGGTGTGTGGTCGGTAATGCAGAGGTCGTTGTCAATGGTCTTTGGAATGCCAATAATCTTGGTATTCAAGCCCTTTTCTTTGACGTATTCTGACAGTTTCAGAACGGTATCCATGGAGTCATTTCCGCCGATGTAGAAGAATGCTCCAATCTGCCGCTGTTCAAAACAGTGAATGATTTTCTGGTAAACGGTGTCGTCATCGTGCCAGTCCTTGAGCTTATAGCGGCAAGAACCCAATACGGTAGACGGTGTTTGAAGCAGCATTTCCATGTCTTCGTTGGTACGAATCATGGTTTTCAAGTCAATCAGGTGGTCGTCAATCATGCCTTCAATGCCGTTGATTGAACCAAAAATGGCATCAATGGATGGTTCTTTCAGTGCCTCACTGAATACCCCAACCAGAGAAGCGTTAATGGCACATGTAGGCCCACCGGACTGTGCAACTGCAATATTCATAAAATGCCCCTTTCCTATGCATCAAAATCAAAATAAATGTACTTCTTCTATTGTAACGGATTCTTGGAAAAATGTCAATCTGATTTTTCACTTTTTCCAAAAGAAAAACCGCCCTGCGTTGCTGCTAAAAGCGGCAGCAGGACGGCAGTCATTAAAATGGCAAATCGGAATCCGGTTCATCCGTTGCGGAATCGGTCGATTCCAGGGGAACAAAATCGGTTCCCAGCTGTTCCAGCATGGCTTCTTCGCTGGTTGGCGGCAGGGTCGTTTCCGGAATTTCAACAGACATCCCGTTGACCTGAATATCTGGGTCGTCCAAGTCAATCATCAGATAGCGGTGACCGTCTACATTTTGCAGGTGTACGCAGGATGTGAAATCTTTTTTCACCTGCACAGAAATTCCCGGAGCGGTGATGACGGTTTTCTTATCCACTAAGTTATCCGCAGAAAGCGGGTGGTTCTGCACCTTTTCCCGATAAGCGGTCTGCATTTCTTCTGCTTTTTCTTCGCTGACCCCAGCATCCAAGAGAATATCCCGTATCTGGATGTCGTCAATCACAGGCAGGTCTGCGGATGGCTCTGGGTCTTCGGCAACGCTTTGAATCCGTTCATTGACAGCGGTGATGGTGTTGTAGTTGAGTTCTTCGCCGAGGATGTCTTGCAGCATCTCTTGAAACTGTTCTTTTTCCTGTTGAGCAGTATAAGTAAATTTGCAGCCGAGCACCTGTTCGACTAGGCTGACATTGACCTCTTTCGGCTTGCGGGTATAGTAGAGAACGTGGTTGACATCTGGACCTCTGCCCGTAAAGGTCGGATATAGGAATCCATCGGACGGCACTTCCGCAACAATGCGGTCGGTGTCGATTTTTTTCATGATTTCGTTGTCGGTTTCGTTGTAAATCAAGCCGTCTGTCCGCACTTCGACTGGACAGATAGCAACCGCAAGGAATGAATAATCCAGACTGTCATAGGGATTCTTTTCATCGTTGCGAGTCTTATTGAAAACCGTATAGGTACAGTGTGCAACCAAGATGGCATACATGGAAGTTGCATCCATCTGGCGAACAATCTGGTCAAGTAGAACCGAAACGTCCGATTCGTCTTTCAGTTTTGTGTTGAGTGCCTGATAGAGAATCTGCTGCGGAGCACCTTCTTCATAGGCTTCCTTCGGGAATTCATATTCGAGCAGCCCTTTTCCGAGCGAGCCGGAGAGCACTTTCTTGAAGGTTTTCCAGTAACAGAACGCCTCTTCCTGTGGAATGTCGTGGTATGCCTGACTATTCTGGCAGCGAATGTTCTTTTCTGCATCGACGAATGCGGTTACAACGTGATTCATCGTGAAGAGGTCGCTGGTGTCGGAGAAGTTTTTCTTTAATTCTCGCAGGTCTTTCTTATTCATGCAGGTTGGATGCCTCCTTTTTGAAGTCGGTTTCAAATTGCTGCAAAACCCGATAGAGTTTTGCAACCGGCAGCCCCATCACGGTGAAATAATCGCCCTGAATGCCCTGAATCAGCAGCGAGCCTTTTCCCTGAATGCCGTATGCTCCGGCTTTGTCGAACGGTTCGCCCGTTTCCAGATAGGCGGAAATTTCTGCTTCTGAGAGCGGATAGAACTGCACAGCTGTTTTCGAGGCGAACGAAATCGTATGGCTGCCATCTGTGACCGTTGTTCCGGTAATCACCTGATGGCGGTTGCCGGAGAGCGTTTGCAGCATTTTCCGTGCCTGCTCCGGTGAATGGGGTTTGCCAAGAATCTGGTCATTGTATAATACAATGGTATCGCAGCCGATGACGATACTGCCCGGATACTGATTGGAAATAGCTTCCGCCTTGATGTGGGAGAGATAAACCGCCGCATCTTCCGGCAAGATGTTGTCCGGAATGGTTTCGTCTACGTCTGCCGGCTGTACAATGAAATCATCTGTAATCTTGTGTAACAGTTCCTGTCGGCGAGGGGAGGCGGAGGCTAAAATATAAGGCATGGTGTCCGCCCCTCCATTATTCAAAGGAATCGAAGTCAATGCCAGCGAGCAGTTTCTTCATTTCATCTGCATCATCTGCTGACAGGGTGACACCTTTTCCCATTTTTGCGTGTTCTGGTGCCCAGTCCCGAATGTCATACTTTGGTTCTCTGTCGTTCCAGCTGACGAGGTTCAGTTCTTTTCTCCAGCCTCTTGCATTTTCGGAAAGCACACCGATGTGCTCCACAATTTCATACTTTAATTCTGCCATGATGTTTCATACTCCTTTTTTGTAATCAAGCCGTTTGGGCTTTCAATTTTCTATTATAACGAATTGCGGAAAAAATAGCAACCGTTTTTTTCATGAATTTTGTGTGAGAAGCGGCTGATATTTTTGATATTTATGTGAAATGTAGAAAATTTTAAGACTGTTTCAAGCTATCTTCACTACAATGAACAAAAAGGGATGCACAAGAGGATACAACAGTTTGGAGGTGAAATATTATGGCAATTGAAACATTCCAGCGGCAAGAGATTAAGTTTCTGCTGAACGAAGTCCAGTACCAAGCCCTGACGGAACAGCTGGAACAGTACATGAATCCAGACCCATACTGTGTGGGCGGTAAGGATTACGGCATCTATAATATCTATTACGACACGCCAGACGATTATTTGATTCGGACATCTCTGGCAAAGCCGTATTATAAAGAGAAAATCCGGTTGCGGAGTTATATGTCACCGGCAAAGCCGGAAGATTTGGTCTTTCTGGAAATCAAGAAGAAAATCGGCGGCATTGTCAACAAGCGGCGAATTACGCTCACACTGAAAGAAGCAGAAGCGTATCTACAGCGTGGCATTCATCCAGTGGACAATGGGAAATATGTCCGGCGGCTGGTGCTGGAGGAGCTTGACCATTTCTGTAACCGCTATGCACCGCTTGTACCAAAGCAGTATATCAGCTATCAGCGAGCGGCATTTTTCGGAAAGGATGACCCAAATTTTCGGCTGACCTTTGACCGACAGCTGATGCAACGGCGAACGAACCTGAATCTTTCAAGCGGTGACTTTGGTTCGCTGCTGATACCGGAAACCAGTCATCTGATGGAAGTCAAAATTGGCGGAGCAATGCCAATTTGGCTGGCACAGCAGCTTGCAGCGTTGCGAATTTATAAAATCAGTTTTTCCAAGTACGGAACTGCATACCGTCTGTATTGCACGGCGGAACAGCAAACAAAAGAAAAGAGGAATGTGTCTTATGTTTAATTCTGTTTTATCATCCATTGGCTTGTCAATTGGAGCAAATACCAGCAATGCAACGTCTTTCCTGAGCGATGCCACTTCGTCTTCACCGGATGCCAAGACGATTGTTGTGACGCTGTTTTTAGGGGTATTGGTTGGGTTGTTGATCAGCTTGCTATATATCATTACGCACCGGAAGAATGGCTACTCGCAGAGTTATGTTATGACGCTGCTGATTTTACCGCCGATTGTGGCAATTGTGCTGAGTATGATCAACTCTACTGCCAGTGCGTTGAGTTTGGCAGGCGTGTTCACGCTCTGTCGGTATCGAACAATTCCGGGCGACCCGAAAGATATTACATATGTATTCTTTGCAATGGCGGCTGGTGTTATCTGCGGCATTGAGGGAGCAGGACATATTTGGTTGATTTTCCTGTTCTATATTGTTGTGGCAGCAGTTTTGCTTGCAGTGGAATTCAGCGGATACGGCAAGTGCAAGACCAGCAGCATGACGCTGAAGATTACCATTCCGGAAGATATGAACTATACCGGATTGTTTGATGAGATTTTGAATCAGAATACCACTAGCTGGAAGCTTCGGAGAGTAAAGACGACCAATTTTGGTTCGTTGTTTGAACTGGTGTACAGTGTTGAGATGAAGAACACCGTTGACCAGAAGGCATTTATTGACCAGATTCGGACACTGAATGGAAATTTGACCGTTGTTCTGACCTTGTTCCGGTATGATGACAAGGTTTATGAAACCAATTGATTTTATCACCTCCCATTTCAAGATAGAGCAAACGCCCTTTGTCGAGATCGCATCGGCAGAGGGCATTTGTCTGTTATGAGATTGGCTGTAAAATGCAAGCCGCAGGCAACTGCGGTCGAGCTGGCTCAGCTCGGCGAGAAGGATTG